>Ga0206911_1023_pt2 | contig 36286 bp, 26 predicted proteins | sample Alteio_BWOrgHeat_74_FD_152956 | JGI IMG/M metagenome (GOLD analysis project Ga0206911, IMG submission 152956) | Enriched cells from forest soil in Barre Woods Harvard Forest LTER site, Petersham, Massachusetts, United States -... | ecosystem: Environmental > Terrestrial > Soil > Temperate forest >...
GCGCAGGCCCCGGCTGGGACGCCTGTACCGGCGGGTTGAATGAAGCCGGCGGTCTTGCCGTTCTGAGCGTTGGCGACGGCGATGAGGCCTGCCCAGAGAGGCGCAACGGCGCTGGTGCCGCCGATGACCATGTTCTTGCCGTCGACGCGAATGGCGTAGCCGGTCGAGGGATCGGCGTCGCCGGCGACGTCTGGGACTCCGCGACCGCCTGCGGGGTTTGTTGGCTTGGGGACGTTCGCGCCGGATTGCCAGGAGGGAAGGGGGAAGACGTTGCTGACGCCGCCTCCGGTTGCTCCCTCGTTGTTGGTGAGTTCGTTCCAGACGACCTCGGAGGAGATAGTGTTGCCGGTGCCCTGTAGTTTGGTGCCTCCGCAGGCGAGGACGTGGGGGCTCGAGGCGGGGAAGTCGACGTGGTTCTGGCCGCCCGTGACGCCGTCTGTGGAGCCGTTGTCGCCGGCTGCGACGGTGATGGTGATGCCGAGGGCTGCGGCGGATTGGCAGGCGGCGTCGAGGGCGGCCATGGACTGTGCAGTCCATCCGGCTTCGGCGGCGCCCCAGCTGATGGAGATAACGCTGGGTTTGTTTTGGGTGTCGTGGATGGCGGTGGCGATGGCGTCGATGAAGCCCTGGTCGGTGTTGGGAGTGAAGTAGACGACGACGTTGGCGCCGGGTGCGACGGCGGCGGCGACTTCAATGTCGAGCATGACTTCTCCGTCGGCGCTGTTGGCGTTGGAGGGGGAGTTTTTGCCGCCGTCGACGAGGACTGCGGAGATGGTGGGTGGCTTCATGCCGAGGGCTTTGAAGTAGGCGGTGAGATCGGCGGTACGGTAGCCGCCGCCTAGTTCGATGATGCCGATGGTTTGGCCAGCTGCGGAGGCGTTGGGGGGGAACTGGTAGAGTGCGGCGATCTGAGGGGGTGTGAAGGAGGTGTTGCCTGCCGCGTGGGGATGGGCAAAGCCTCCGGCCTGGGCCAGGTTTGCGGAGATGTCGCCTGCTTCGCCGAGGACGCGAAAGTGAGGCTGGGCCTGGGGGCGGTTGTCGAGGCCGAGGACGGCGACGACGGGGCCGACGAGATTGCTGGGCAGAGTGATGCTGCCTTCGCGGACACGGTAAGTTGTGCCTTCCTGGGTCTTGTGGACTAGGGTGACGCCGAAGGCCTTCTGCATGGCGGCGATGGTGCCGTTGAGCTTGACGGTGCGTCGCTCGGGGCCAGGGGTGCCGGGATCGATGGCGAGGCCGTACTCTTTGGCAAAGGCGCGAACGAGTTTGACGGCGTCGGGGTCGGCACCGTGGCTCTGGCGATACTGGGCGTGAGTCAGACGGGCTTTGCCAGTGCGGTTCGCGATTTTGAGGGGAGTCTTGCGGCGGACGACGACCGAGACGGTGATTTTCGTGCCTGATGGCGCGGGTTTTTCGCCTTCAGCCTGGACGAAGGGCGCCTTTTCACTGCCGGGCAAAACGGTGCGGGGCAAAGCGACTGCGTGCGTGGTTTTCTTTTTTGTGGCCATGTAGGTTCTCCAATTTGGGGATGAATTGTGAGAGGGCCCTGCGCGCCATGCGCGACTTGCGAGAGACCATACTATGCCAATAGTGCGGATGGGCGCGAATTCGCATCAAGTATTTTCGCAGCGCGAGAGACGAAACGAGTCTGAGATAGACTGGGCATCACTTTTTGTGGCCGGAATTTGTTTGCCGGTAAAAATTGAATTTTGTGAGGGCGATGCATGCAGGTTTCGACGTCAGCAAGTTCGGGTGTGCGGTCACAGGGGGAACAGAAGCACCCGGTGTTTCCGGTGGGGCATGTGGTTCTGTTTTCGCTGGTGACCGTGCTGTTCTTTCTGTGGGGGATGTCGAATAACCTGACGGATATTCTGGTGCAGCAGTTTAAGAAGTCGTTTGAGCTGTCGCCGGTGAGCGCGCAGCTGGTGCAGACGGCGAATTTTCTAGGCTACTTCATTATGGCGATGCCGGCGGCATTGCTGATGCGCAAGTGGGGCTATAAGGCCGGGATGGTGACGGGGCTGATGTTGTTCGGCGGTGGGATGATTCTGTTCTGGCCGGCGGCGGTGAGTGGGCAGTATCTCCCGTTTCTGGTGGCGCTGTTTACGGTGGGAAGCGGGGCTTCGTTTCTGGAGACAGCGGCGAATCCTTTTATTGCGCAGTTTGGGGATCCGGCGACGTCGGAGCAGCGCTTGAATTTCTCACAGTCGTTCAATCCTCCGGGGACGATTGTCGGTGTGCTGATTGGAGCGCGGTTTATTTTTTCGGGCGTGGAGAAGACGGCTCCGGAGATTGCCGAGATGCGGGCGGCGGGGACGTACCAGGCATATCTGCATACGGAGATCATGCGGGTGGTGCCGACGTATCTTGCGTTTGGCGGAGTTGTGCTGCTGTGCGCGTTTATTTTGTCGCGGATGGCGTTTCCGTCGATGCATAGTGAGCATGAGGGAGAGGCTGGGGATCACGGGAGCTTTGGCCAGTTGTTCCAGTATCCGCATCTTTGGTTTGCGGTGGCGGCGAACTTCTGCAATGTGGGGGCGCAGATCTCGAGTTGGAGCAGCTTGATCCCGTATATGAAGCAGTTCACGACGGTGAGCGAGCGGCATGCGGCGTACTACCTGACGGGAGTGCTGGTCGCGCTGTCGGTGGGCCGGTTTGTGTCGACGCCGCTGATGAAGTATGTGTCGCCGAGCCGGATGCTGGGGGTCTATGGCCTGGTAAACGTGCTGCTGATGGCAGTGACGATGGCGCAACCGGGGATTGTGGGGGCCTGGGCTGTGGTGGCCAGCGGGTTTTTCCTGTCGATTATGTTCCCGACGATCTTTGCGCTGGGACTGAAGGGACTGGGGCCGAATACGAAGCTGGCCGGGTCGCTGCTGGTGATGGCGATTGTGGGTGGAGCTGTCTTTCCGCCTGTGCTTGGGTTTATCGCGAGGTCGACGGGAAGCATGGCGAAGGGATATATTGTGCCGCTATGCGGGTTTGTCGTGGTGGCGCTGTACGGGTTTCTGGCGCCGCGGATTCAACCGGAGCCGGGCAATACGAGCCCGGATGCAGGGCCGATTGTGGCGGCTCGGGGGCATGCCTAGCGTTGCGGTGTCTAAGTTTCCATGTCTTAGAAGTGGCGGAGCGTCTCCGTGGGGGTGTGCGCCTTGTAGTCGGGATCGCCCGGGATGTGGTCGAGGGGAGAGGCGCTGCGTTCGAGGGAGCGGCTGACGATGTCGCGTGAGCCCAGGCCGACGGCGAGTGCGAGGGTGAGGACAATGCCGCCGAAGAGGATTCCGAAGGCGAGTTCGACGACGGCTCCGCCGATCTGGAGGTGGTCGAGGACCATAGCGGCAGTGAGGACGAGGACGAGCCACTTGATGCCGAGAGAGAGGAAGCGGGCGTACTGGAGCTTGGCGTTGACGGCACCGATGAGAACGGAGCGTTCGAGGAAGCGGGCGATGAGGGTGCCGGCGATAAGGAGGGCTACGGCTCCGATGGAGTGGGTGAGGAAGGGAATGATATAGGTGGAGATCTGCGCGTCGCCGGGGTAGGCGGAGTCGAAGGCTGAGATGCCGATGAAGCAGCCGATGAGGACGCAGGTCCAGAAAACGAAGCGGGCGATGAGTGCGGTGGGGCTGTGGGCGGGGGACCAGTCGGAGATGGTGGCGCTGGCGTTGCGGGCGAGGCGCTCGTCGAATTTGGCTGCGGTAAGGGTGCGGCGGAGAAGGGCGGCGAGGCCGGCGCCGATAGCGGTGAGGACGATGACGGCGAGCAGAAGGGCGACGAGGCCGGGAAGAAAGCTGGCGAGTTTGACGAGGACTCGGTGAGCGGATTGGCTAAGTGCGAGTTCGACTTGTTGCCACATTGGGTTTACCTCGTTGTTTGTTTTTAGAACTTAGGTATCGGGTATCGGGTTATGGGTTGAAGCGGTCGGGCCAGCGCCAACGGGAGACGAGATATGGCTTGTCGGTTTCAAAGGCGATGGCGAGGTCCTGAATGTGCTTTTCGGGTGCGGTACCGTTGCTGACGAGGTTGAGGTGCGAGGCGACCCAGGCGAGATAAAGAGGCGTTAATGCGCCGAGGAGGTGTCCGCGATTGATGGTGCGAAGGCGGTAGGCGAGGATGAAGTCATAGACGATGCGGGTCCAGAGATTGTCGGGCATGCGGAAGGTTTCGGGCTGCATGAGCGAGAGCTTCTTGAGGCCGAGGAGCGAGTTGGGCGGCAGGACGAGGGACCAGATCTCGTGGAGGTTGGTGTAGGCGAGACGGAAGGCCTCGAGCATGGAGGCGATGTCGGGTGGTGCTTCGGCGACGGGGGCGGTCTGGGTAATGATTTGGGGTGGTTGGGTGCCGCGGGCCCGCTGCCAGAAGGCGGCTTTGGCGTCGACGTCGGCGAAGAGCGAGGCGGTGATCTGGGCGAGGAGAGCGTTGAGATCGGGGGCGGCGGGTTGAAGGAAGGTGCGTGAACCGATTTCGACTTCAGCGATGGAGCAGTTGGCGGAGGCGGCTTCGCTGACGGGCCAGAGGAAAGCGTCGTTCTGTCCTGAGGCGGTGAAGCGTTGCGCAATGGTTGCGAGGCGCTCCGCCATGCGGATGGAGAGGCCGATATCGATGGCGAGAGGGAAGCGGGGGCGCGTGCTGAAGAGAGCGCGTGTGACAGGGTAAAGGATGGCGGAGTTGACGAGGCCTTCGTGCGGGCCGAGGTCGTAGTGCGCGAGGGTCAAATCGCATTGGAGCGCGGATTTTGCGAGTGCGCGAATGGCCTCCGGGTGGAGGGACTGAGCTTCAGGGCCCAGCAGGACGCAAGAGGAGGCGTGATTCTCCTTGGCGAGTCTGTAGGTGTTGAGATAGTCGGCTGCGGTTAGAACCCACGGAGTCGCGGAGGCGGTGGCCTGAATGTAAGAGATGAGACGAAGGGGGCTGCCTGAGGAGTGCTGCGGCGTGGCGTCGGGTGTGGCGACGAAGACGGTCTCGCTGGGGAAGGCGAGGGCGAGGTTGCTGAGTGTGGCTTCGAAGGCCTCCTGGGGCAGAGGAACGAGGCTGATGAGAAGGCTGCTGGCGGCGCTAGTGGCGGGCGCAGAAGAGAGGTCGACATTGGTTTGCGTGGAGGCCATTGTGCGATGAGGACTTTCCCGGTGCTGGTTAGTGGTGGATCGATTTCAGGCAGATATTTCTGTCCTTGTTCTTAAATAGGCAACTTCGCGTACTCAGTTTATGCCTCCCGGATTCCACACAGAATCAGTGCCAAACGCATCCTATGGATCTGTCACTGCAGTTAAAGAGATGCACAATCTGGCGTAAGTGGTTGCTGGCGAAAGAAATGCGGTCGATGGAGAGAGGCTGATGGAGTGGCAAAAGAAAAAGAACGAAAGATTTCTGCATGGCTCGCTGATTGAAGATTATTGCCTGATCGGGGACTGCGAGACGGCGGCGCTGGTGTCTTACGAGGGATCGATCGACTGGCTGTGCTGGCCGAACTTCTCTTCGCCGGCATGTTTTGCGGCGTTGCTGGGGACGCGCGATCACGGGTACTGGAAGATCGCGCCGGCGGGGAAGGTGACAGCAACGAAGCGGCAGTATGAGTCGGGAACGCTGGTAGTGGAGACGAGCTTCGAGACGAAGGACGGTGAGGTTTGCCTGATTGACTTTATGCCTCCCCGGGCGGAGCACTCGCATGTGGTGCGGATGGTGCGTGGAGTTCGCGGCAGGGTGGTGATGGAGATGGACCTTGCGATGCGCTTTGACTATGGGAGGACGATTCCGTGGGTCACAAGTAAAGATGATCGCGAACTGCACGCGATCGCGGGGTCGGACATGTTGGTGCTGCGAGCCGATGCGGCGCTGCGGGGTGAGGGGATGACAACGCGGAGTGAATTTACTGTGCGAGCAGGAGAGACGGTGAGTTTTACGCTGACGAGTTTGTCGTCTCTGGAGAGGGTGCCGATGGGGCAGCCGGCTGAGATGGCATTGAAGGAGACGCAGGATTTTTGGCGGGAATGGAGTGGAAGAAACAAATATCGAGGGCCGTATGCCGAGGCGGTGGAGCGATCGCTGGTGACGTTGAAGGCGATGACGTATAGACCGTCGGGTGGCATTGTGGCCGCCGCGACGACTTCGCTTCCGGAGAAGATTGGCGGGATGCGCAACTGGGACTACCGGTACTGCTGGCTGCGGGATACTGCGTTCACGCTGCTGGTGTTGATGCAGGCGGGCTACGTGGAAGAGGCGGTGGAATGGCGTAAGTGGCTGCTCCGCGCGATTGCCGGTGCGCCGGACCAGGTGCAGACGATCTATGGGATCTGCGGTGAACGGCAGATTGTGGAGTGGAAGGCGGATTGGTTGCCTGGGTATGAAGGTTCGCGACCGGTGCGGATCGGCAATGCGGCGGTGAACCAGTTTCAGCTGGATGTATTTGGCGAGGTGGCTGCGGCGTTGAATCGTACGCCAAGGGAAGATGATGAGATTCGGGTGTCATCCACGGCGGTGCAGGCCGCGCTGATCGACCACTTGTGCAAGGTTTGGAATCAACCAGATCAGGGGATATGGGAGACACGCGGCAGAGCGAAGCACTTTACGCATTCCAAGGTGATGGCGTGGGTGGCGCTTGATCGGGCGATTAAGCACCACGAGCGTTATGACGGTGGCGGCGATGTTAAACGATGGAAGAAGAACCGCGACTTGATCCATGAGGAGGTGTGTAAGAAAGGGTTCAACAAAAGATTGAACAGTTTTGTGCAATCGTATGGCTCGGGGGAACTGGATGCTTCGTGTCTGCGGATTGGGCTAGTGGGATTTCTTCCGATGGATGATCCGCGCATTGTTGGAACGGTCGAGGCGATTGAGAAGCGGCTGATGAAGGATGGATTTGTGCTGCGGTACGACACGCGGACGACGGACGATGGTCTTCCGGCGGGCGAAGGTGCGTTTCTGGCATGCAGCTTCTGGATGGTCACTTGCCTGTGGTTGATTGGAAGGACGGCGGATGCGACTGCGATGTTTGAACGGTTGCTGGCGCTGACGAATGATGTGGGGCTGCTCGCAGAGGAGTATGACCCAGTGGGAAAGCGGATGGTGGGGAATTTCCCACAGGCGCTGTCGCATATTGCGCTGATTCATTCCGCGTTTGCGATGTCGGGATTGTGGCGGCCGGAGCCGCTGGTCGAGACGAAAGACTTGTCCCGGAAAACGGCGTAGAGTTCATTCATCTTCATTCATCCCTGGGTTCAGCAGACGTAAATGCAACCATGGAGGCGTTAAGTGCCTCTAATCAGCTATCTGCAATACTCTTCTGCTGCCTTGTTTCCTGAACGAGTTTCCATGATCGGTTGATGACCATGTTACGGATCCCGTGTTCAACGTACAGGCTGCAACTACATAAAGATTTCACATTCGATGATGCGGCGGGGATCGCGGACTATCTGCACGCGCTGGGGATCTCGCATGTCTATTGCTCGCCGTACCTGCAGGCGTCGCCGGGAAGCATGCATGGGTACGACGTGGTTTCGCACCAGAGAGTGAACGAAGAGTTGGGTGGCGCTCCGGCTCATCAACGCTTTTGCGCGAAGCTGGGTGAGGCGGATTTGGGGCAGGTGCTGGACATTGTCCCGAACCACATGTCTCTGGGGCAGGAGAATCGGTATTGGTGGGATGTGCTGGAGAATGGGACGTCAAGCCGGTATGCTTCGTTTTTCGATATTGACTGGCAGCCGCAGGAGGAGCGGCTGAGGGACAAGGTGTTGGTGCCGATACTTGGCGACCAGTATGGACGGGTGCTGCAGGCGGGTGGGATTAAGGTGGTGCGGCGGGGGAATAAGTTTCAGGTGGAGTGTTCGGGGCAGCGATTGCCGGCGGCGCCGACTTCTCTGCCGGTGATTCTTTCGCGGGCGGCGGAGTATGCGAGGTCGGATGCGCTGAATTTTCTGGCTGCGTCGTTTGGGCGGCTGCCGCAACCGGAGTATGTCGATCGCAGGACGATTCTTGCGCGGCACAGGGACAAGGTGGTTCTGTTCAATTTGCTGGAACGGCTGTGTGGGGAGGAGCGTGGGGTTGATTCGGCGATCGACCAGTCAGTGGGAGAACTGAATGGAAATGAGGATGGGCTGGATGATTTTCTGAATCAGCAGAACTATCGGCTGGCGTATTGGAAGACGGCGGATCAGCAGTTGAGCTACCGGCGGTTCTTCGATGTGAATTCACTGATTGGGCTGAGGGTGGAGCGGGAGTATGTGTTCGAAGAGACGCATGCGTTGGTGCTGGATTGGTTGAAGCGCGGTGTGATCGATGGTGTGCGAGTGGATCATCCGGATGGATTGCGCGATCCTCTGGAGTATCTCAAACGGCTGCGGGAGAAGGCGCCGGATGCTTACATCGTTGGCGAAAAAATTTTGGAGCCGGGCGAGTTTCTGCGGGAGAGTTGGCCGATTCAAGGGACGACCGGGTACGACTTCCTGAATGTTGTGGCGGGAGTGTTGGTCGCGCCGGAGGGAATGGCGGAGTTGACCTCTGTTTATCGGGACTTTACGGAACAGAGCACGGATTTTCATGCGATTGCACATGAGAAGAAGATCAGCGTGACGCAGGAGGGGTTGGGGAGTGATGTTAATAGGCTGACGTCGTTGTTTGTGGAGATTTGCGAGGCGAATCGAGACAGGCGGGACTATACGCGGGCTGAGGTGAGGCGGGCGATTCGCGAGGTCGCGGCATGCTTTGCGATCTACCGGACATATGTCGTGCCTGAGCGGGATGAGATTACAGATGAGGATCGGGAGCAGATCGCCCAAGCGACGGAGTGTGCGAAACGGCAGCGGCTGGATATCGATGGCGGGCTGTTCGATTTTCTGCGCGATGTGTTGACGATGGAGGTGAAGGGGAAACAGGAGAGCGAGTTTGTGCTGCGGTTCCAGCAGTTCACTGGGCCGGTGATGGCGAAGGGTGTGGAGGACACGGCGTTCTATTGCTTCAACCGGTTGACGGGGATGAACGAGGTGGGAAGCGATCCGGGACGCGATGGGTTGAGCGTTGCGGAGTTTCATGCGTACTGCGCGAAGATGCAGACGACGCATCCTCTGACGATGACGACGCTTTCGACGCATGACACGAAGCGCAGTGATGATGTGAGGGCGCGGCTGGCGGTGTTGTCGGAGATTCCGGGGAAGTTCAAGGCGGCGGTGCAGCGGTGGTCGCGGATGAATAGCGCCTTCCGGACGAAGGGGCCTGGGGCGGGCGCGATGCCGGACCGGAATACGGAGTATCTGTACTACCAGACGTTGATTGGGGCCTGGCCTCTGCCGATGGAGCGGGCGCAGGCTTATATGTTGAAGGCGGTACGCGAGGCGAAACAGCAGACCTCGTGGGTGGCGAACAATAAAGAGTTTGAAGAGGCGCTGCGGATGTTTATTGAATTGACGCTGAACTATGCGCCGTTTTTGCGGGAACTGCAGCAGTTTGTGGACAGGGTTCGGGATGCGGGACGGGTGAACTCGCTGACGCAGACGTTGTTGAAATATACGGCGCCGGGTATGCCGGATCTTTACCAGGGCGGAGAGATTTGGGATTTGAGTTTGGTGGATCCGGATAACCGGCGGCCGGTGGATTATGCGTTGCGGAAGAAGTTGTTGTGCGAGTTGAAGCATATGACTGGTGAGGATGTTACCGCGCAGGTGATGTTGCGGGCTGATGAAGGACTGCCCAAGATGTGGACGATTCATAAGGCTCTGGAACTGCGGCGGGAACGGCCGGAGTGCTTTGGCGCGGAGGCGGAGTACACGCCGCTGGAGGTGGATGGCGCGAAGCACGATCATACGATTGCGTATATGCGGGGTGAGGATGTGGTGACAGTAGTGCCGCGGTTGACGTTGAAGCTCGATGGGTCGTGGAAGGACACGATTGTGGTGTTGCCGAAGGGTAGATGGAGAAATCGTCTGACCGGCGGAGCGGTGGACGGTGGGGTAATTACGATGAAGTTGTTGCTGAAGGATTTTCCATTGGCGCTTTTGGTGCGCGAGGACGTGGGGGAACAAGATTGATGCATGAGTTTCGTGTGTGGGCCCCGAATGCTCGGAGCGCCGCGGTGAAGATTGGGGACGCGGCTTATCCGATGGGTGAGCCGAGCGAGCGCGGCTGGTGGCGGGTTGCGGTGGAGGAGGCTGGACCGGGAACGGACTATGGATTTGTGATTGATGACGATGCGCAGGCGTGGCCTGATCCTCGTTCTGCGTGGCAGCCGAATGGAGTGCATGGGTTGTCGCGGGTCTATGACCAGGCGGCGTTTCGCTGGAGCGATGAGGGGTGGGAGCCACCTCCGCTGGAGAGGGCGGTGGTCTATGAGCTTCATGTGGGAACGTTTACGCCGCAGGGGACGTTTGATTCTGCGATCGAGCGGCTGGACTATCTGGTGGAACTTGGCATTACCCATGTGGAGTTGATGCCGGTTGCCGCGTTTCCTGGAGAGCGCGGATGGGGCTACGACGGCGCTGCGATGTACGCCGTGTATGAGGGGTATGGTGGGCCGGATGGATTGAAGCGATTGGTGGATGCGTGTCATGCGCGCGGGCTCGCCGTATTGCTGGATGTGGTTTACAACCACTTTGGGCCGGTGGGGAACTACAGCGGCAAGTACGGGCCCTATCTGATCGACAGGCATCGAACGCCGTGGGGCGGTGCGGTGAACTTTGAGGACTGGGGAAGCGATGAGGTGCGGCGGTTCTTCTGTGATAACGCGTTGATGTGGATGCGGGATTATCACATTGATGGGTTGCGACTGGATGCAGTGCATGAGTTTTTTGACCGGTCAGCAGTGCACTTTCTGGAACAGCTTTCGGTTGAGGTTGAGGCGCTTTCGGAGAGCGTTGGGCGACGATTTGTCTTGATCGCCGAGAGCGATTTGAACGATCCGAGGGTGGTTAAGCCGCGGGAGATCGGCGGTTACGGTATGGATGCGCAGTGGAGTGACGACTTTCATCATGCGTTGTTCACGGTACTGCTGAGCGGCGCAGGGGAAAAAGGATATTACATCGACTTCGGGACGATCACGAAGTTGGGGAAGGCGCTGACGAGGACGTTTGTGCAGGATGGAACGTACTCGCACTATCGCGGACGCAGCCACGGCCGACCTGTCGATGACCTTTCGCCACAGCAGTTTCTGGGATTTATTCAGAATCACGACCAGGTGGGGAACAGGGCTATCGGAGACAGGATTGACCAGGTGGTGGGAAGGGAGAGGGCGAAGGTGGCGGCGGGGCTCGTGCTTACGGCACCTTTTATTCCGCTGATCTTTCAAGGGGAGGAGTTTGCGGCTTCGACGCCGTTTCAATATTTTGCCGACCATGAAGATCCAGAGATGGTGAGGGCGGTGAAGGAAGGCAGACGGGGAGAGTTCGCAGCGTTTGGATGGAATCCGGAAAAGATTCCCGATCCGGAGAGCGTAGAGACTTTTCGGCGGTCGAAGCTGAGGTGGGAAGAGGTGCATGAGGGGTGGCATGAGGAGATGCTGGAGTGGTATCGCAGACTGATTGCGCTCAGGCATGGATCTGCTTCGTTGAACGATGGAACGCCGGGACAGACGAAGGTGGTGTTTGATGAGAGCCGGAAGTGGCTGGTGATGATCCGGGGGGCGGTGACGGTGATGTGCAATCTCGGGACCGAGCCGGCTGAGTTGGAGAATCCGGGGCGGCTTCCGCTGGTGCTTGCTTCGCGGGAGGGGGTTGAGGTGGCGGGAGACAGGGTGGTGCTGCCGCCGGACACACTAATTGTTCTTTCCGGCGAGGCGGGCAAGGGGGATGTGTAGAATTTCCCTATCTACTCATTTCATTCAAATTGAAGGAAGTGTCTGCCATGTCACTCGTTCTTCGTCGGTTGCTCCTGTGCGTGCTCGTATGCTGTGTTTCACTCGCGGGAAAGGAGGCGATAGCGGAGGCGGTTCTGCCTTCGTTGAGCGACCCTGCGATTTCCCCGGATGGGCGGGAGATTGCGTTTGTCTCGGGTGGAGATATTTGGACTGTGGCGGCGGGGGGTGGCGAGGCGCATCTGCTGGTGACGCATCCGGCGACTGAATCGAGGCCGATGTACTCGCCCGATGGGACGAAGCTTGCGTTTGTTTCGACGAGGACTGGCGCAGGGAATATCTACGTGCTGACACTGGCGACAGGGGAGTTGATGCGGCTGACCTACTCTGACCGGCCGGATTTGCTGGATGGGTGGTCGCACGATGGCAAATGGCTTTATTTCACTTCGGCGGTGAATGATGTGGCGGGACAGGGCGATATCTTTCGCGTGAGCTCGATCGGGGGGACGCCGCTGGAGGTGAGTCATGAGCGCTATTTGAATGAGTTTGAGAGTGCGCCCTCTCCGGACGGGCAGACGATTGCGCTGATGGCGAAGGGGCTGAGCAGCTCGCAGTGGTGGCGGAACGGGCACGCGCATATCGATGAGACCGAGGTTTGGCTGAAGCCTGTTGCGGAGAGCGGGAAGTACCAGATGCTGCTGAAGGCGGATGCGAAACATGCGTGGCCAATGTGGTCGGCGGATGGCAAGACGCTTTTCTATATGTGCGATGCTTCGGGTGCGGAGAACATATGGGCTGCGCCGGTGGCAGCGCCTGCTTCGGCGAAGGCGCTGACCCACTTCAAGGAAGGCCGCGTGTTGTGGCCGAGTATTGGAGACGGTGGGAAGACGATTGTTTTTGAGCGCAACTTCACGATCTGGAAGATGGATACCGCTACGGGCAACGCGGAGCAAGTGCCGATTACGTTGCGCGGAGTGCCGGCGTCGCCGGGTGTGACGCACGTGGTGGAGACGAATTTCAGCAAGATGGCGCTGTCACCGGATGGCAAGAAAATTGCGTTGATTGCGCATGGGGAGGTGTTTGCCGCGTCGGCGAAAGATGGCGGCGAGGCGCAGCGATTGACCCACACGGTGACGGCAGAGAGCGATCCGGTGTGGTCGTCGGATTCGATGAAGCTGGTGTACCGGTCCGAGTCTGGAGCGGGTGAGGCTAGCGGCCACAATCTTGTGGTGTATGACTTCGCGAGCGGCAAAGAAACGGTGCTGACGCAGTCGGGGAATGAAGATGCGAATCCGCAGTGGTCGCCGGACGGCAAGAGCATTGCTTACCTCCGGAATGATAGGGAGCTGCATGTTGCAACCGTTCCGGCGAAGGATGCTGCGGTGGCGGACCGTGTGGTGGCATCGGGAGCTTTGCCCGAGTCAACGGTGACATGGTCGCCGGATGGGCAGTGGATCGCGTATACGCTGCTGGATAAACGGTCATTTCGTAATGTGAATGTGGTGTTGGCGACGGGCGGTGAGTCGCACCCGGTAAGTTTTCTCGCGAATGGAGAGACTGCGTCGAAGATCGCATGGTCGCCGGATGGGCACTATCTGTTGTTCGATACGGCACAGAGGAGTGAGCAGGTGCAGGTTGCGCGTGTCGATCTGTTGCCGCATGTGCCGAAGTATCGGGAGGATGAGTTTCGCGAGTTGTTCCGGCCATCGAAGACGCCTGGGACTCCTTCTTCTCCTGCGCCCGCTGTGACGACTGACACGACGGAAGAGAAGCCAGCTGCGGCGCCCACGAGTGGCGATGCGAAAAAGAAGCCGGAGCCGGTGAAGATTGTGTTTGAGGGGATTCGCAATCGTCTGACGCTGCTGCCGCTGGGGTTGAATGCGGATGCGCCGGTGATCAGCGGGGATGGAAAGACGTTGTTGTTTGCAGCGCGTTCGGCGAATCAGCCGGGGTTGTATACGTACAGTCTGGATGAGATGTCGAAGGAGCCGCCGGTGGCGCGGCAGCTGACTTCGACGCCGGGACGAAAGAGCGATTATGCGTTCAGTCCGGATGGGAAGGACGTCTTCTATCTGGAGAACGGATCAGTGAAGTCGATTGCGGTGGAGATGCGGACGCCGAAGACGATTGCGGTGAATGCGCCGATGCAGATTGATTTCGACGCGGAGAAGAAGGTCGTGTTTGAAGAGGCGTGGGAGACGCTGAACCGACGTTTCTACGATGCGAAGTTCAACGGCCATGACTGGCTGAAGCTGCATGATGAGTGGGCTCCGTATATCGCGGGAGTGCGGACGTCGGATGAACTGCGTCGCGATATCAATTTGCTCATAGGGGAGTTGAACTCGTCGCATTCGGGTATCAATCGCGGGATGGGGCCGGGGAATGGGCCGCAGCCGGTGCAGGTGGGAGATCTTGGTTTGAGGTTTGATCGCGAAGCTTACGAGGCGGGTAAGGGTCTGGTGGTGCGAGAGGTGATTGCGCTGGGGCCGGCGGCGATTGAGGGCTCGATCAAGCCAGGGGATCGACTGGTGAGCGTGAATGGCGAAGCTGTCGGGGCGAAAAATCTTGATTCTATGTTGGAGGATACGGTTGGCAAGCGGGTGGTGCTTGGGATAGAGACGGCGGGCAAGACTCGCGATGCGGTGGTGCGCCCGGTGTCGTCGGTTGCGGCGGTCGGTCTGCTGTACCGGCAATGGGTGGAGGAGCGGCGTGCGCTGGTGGATCGGGTGAGCGGCGGCAAGTTGGGTTATGTGCATATCGCCGACATGAGCGATGCTTCGCTGCAACAGCTTTATCTCGATCTCGATGCGCAGAATGAGGCGAAGCAGGGCGTTGTGGTGGATGTGCGGAACAACAATGGCGGGTATATCAACGGCTATGCGCTGGATGTGTTTACGCGGCAGAACTACCTGTTGATGACGCCGCGCGATTTGATGCCGTTGCCGTCGCGACAGAATTTGGGGCAGAGGGCGCTGGGTTTGCCGACGGTGCTGGTGACGAACGAATCGTCGCTGTCGGATGCGGAGGATTTCACGGAAGGGTATCGCTCGTTGAAGCTGGGGAAGGTGGTTGGAGAGCCGACGGCGGGCTGGATTATCTTCACGGGGGCGCAGCCTCTGATCGATGGATCGACGGTGCGCGTGCCGGGATGGCGGATTCAGGACCTTCGCGGGCAGACGATGGAGATGCATCCCAGACCGGTGGATGTTGAGGTCGCGCGCCCGCTGGGGGAGACAGAGACGGGTTCGGATGCCCAGTTGGAGCGCGCTGTGAAGGAGTTGCTGGCCACGCAATAAGAAAAGAGCGAAAAGTGCGGGGCGGTTATCATAGAAGCTCGACCTTAGGGTTCGAAGCTGGACCTTAATGTTCGCTTCATGTTCGTCCGTATTCATTACGAGAGTGTTCTTTCCACCGGAAACTTTTGCGTTGCTTAATCGTCTTCCTAAACACTGGCAACTTTAGCGGGCTGATCTGAAGCGACCACTGCAAACTGGCATCAAAATCTGAGGAGTAGAACGAATGTTGACGCAATTTGCTGTAATCCGGAGTGCGACGCTGAGAGCCAGCCTGATGCTGCCAGCGGCGATTCTGTGTTCCTGCGGCGCGGTGTCCATGGCGCAGGCTCCGGCTGCGGCGCCGGCGGCTGCGGCTCGACAACTGGGCACAGTGACAGCGGTTGCGGGAAATAGTCTTACATTGAAGACGGATGCGGGCCAGGAGGTTGTGGTTAGCGTGTCGGATGGTGCACGCATTCTGCAACTGGCGCCGGGAAGTACTGATTTGAAGACGGCGCAGACGATTGCCCTGAAAGATATTGCGGCGGGCGACCGTGTGCTGGTGAATGGGAAGGCCGGCGATAGTGCGGTGACCTTTTCAGCTGTGCGCGTCATTCTGATGAAGTCGACCGATATCGCACAGAAGCATGAGATGGAGCAGGCTGACTGGCAGAAGCGGGGCAGTGGCGGAATTGTGAAGTCGGTGAATGCGGGAACTGGCACGCTGACGGTTTCAGTAGGCGCGAAAGAGATTGCTGTGAATACGTCCAGCACGACTCAGTTCCGCCGCTATGCCGGGGATTCGGTGAAGTTTGAAGATGCGAAGCCAGGAACGCTGGCGCAGATACAGGCGGGCGACCAGCTTCGTGTTCGCGGGGCAAAGTCTGACGATGGGTCATCGATTCAGGCAGAAGAGGTGGTCAGCGGATCGTTCAAGAACCTGGCTGGGCTGATCGCGACGATCGATGCGGCGAAGGGGACGCTGACGCTCAAGGATCTTTCGACGAAAAAGACGGTGACCGTGACGGTTACGGCGAACTCGAACGTGCGGACTTTGCCGGCGCAGGCTGCTGCGATTTTTGCAGCACGGGCCAAGGGCGGTGCAACGGGTGCGGGCGGAACTGGAGGAGCTCCGCCGCAGGGAGCAGGCGAAGCTGGTGCTCAGGGTGGCGGACGGCCAGGAGGAGCAGGGCGTTCCGCCGGAGGAGATCTCTCGCAGTTGGTCAGCCGGCTGCCTAACAAGACGCTTGCCGATTTGAAGGTGGGCGACGCAGTGATGATCGTGGCTTCTCAGCCTGACCCGGGAAGCCCGACGGTGACGGCTGTGACTTTACTGTCCGGAGTCGAACCGATTCTGGCGGCAACACCAAGCGGCGGACCTACGATGACGTTGTCTCCCTGGTCTCTGGGCGGCGAAGCGCCTGAGGGCGGCGGTGGCGGCGGCGGGCACTAAACCATATTGCGCAACTGCAACGGTTGATATTTTTGAGGAGTAGTAATGCTATTTCGCGCAGCTTTGAAGATTGCTTTACTTTTTTTTGTCGCTTTGACGCCGATGGTTGCGGCTGCCCAGCAGACGGGGGCCACGGTGCATGGAGTGGTTGCCGATCCTGAGAATGCGGTGATCCCAGGAGCGACGGTGACATTCACTCCGACGTCGGGCAAGGCGCTGATTACGCAGTCGCAGAGTGATGGAACGTATACGCTGCGCGGCGTTCCGCCTGGAACCTATTCGGTGACGGTGACGATGCAGGGCTTTGCGTCGTTCGTGAGACAGATCGTAAGGATTACCGCGGGTCAAAATCTGACGCTGGATGTGCAGATGACGATCCAGGAGCAAAAGCAGGAGGTCAATGTGACGGCGACGACGACGCAGGTGAGCGTCGACGCCGATAACAATGCAAGTTCGACTGTGCTCAAGGGCAAGGATCTGGATGCGCTGTCGGACGATCCTGACGAGCTCTCTTCTGAGTTGACGGCGTTGGCGGGGCCTGCGGCTGGGCCAAACGGCGGCCAGATTTATGTGGACGGATTTACCGGTGGGCAGCTTCCTCCGAAGTCGTCGATTCGCGAGATTCGCATTAATCAGAATCCTTTTTCGGCTCAATATGACCGTCTGGGTTACGGGCGAGTTGAGGTTTTCACCAAGCCGGGTACCGATAAGTTTCATGGGCAGTTCAATCTGCAGGGAATGACTTCCGCATTGAATTCGGATAATCCCTTGTTGAATGCATTTAATTCTCCTGGGCAACCGGAACAAACGCAACCGCCGTATCACACGATTTTTATCCTTGGAAATATTACGGGTCCGCTGGCGAAGAATGCTTCGTTCACGTTGTCTGGATCTCATCGCTCGATCCAGGACAACAGTCTGGTGAGCGCGACGATTTTGAACCCGACGAATCTGGGCGATACCACGTTGACCTGCCCCGTTGGTCAGCTTACCTGCAACTATTCCGTCGCGAACCCGGCGCCGCAATCCAGGACCGATATTAATCCGCGAGTCGACCTTGCGTTGGGCGAAAAGAACACGCTGGTGACGCGCTTCCAATACGAGCAGAACGACCAGAACAATGTCGGCGTCGGAGGTTTGGTGCTTCCCGACGCGGGCTATACTTCGAGCTCTTCGGAGACGACGATCCAGGTGGTCGATACCCAGATCGTGAGTCAGAGGATCATCAATGAAACGCGATTTGAATATCAACGCGAGACCGCGAGCCAGACAGCGCTCAACACGACTCCGACGATTCAAGTGTCGGGTAACTTCACTGGCGGTGGTTCCAATTCCGGCAGTGTAGCGACAACACAGAACCATTTCGAAGCGCAGAATTACACGTCGATCCAATTGGCGAAGAACTTCATTCGATTGGGTGGGCGCTTGCGGTCTACTGGCGAATTCAATACAACAACAGCGGGAACCAACGGCTCATTCAGTTACAACTGCCTGGTGACTGCGGGTTGCGCGGCGGGTTCTACCGGCTTGATACCGTCGTACCAGGCGAACCAGGCCAGCCAGTTCACCTTCACGCAGGTTCTTCATCCGGTCAACGCAACGCTGGTGGATTTGGGCCTTTATGCTGAGGACGATTGGAAGCCTCGCACGAATATGTCGGTGAGCTACGGTTTCCGATATGAGACGCAGAACCACCTTGCGGACCATCATGACTTTGCGCCGCGAGTGTCGGTTCGTTATGGAGTGGGGAGAGCCAACAGCACTCCAAAGACGGTTCTGAATGCGGGATTTGGTATCTTTTACGACCGATACCAGTTGCCCAACGTGATTACGACGATCCAGTCGAATGGGACGAACCAGATTCAAACGTTGATTGTGAATCCTAGCTCCGCCTGCACTCCGCAAAACATCGCCGGCTGCATAGGGACGTCGATTCCGGGAAATAAGACGGTGCAGGCGTCACCGAATCTCCGGTCGCCGTACACTTTGCACTACGCGGTGGGTGTGGACCAACAGCTTTTTCGCGGCGCAACGGTTTCGGTGAACTACGTTATTGCAAACGGTGTGCACCAGTTCTATTCGGCGAACCTCAATTCGCCAGTGAGTGGAGTGTACCCAACGCCGCCTCAGCCCGGCCAGCACCCGCTCGTGCAAGACACCTACGAGTCCGGAGGTGTGTTTCACCAGCAGCAGCTGATCATCAATGCGAATATCCGCCCAAGCAGGATCTGGTCTGTCTCGGGCTATGGGGTGATCAACTCTGCCAAGGCTGACACGGGCACGATCAATACATTTCCGTCGATCAATCCATACAACATCGGGGAAGACTACGGACGGGCGGTCTTCGATGTCCGGTACAGGCTCTTCATGTTCGGCAACCTGTCGCTTCCGCATGCGATCAGCGTGAGCCCACTGATGATCTTCTCGGCGGGCACGCCGTACAACATCACGACCGGCAGTGACTTGAATGGCGACGGCCAATACAACGACCGGCCTATGTTTGGACCGGCTAACGGCATCGCTCCCGGCACGCCTGGAACGAACACGATCGCCGGGTGCGGCAGCTTCGTTGCGCCGCCTCCAGGCCAGTCGTATACGCCGATTCCAATCAATTACTGCACCGGGCCGAGCCAGTTCACAATGAATCTTCGCATGACGAAGACGTTTGGTTTTGGGCCCTTGACTGCGGCGGCGGCTCAACGGCAGAGTCAGCAGGGCGGCGGTCCGGGCGGTCCTGGTGGACCGGGAGGGCCTGGCGGTCCTGGTGGTGCGGGCCGTGGTGGTGGCGGCGGAGGCCGTGGTGGCCCTGGCGGGGGCGGCCCTGGTGGCGGCTTTGGTGGGGGCGGCGGAGGCACCGGCAAGCGCTACAACCTCTCGTTCGGTGTCCAGATACTGAATCTGTTCAACAATCTGGATCTTTCAACGCCGAATGGTGTTCTGACGTCGCAGCAGTTCGGCCGATCGACGCAGCTTGCGGGACGGCCGTTTACGAGCAACTCTGCTTTGCGGCAGTTTTCACTGCAGACGCAATTTACCTTCTAGTCGAAGCCGTAACTGTAACGGGCGCAACCAATCTCTCTGGTTGCGCCCGGTTCTATTTGTTGAATGCACTTTTTGAATCGCGATTACTTCGCGGGTTTGAAGTTCTTTTTTAGCGTCTGCCAGCAGGTGTAGTACTCGTGCTGGCGGGTGGCAGTGTCCATGGCGAATTTTGTTGGGCGGCAGACGAAGCGAGTTTCAAACATGAACGCCATGGTGCCATCAAGTTTGACCGGCTTGAGTTTGGCGGTGCTGGCGCGTTGGAAGGTTTCGGCGTCGGGGCCGTGGCCGCTCATACAGTTGTGCAGGCTGGCTCCTCCGGGAACGAATCCTTCGGCCTTGGCATCGTATTCGCCGTGGATGAGGCCCATGAACTCGTTCATGAAGTTGCGGTGGAACCATGGCGGGCGGAAGGTGTGCTCGGCGACGATCCAGCGCGGCGGAAATATTGCGAAGTCAACGTTGGCTGTGCCGGGAATCTCGCTGGGTGAGGTGAGGACGGTGTAGATCGACGGATCGGGATGGTCGAAGCTGACGGTGTTGATGCAGTTGAAACGGGCAAGGTCGTACTTGCAGGGGGCGTAGTTGCCGTGCCATGCGACGACGTCGAGGGGGGAATGGTCGAAATCGGTTGCCCAGAGATTGCCCTGGAATTTGGCGACGACCTGGAAGGTGCCCTTGTCGCGGTCGTCGTAGGCAGCGTGTGGCGTGAGAAAGTCGCGGCTGTTGGCGAGGCCGTTAGCGCCGATTGCGCCGAGTTCGGGCAGGCGAAAGAACGCGCCGTAGTTCTCGAGAAGATAGCCGCGGGCCTGGGGCGCTTTCTTTCCTTCCCGGGAGAGTTCGACGCGGAACTTGATGCCGCGGGGGACCAGGGCGATTTCTCCGGGGGCGAGATCGAGGATTCCCAGTTCGGTGTGCAGCACGAGCCGGCCTAGTTGGGGAACGAAAAGAAGTTCGCCGTCAGCGGAGTAGAAGAAACGGTCGGTCATGCTTTTGTTGGCCGCGTATATGTGGATGGCGTTGCCGGAGTGCATGGTGAGGTCGCCGTTGCCGGCAAGGGTGGTGAGGCCGTCGACAAAATCGGTCGGCTTGGTTGGGATGGGGAGTGGGTCCCAGCGCAGTTGACTTGGCGTGGTCTCGACTTCGTTGAAGGGGGTTGAGCGAACCATGCCGTTGGCGATGCGCCCGTAGGGCTTGTGCATGACGGAGGGGCGGATGCGGTAGGTCCAGGTGCGACGATTGAGCAGCCGGGGCGCGGTAAAGGGGCTGCCGCTCAACTGCTCGGTGTATAGGCCAAGCGGGGCCTTCTGAGGGGCGTTCTGGCCGACGGGAAGGCCGCCTGAATGGGCCTCGGTGGTAAATTCGTTACCGAAGCCGGTGAAGTACTTGAGATCGGGCATTAGGGTCCTCTCTGGGGATACGTTTGTGTCGTCGAGCTTCCTGACGAGCGATGATCGCTGCGCAGGGACACCGTAGCTTAACCGAAAAGAGGCGTGTCGTGCTTGTTTGCCGTTAATGCTCGGGTGGCGTCTCTCTGGCGGCGACCAGATAGGGCTTGGCGGGGGTGCCGTTTGCAGAGTTTGGCGAGGAGACGACAATGGTCTTGGCGTTGAGGAACTCGCGCATACCGGCGGCGGATAGCTCGCGCCCGTAGCCGGAGCGTTTGATGCCGCCGAAGGGAAGCCGCGGATCGCTGGCGACCATGGTGTTGAGGAAGACTCCGCCACATTCCAGCTCGGAGACGAAGCGCTGCTGCTCTACGGGGTCGCGCGTCCAGGCTGAGGCGGCGAGGCCGAAGGGTGTGTCGTTGGCGATCTCGATGGCCTCGTTGATGTCCTGCACACGAAAGAGCATGGCGACGGGGCCGAAGAGCTCTTCGCGGTAAACGGCTGAGGTGCGCGGCACGCCGGTCAGGACCGTGGGTTCAAAGTAGTTGCCATCTCCCAGCATGCGCTCCCCGCCCGTAAGGACGTTTGCGCCGGCGCGGGTTGCTGCCTTGACCTGCGCCTCGAGCCGCTCAACCATGTGGACCGTTGCAAGTGGACCGATGTCGGTGTCTTCCTTCATGGGGTCGCCCACGCGCATGGCCTCCATACCAGCGACAAAGCGTGATTCAAAGGCCTCGTAGATTTCGTCGGCGATGATGAAGCGCTTGGCGGCGATGCAGGACTGGCCGCTGTTGACGCATCGCGCCCGTACGGCGGTTTCTACTGCAAGGTCGAGGTCGGCTGATGGCATGACGATGAAGGGGTCGCTGCCGCCGAGCTCAAGCACGGATTTTTTGATGAGCCAGCCGGCCTGGGCACCGATGGCACGGCCGGCGGTCTCGCTGCCGGTGACGGTGACTGCGGCAATTCGCTCGTCAGCGAGGATGGTCTCGACCTGAGGGACTTCGAGGAGAAGGCTCTGAAATGTTCCGCGAGGAAAGCCAGCGCGGCGGACGAGTGACTCGATTGCGAGGGCGCACTGCGGGACGTTGGCAGCGTGCTTGAGAAGAGCAACGTTGCCTGCCATCAGTGCGGGTGTGAGAAAACGGAAGACCTGCCAGAAGGGGAAGTTCCAGGGCATGACGGCGAGCACGATGCCCAGGGGATCCCAGCGAACGAAACTTTGGCTGTGCTCTGTTGGGATTGATTCGGGTGCAAGGATGCGGGCTGCGTTGTCAGCGTAGTAGCGGCAGCCGTCGGCGCATTTCAGGACTTCGAGTCGAGCGGCTTCGAGCGGTTTGCCCATCTCGAGGGTGATGAGAGTGGCGAGGTCTTCGACCTCATGTTCCAGAATGGCCGCGAGCTTGCGCATGCACAGGGCGCGGTGTTCGAGTGGGACGGTTCCATAGGAGCGGAAGGCTTCGTCGGCCAGGGCTACTTTTTGACGCGCGGCTTCGTCGGTTAGCGCATCGAAGCTGCGCATCAGCCTTCCGGTTGCGGGATTGATCGATTCGATGGCCATGGCTTTGCTTGTTCGGGTTTACTCCGATGCTAGCTTAGCAAGGACCTGGGCGAGAATGGTGGTTCCCAGGGCGATATCTTCGGGTTTGGCGTATTCGTCGGGCCGGTGGCTGACGCCGTTGCGGCAAGGAATGAAAAGCATGGCCATTGGGGCGAGGGCCGCCATGAAGAGCGAGTCATGGTACGCGCGGCTGACCATTTTTTTGTAGGGAATGCCCTGGCTTGAGCAGGTCTCTTCCATGAGCTGGACGATATGTGGAGACGATTGGGCCGGAGCGTCAGCATTGACCAACTCTTCGGTGATCGTAACTTTGCGGCGTTGACGTAGATCTTCGCAGTCGCGACGGATGTCCTGCATCACGGACTCACGACGGTCTGGATTGGTGTCGCGGATGTCGAGTTGGAGGACGACGCGGCTCGGAACGCTGTTGACCGCGCCGGGGTGCACCGCGCAGGTGCCGACGGTGGCTACTGTGTCTATCGCTCCTGTGGCTAGGGTGTGCTTTTCGACGGAGAGAATGAGTTCGGCTGCGGCACAGAGAGCGTCTTTACGGTCGGGCATCAGTAGTGCTCCGGCGTGGCCGCCAAAGCCGGTGATGGTGAAGCAATAGCCGGCGGGCGCAGCGATGCTGGTGACGATGCCAAGAGGGATGCTTTCGCGCTCGAGCAAAGGACCCTGCTCGATGTGCAGCTCAATCCATGCGTGATAGTGGCTCGCTGGCAAACGCACGGAGGAGAGCGGCCCGGTGAAGCCTGCGGAGGTGCGGACAGTGCCCAAGGGGGCTTCGTCCTTGTCTTGCAGGGCTTCGGCGCGGGTTGGATCGAGCGTGCCGGAGAGAAGGCGGCTGCCAAGACAACCTATGCCGAAACGGGTTGGTTCCTCCGACGTGAACATGACGAGTTCGATCGAGCGGCGGGGTTGGAAGCCGCGGCGCTTGAGGGCACGCATTGCTTCAAGGCCGCCCAGGACGCCAACCGTGCCGTCGTACATCCCGGCGTGCGGAATGGCATCGGTGTGGGAGCCAGTGGCGACTGCGGGTAGATTGGGCTCGCGGCCAACCCAGCGGATGAAGATGTTGCCGACGGCGTCGTCGCGAGCCTCGAAGCCTTCCGCAGTGGCGAGTTCTTTCAGCCAGGCACGCGCGCGCAGGTCGTCGGCAGAGAAGACGACGCGGGTGACGGCGGTGCCTTCGGTGTCAGGCTCGGCGTCGGTGAACGTGGCGAGTGTCTGAAGCTCGTTGAGTAGCCGCGCTTGATCGATTTGAATCTGCATGGTTCTAATCGTGTCCTTACGAATGCGAGGTCAAGTGCGGAGTTTAGACCAACGGATGACGATTCCAGTCCTTGTAGATCAAATATTTCGCGGGGCGCTTGCCAATCGCACCGAACCACTGCGGGCAGAAGGGGCCCATCCAGATGAAATCGCCGGCAGTGACGGGGTACCAATGGTCGCCGAGTCGATAGATGCCACCGCCTTCAAGCATCAGCAGTCCATGCTCCATGATGTGCACCTCGACCATACTCAGAGCGGCGCCGGGCTGGTAGGTCATGGTGTTGACGGCGAAGTCGAAGGAGGGAGAGGCGGGGAGCAGGCTGCGAACCTGGAGGTCTGGATCGTCGTTGAGCGGAACGGAGAGAGTGGTCTCTTCGTGGCCTACCAGCACCTCGGGTGAGGGCACGGAGGCGAGGTGCTCGTATGGTTTTTCGATGACGGCAAGACGGGAAGCCTGCTGCGCCGTTATGGTGTGGGCCGCGTCTTCGGGAATGTAGGCAAAGCTGCCCGCATTGAGGGTGTGGAATGTGGCGTCTGTCGCAAGGTCAACCACTCCTTCGAGTGCGTAGAGAAACCGTTGATTGGTTGTGGTCCCGAGGCTGCCGCCCGGTTCGAGTTCGGCCGTGTATTGGGCGAAGGCTGCTCCGGCTGCGGGTGAGATGTGGACCACGGCGGTTGCGCGCTCCATTCCCGGCAGCACGGTGCGAACGAAGGTGTCTGGCGTGTGCAGGAGATGATCGCGCTGATTGGTGCTGCGGGTGTGTCCGAGCCTATGCATGACCGTCCTCGAGCTTCCCTCTATCATCGCCCAACTGCGTTAGGAACTCCATCACTGTTACGAGTGCCGCTTCAACATCGTGAGGTAATACAGATTCGTCGGGATGATGGCTGAGGCCGCCCGGGCTGCGGAGAAAGAGCATGGCAGAGGGAATGACCGGAGCTAGAATCATGGCGTCGTGGCCGGCTCCGCTAGTCATCCTGCGACTTGGAAAGCCGGCTTGGGCAGCGGCGTTCTGCAGGATAGTGGTTAGCGCTGGATCCAACGGGACAGCGGGCTGATCGAGTTGTGTGTTGGCTGTAACCTGTGTGCGGTGCCGGGTTGCAGCGCTCTCAGCTTCCTTGGTCATTGCGAGTACTGCAGCGTGACGAACGGTGTCGTCTGCGTGTCGCACGTCGAGCGAAGCGGTTACCTTACCGGCGATGACGTTTCCAGCGCCGGGGAAGGCTTCCAGTTTGCCCACGGTCGCAACGAGGTCGTCATGCGAACTAGCATAACGCTCCACTGCAACGATCCACTCGGCAGCGGCGGCCATTGCGTCGTGTCTCAGGTGCATTGGTGTGGTTCCTGCGTGGTTGGCCTGACCAGTAAAGACGAGTTGCATGCGGGTCTGTCCGACGAGCGCCTCGACGATTCCAAGCGATGCGTTTTCGCTCTCCAGCACGGGCCCTTGCTCGATGTGAATTTCAAGATAGGCGAATGTGTGGTTGGATACGACAGCCCGAGGAAGTTGCACGGGATCGAGGCCGAAGTTACGGATTGCTTGGCCAACGCTGATGCCATCCCGATCAGTGCAAGCCAGAGTCTCCGCATCCACCTTTCCTATGGCGGCGAGGCTTCCAAGGAAGGGCTTGCTGAAGCGCACGCCTTCCTCTTCGGAAAAGCCGATGACTTCGATGGCGAAGGGAAGATGTTTGCCGCGCAACTCTTCGACGATTGCAACCCCAAGGACGACGCCGAGGATACCGTCGAATGCTCCGGCGTTGGGGACTGTGTCGAGGTGCGAGCCGATGAGGAGGCGTGGCGAGTCAGCGGAGAGGCCGGCCCAGAACCCGCACAGATTGCCAATGGCGTCGACATGCACCGTCATGCCTGCGGCTTCCATCCAGCTTCGTAACAGCGAGTGGACGTTGTGCATCGAGGGCGTCAGAAAAAGACGCGTCGTCTCGCCAGGAACCTCAGTGCGGGCTGCAATCTCACGGCAGCGAGAGATAGTGCGGATCGCGCGATCTGTGTTTGTGCCGGTCATGATGGCCTATGCGGTTTCAGTTTGTGCGTCGGACGCGCGCTTCGATGAATCCGTGAGGCTCATCGGTTGGTACAAAGATTTCATTGGGGTTGTCCTGGCCAAATCGCGAGAGGTCGACGAGGAGGCAGTGCTTGTTGGGCATGGTGATTTGGATATCATCGATTTCACTTACCTCTTCGAGAGCGGCCTGGGCCATTGCATAGAGCGTCTGCTGGACGGACTTGCTGTCGTGGTTGGCGAAGGTGCGGAGCATCGTCTCGCGGAGAGTTGTGCGGATCGTGTCGAAGTCCAGATCGCTTGAGGTATAGCGCCATTCTGCACTGACGGCGGTGCCAAAGAGTCGATCGTCCGTCTCCTTTAGCGTGGTCAGCGAATCCTTGATGAAGCCTGCAAATCCAGAGCTGGCTGTTTTGAGCAGAACGAGATTTTCGAGGCCCGAGAGGATATGAAAGGCCCCGCCTTGCGCACGTTCCACCGTGGTCGTTTGAAGCTCGCCACTGCCGCGCATGAAGGCGCTGGGGTGAGGCTTGCCCTCGATCGTGAGTCGCTTCCACAACACGCCTTCGACGCGAATTGAGGCTGATTCAACCTGCGGATTGCGTCCGAGAAGGAAATTGGCGAGCTCTTTGGCGTAGTCCTCCATCGTTGTCGCCTGGGAGCTTCGCGCGATGGAGTAGACGGTGTTCTTCATCGTGTCTGTCGGGAGAATTTTGCTGTTGTCGCCATAAAGATGCGCGGTGTTGAAGTCGCCCTTCAGGAGCACCTGCACGGTCCACTCGCGCAGATCATTGCCATGATCGTGTCGCGTCACTTTCATGAGACGAACGCGTGATTTTCCGTAGCGATTTTCGGCGAGTTCGATCATCGTTTCAACTTCCTCGATAGGTGGCGTAGCTGTTTGCGGTCAGGAGCAACGGGATATGGTAGTGCTGCTTAGGGTCCGCGACGGTGAAGACGATCTCGACGTAAGGGTAGAGCCAGGGCTGCTTTTGCGAGTAGAAGTACTCCGATGTTGAGAAATAAAGTTTGTAGTCAGTGGCGTGAAGCGGGTGGGAGCCGAGCAGGGTCTTGCAGCGTCCGTCGGCGTCGGTACGACCGCTGCCGATCTCGTGCCAAGCTCCACCTGCCACATTGTCGCGAAACTCAAAGAGCTTGAGCGCAACATTGGATACTGGACGTCCAAGCGCAGTGTCGAGAATGTGTGTCGATATGCCCATAGTTAGTCTGACTCCAACCAGCGGTGAAGACGAAGCTGTGTAATCTGACGCTGTTGTTCAGCTGCTTCTCGTAGTTCGGTTGCATCGGTGTTCTTCATTCGAGATTCAAGAATGGCGAGCATCTCGGTCGCGGTTTTTCCCGTTGCGCAGACGATGAAGATTCGCCCAAATTTTTGTTCGTAGCGGTGATTGGCTTCTTCGAAGGCACGCTTAGCAGTCTGGTCCGCCGTAAAGGCAGTGCGCTGCTCTTGCGCCGACCAATGCAGCGACTCTTCGGTTGCGTAGGTCTGTGCATGCGTTTGCCCGATGCGGGGATGGCTGTCGAATGCCTCCTGCCGTGCTTCTTCAGGTAGGGCAAGCCAAATTGAGGCAGATGTTTTCATTAAACATGCTTCGTCCGCGATGGGTCGTCGGGAGGCCAGCTCCGCAGCCCAGGCCCGCGAGCCGCAACAGGGAAGTATCTCGCGAGCAGCGGTGACGTGATCGAGCGAGTTCCATCGGGCCAGGACTTTGTTCTGCATCGTCTGCTTACTATAGCGTGACCTCGCGTCCCGAAGGCGACGGAGGGAAGCTACCTTCTTGATACACCGCAGCGCCGCGAAGGTAGGTCGCTTTGACGATTCCGCGTAGCTTCTCGTTGAGGTAAGGCGAGATGGCGTGACGGTAGTGGAGCTTGTCGGCAGTGACGGTGAACTCCCCGTCGGTGTCGAGGACGACGAAGTTTGCTTCGCGGCCAGGTTCGAGTGCTCCTGCCCGATGACTCAGTCCAGCAAGCGCTGCCGGGGCGCTGCTCATCCAGCGGACGAGGTCATTGAGGTTGAAGCCGCGATGGCGGCACTCCGTGTGAATGACCGAAAGCGCAAGTGAGAGGCTGGCAATTCCGCCCCACGCGAGGTCGAAGCGGCCGGACTCCTCCTCTTTCATCGCTGGGAGGCAGGGTGAGTGATCGGTGACGATCATGTCGATGATTCCATCGCGAAGTCCCTGCCATAATTGCTGCAGATTTTTCCTGCTTCTGATGGGAGGAGCGCACTTTAGTAGCGTCGAACCGTCTGCTATCTCTTCTGCGGCGAAGTGCAAATAGTGCGGACAGGTTTCGACTGTGATCGGTAGGCCTTCGGCACGGGCAGTTTGTAGTTCCTGCAAAGCCAGTGCGGTGGATAGGTGGACGATGTGCAGACGGAATCGATACTGCCGGCAGAGTCGGATCATTAGCCGAATAGCCTCGAGCTCTGCTTGATCCGGGCGCGACGCGAGATAGGTTGCGTACTTTCGCCAATCTGCTTTGCGCAGGCCTTCCGTCGCGACATCGATCGGTCCGGCCAACTCTGCGTGCACGAGGAGGGGAAGGCCCGATTCGGCTATGAAGGGAAGCGCGGCCTCCAACTGTTGCTGGTCGATCATGGTGAAGCCGTCGCAGCCGGGGTAGATGAGGAAGCACTTGAAGCCGAGAACGCCGGCGCGCGCAAGCGGCAGAATGTGCTGCTGATTGTCTGCGACGGCTCCGCCCCAGGGGGCCCAGTCGACGAAGCAATCACCTTTTGCTGAGGCGCGTTTCTGCTGCAGTGCTGCAACGGTTGTGGTCTCGGGCAGGCAATTCAACGGCATGTCGATCAACGTCGTGTAGCCACCTGCTGAAGCTGCTCGTGTGGCCGTGCGGAAGCCTTCCCATTCGGTGCGGCCGGGCTGGTTGATGTGGACATGCGTGTCCACTAGCCCTGGCAGCAGGGCGTCGTTCCCGCAGTCTTGGATGATGGCATCGGCTGGGACTTCCGAGGGTCGGCAAATTGCTAGTATCTTCCCGTCGTTGACGAGTAGGGCTCCGGATTGTGTGCCGTGCGGTGTAACGATGCGTTTCGAGATGAAGGCATGTGCCATAATTTGACTATTCCGTGAATCCCGCGACGCTAGACGTGCAATAAGGATACCGAGCCGAATGCAGGGCAATCCAATTTTTATGGAAAAAGCGATCGCGCTGGCGACGGAGAATGTCACGTCCGGCCATGGAGGGCCGTTTGGCGCGGTCATCGTGCGCAACGGCGAGATCGTCGCAACCGGTGTTAATCAAGTTACAGCAACAAACGATCCGACGGCGCATGGCGAGATTGTGGCGATTCGTAATGCGTGTTCCGCACTCGAGAGCTTCCAGCTTACCGGTTGCGAAATCTATACGAGCTGCGAGCCATGCCCGATGTGCCTGGCCGCAATCTACTGGGCGCGGTGCGATGCGATTTTCTTCGGAAGTTGCGCCGCCGACGCGGCCGCAGCGGGCTTTGATGACGCCTTTCTCTACGAGGAGTTAAAGCGACCCATCGATCAGCGCACGATTCCTACTCACAATTTGTTGCGAGAAAAGGCACTCTCAAGCTTTGATGCATGGCGCGCTCAAGCCGGCAGAATCGACTACTAAAACATGACAACGAAACAAAAGAAGCAGACAACAGTCAAGAATGCGAAGACAGGTTCCGTTGTAAAAGTCGCGTTGCTTGGGTTTGGAACAGTGGGTGGATCGGTTGCGCGCGTCCTTGCCGCGTCGAAGTTTCCAGGTGTGGAACTGACGCATATTTTCAACCGCAACGTCGAGCGAAAGCGCAGCTCGGCGGCCGCCAAGGTTGTGCCGGCGTCCGTCGTGTGGACCGACAACATTGATACCATTCTGCGCTCGGATGTCGATATTGTTGTCGAACTAGTGGGTGGCCTGAATCCTGTTGAAGGGTGGCTTCGCAAGGCTCTAGCGGCTGGCAAGTCAGTCGTGACGGCGAACAAGCAGCTCATTGCTTACCGTGGCACCAGCCTTGCAAAGCTCGCGGCGCAGAACAAGGTGCATCTGGTGCATGGAGCAGCGGTTGCAGGGGGCGTTCCGGTGATTCCGGGTATGCTGCAGGGGCTGGGTGGCGATCAGGTGACGCGGCTGAGTGGCATTGTGAACGGCACATGCAACTACATTTTGAGCCGCATGGAGGCGGGCGCCGATTACGCAACCGTTCTGGCCGATGCGCAACAGCTTGGCTATGCAGAATCGGATCCTTCTGCTGATGTTGACGGCTTCGACGCTCGGGCAAAGCTCTGCATCTTGTCTCGCATTGCGATGCACGCCGAGTTGGACCCGGATGCAGTGGCGACGCAGACGATCTCGACGATCGAAGCGATCGATTTTTCTTACGCGAAGGAGTTGAACTGCACTATTCGCCAGGTGTCTCGCGCAGAGCTTGACGACAGGCTGGTGCATGCGCGGGTTGCGCCGATGCTGGTGCCGCTCGCTTCGCCGATGGCTTGGTCGCACGGTACCCAGAACATGGTCGTGGTAAGCGGAAAGTTTGGTGGTGACGTTGTTTTCTCCGGGCATGGCGCTGGTGGCGAGCCGACGGCCGTCGCGGTCGTGTCCGATCTGCTGGCGGTCGCGCAGGGTTGTGATTCGGTTCGACTGCCGCTGCGCAAGCGTGAGGTCACGGGCGATTTTCTGGCGCCGCACTACCTCCGCTTTGTGGTCGATGACAAACCCGGAATTGTCTACGCGATCTCCGGCGCTCTCTCCAAGGTGGGCGCCAATATTGACTCTCTGCTGCAACGTCGCGGCTATCCGAAGCACCGTTTGCCGTTCGTGATAACGACGGAGCCCTGCTTGACTTCGACGATCGAGCGCGCGCTGGCATCGATCGCCCGGATGGACTGCATGCTGGAGCGGCCGCTGTGTCTGCAGATGCTCGAAATAGAAGATAAGGCCGAGTAGGAGGAATGTTGATACGACGTGCCGGTGCTGTTGTTCGATGCGGTTTGCTGGCTGTCCTTGTCTCCACTTGCTTTGCGCCGGCCCAAGACCCGACGCCGGTCATCACTGTGCCGAATCCGCCGAACACAGTGGCGCAGCAGGCAAAGCACTACGTAGTCCTGATCTCGCTGGATGGATTTCGCTACGATTACCCGCGGCGATACGGGTCTCCCCATCTTTTGGGGCTTGGATTCAAGGGCGCGAGCGCTCCTGAAGGCATGCTGCCTGCTTATCCATCGCTTACATTTCCAAATCACATCAGTATCGTCACAGGTCTCTATCCGGAACACCACGGGATTGTCGGGAATACTTTCTGGGACCCTGCTCGAGAAGAGACTTACGTCTACACACAATCAAAATCCAACAGTGACGGTAGCTGGTATAGCGGTACACCGCTTTGGGTTTTAGCAGAGCAGCAGGGGATGCGGTCTGCGTGTCTTTTCTGGCCTGGCTCCGAGGCCGAGATTCAGGGCAAACGGCCTTCCTACTATCTGCACTTCGATGACAAGTTTGATGATGAAAAACGTGTGGACCAGGTGGTTGCGTGGCTGAAGCTGCCCGCGGAACTGCGTCCCCACTTCATCACTCTTTACTACTCCAATGTTGACCATGCGGGACACATCTACGGGCCTGACTCCGAGGAGGTGCGTGCGGCGGTTCATCACGTAGATGCGATGGTTGGAGACCTGCAGTCGAAGGTTGCAAAGCTGCACCTTCCCGTCGATATCGTCGTTGTAGCAGACCACGGCATGGTCACGCTGCAAGGCAAGCCGGTTGTGCTTTCTGATTTTGCTGACCTTACGGACTTTCACACTGAAGGCTCATTGCTCTATCCGCAGGAAGATACCGATGTCCAGGAGACCTACGAGGAGTTCCTGATTCATCCCGACCCTCGATTCAAGATCTATCGCCGGGCGGAGGTGCCTGCTGGACTGCACTTCGACTCGAACCCACGCGAGGGTGACCCGGTTATCGTTCCAGCCGGGCCGTTTACGTTTAGGATTCGTCAGCTGGCTTCTGAAACCGAAGGCGAGAACAAGAACCGCGGCGGACATGGGTTCAATCCGCGGACGATGCCAGAGATGAAGGCGATCTTCTTCGCTGCCGGGCCCGACGTACGTCCCGGAGTGCAGCTGAAGCCGTTCGAGAATGTGAATGTCTATCCGTTCATCGCGGAGATACTTGGCCTCGATGCGCCGGCCGTCGATGGAACGATTGATGTTTTGCGTCCGGCGTTGAAGAAGCCTGTCCCTAAGCGATAAATGGCACTTGTTGCAAAAAAGAAGGCGGCAAGCTCCTTGGCTCGGCGCTTTCTTTAGTGGTTAGTATTTCGGCATCGAGGGGTCGATTTTATCTGCCCACGCAAGGATGCCACCCGCAAGGTTCGAGACATTCGTGAATCCCGCCTGCTTCAGTATGAGCGCAGCTTTCTGACTACGAGCCCCTGAACGGCAATGAACGACAACCTCGCGGTTCTTCTGTGCGGCAAGTTCACCAACCCGGCGCTCAACCTCTCCGACGGGAATTTGCGGGGCGCCGAGGTTCGCGATCAGATATTCATGTGGTTCCCGGACATCGAGAACGAACACGTCTTCCTTGGCGTCGAGTTTGCGTTTTAGCTCTTCCACCGTGATTTGTGGAATGCCATCGACGACGGGATGATCGCCAACCGCCTTGTCGCGAGCGACTTCGAGCGGGCCGACAGAGGTGGGCTTCTCGATGCCGCAGAACTGGTCGTAGTCGATTAGTTCTGTCACGGTCGGGTTTGGGCCGCAGACCGGGCACTCAGGATTCTTCCGTAGCTTGAGCGTGCGGAAACTCATGCCCAGTGCATCGACCAGCAGCAGGCGGCCGATGAGGGGTTCACCGATGCCGAGGATCAGCTTGATGGTTTCGGTCGCCTGGATGACTCCGACGAGGCCTGGCAGGATGCCCAGTACTCCGCCTTCAGCGCAGGAGGGGACGAGTCCCGGCGGCGGCGGTTCGGGGTAGAGGCAGCGGTAGCATGGTCCTTCTTTGGTGCCGAAGACGCTGGCCTGGCCTTCGAAGCGAAAGATGGAGCCATAGGCGTTGGGTTTGTTGAGCAGAACACAGGCGTCGTTGACGAGATAGCGCGTCTGGAAGTTGTCTGTGCCGTCGGCGATGACGTCATAGTCCTTCAGTATTTCGAGCGCGTTGGCACTGGTGAGCATAGTGTTGTGCTTCACCACATTCAGATAAGGGTTCAAGCCCTTGAGCATGATCTCGGCAGAATCGACCTTGAGTTTGCCGACGGTCGCGGTGGAGTGGATGATCTGGCGCTGAAGGTTGCTGGCGTCGACGGTGTCGAAGTCAACGAGGCCGATTGTGCCGACTCCGGCCGCTGCCAGATACATCGCAAGGGGAGCGCCCAGACCGCCAGTGCCAACACATAGAACTTTGGCCGCCTTCAGCTTCTGCTGGCCCTCCATGCCTACTTCGGGCAGAATCAAGTGCCGGGAGTAGCGTGCGATCTCATCATTGGAAAGCTTGGGTAGTGCGATCTCTTCTATTGCGGTTGGCATTGTCTTTTTCCTTCATCCATCAAATGATGATGGCCGTTGCAAAGATGAATCCAGTTACTAGTTCACTCCACCTGCGATGGACGGAATAATGGTCAACTCGTCACTGTCCTTGACAGCGGTCTCCTGCTGGCCCTCGAGATATCGAATGTCGTCGTCGTTGAGGTAAACATTGACGAATGACCGCAGCTTGCCTTCGGGCGTGAACAGGTGCTGCTTCAGTTCGGGATACTTGATCGTGAGCTGCTGAAACACTACGTTGACGGTGGTGCCGGGGACGCTGACGGTCTCGAGTCCGCCCGTGTAACCGCGCAACGGGGTAGGGATGTGGATCTTCATGCCTGACCTTTCTGGTTATGCGCCACTGTCTCGGCGACGCTGTGGGCGATATTGATCTGAATGGCTTCGTCCTCAAACTCCTTGTTTTCTTCGCCCGTACCGCTCAGCAGGAAGGAGTTTGTCGTTACGGCTTTGCCCTGTTCAACGCTGGTGATGATGTAGGAGCAGCCCAGCCAATGTGCCTCGGCGAAGTCCGTCTTCGACCACCGCGCGGGGTGGTCCGGGTGTGAATGGTAGAAGCCCACTATATCCAAACCCAGGCCTCGCGCCTGCCGCTGGATTCTAACTAATTCCTGAGGAGCTATGTTGTAGCGGTTGTGCGCCGAGTCGGTGCGCGTATTGCCGGCACGGACGATCTGGCGGACGTGGTTTCCTTCTCCGGCGATGTTTTTGCCGAGCAGGACGCCGCAGCACTCGTTCGGGTAGGTCTCTTGGCCGTGCGTGCGCAGCGCTTCGTAATCGGAGTATTGAATGCGAAGCATGCTGGTTACTCCTCCGTCCAGAAGCGTTCGGTCATGTACTTGTCAGCGCCATCGCACAGGATGGTGACGATTACGGCTTCATGTCCTTTTGCCGCTTCTTCCTCGGCCAACTGTACGGCTGCTGCAGTTGCGGCTGCGGCCGAGACGCCCACCAGCAATCCCAGATTGCGTCCCATGTACTTTGCCATGGCGTAGGCGCGCTCGGTCGCCATCTCGATATTGCGGTCAGCGAGGTCGGGGTCGTAGATCTTCGGCACGATCGCGGTCGCCATGTGTTTCAACCCTTCAAGTCCGTTGAATGGCGAGTCCGGCTGCATGGAGACGCATTGGATATTGGGATTCAACTCCTTCAATCGGCGTGTCGTTCCCATGAAGGTTCCAGTCGTGCCCAGGGCCGCGACAAAATGCGTTACCTGACCCTCGGTCTGTTCCCATATTTCGTTGCCGGTGGTCCGGTAGTGGGCACGCCAGTTTTCGTCGTTTGAATATTGATCGGCGTAGTAGTAGCGGTCCGGTTCTGCTGCGATCATCTCTCGCGCTTTGCGGATCGCGCCATCCGACCCGTCCGCCGGGCTGGTCCAAACAACTTCCGCGCCATAGGCTTTCAGATATCGCTTTCGTGCCTCGGATACGTTAGACGGCATGCATAAAGTCACAGGAAAGCCCATCGCTGCACCTAGCATGGCGTAGGCGATGCCTGTATTGCCGCTGGTTGCGTCGAGAAGTCCCCGGCTGGCGCTGAGGAGGCCACGACGTTGTGCGTCGGTCACGATGGACGCCGCTGCACGGTCTTTTACCGATCCTCCGGGATTTGTCCACTCTGCCTTGCCTAGAATTTGGATTCCCGGAAGGCGAGAGGTGAGTCCCTCCAGTCGCACCAGAGGCGTGTGCCCGATGCGTTCGAGGATCGTGGTTCCAAGCGGTTTGACAGTAGTCGTGATCATGCAGCTTCCGTCTTCCTCGGGATGTTCGCGGCCATTCAGATTGAACGACATCAGCGAATGTGCGACAGTTAAACAAGTCTAACGTATTGCACTTATGGCAAAGAAGACCCCACCTCGTACCTTCAATGACGTCCTCGCCCTCCTGGGTGGCCAAAGATTCGATGTTGCACCTGCGCAGGACGGTGCAAAGCGTACCTCAAATGCTGTTCAGGTAAGGAAATACGGCTGTGCTGCAGAGATTGCCGCCGCTCCGGACGGCACGGTCGCGATTCTAGCCCGGGCTGGCTGGCTGCTGAACGGCGAGATTGCGCGTTTGCTGGACCGCGGCTATCAGAAGTTCATCAAGACCAGCAAGTTGGAGATTCCCGCCACCGCCGACCATTTGCGAGCCATCCATGAGTTCACCGAAGAGCTCAACGAAGCGATTGGGGCTACGATTCTCTACAACGAGGCCCTGGGGACGACCAGCAACGTGTACAACTACGATCGCGTTAAAGGCCGGGAATAGCGGAGTTCTTGCGGAGAGAGCGGGAATTAGGTTCAACGAAGACGGTTCTGCTCACGTTGTAATTCGCGATACGCCTCGCTCTTGCCAATTCCTCGCTCCCGGGCGACACGCTTCAGGGCATCCATCTCACCGATTCCTTCCGCTTTCATCAAGGCCGCCACTTCGTCTGCAAGGCTCTTCTTGGCATCAGCTGATGTTTCAGACGGAGAAAGCGCGAACATCAGCACTATCTCTCCGCGAACGCTTGCTCGCAAAGTAAGTTGCGATCGCAGTTCTGCTGCCGCGCCACGCAGGAACTCCTCATGCAGTTTGGTCAGCTCTCGTGCGATGACGACATATTGCGAGGCCCCGAAGACGGCCTCAATATCGGCGAGGGTGTCGAGGATGCGGTGTGGAGCCTCATAGAAAACATGCGTGAGCTCCCCCCGGATCAGTTCTTCAAGCGCCGTCTTCCGCTGGCCCGCTTTGGCCGGAAGAAAGCCGTGGAAGGCGAAGCGTTCCGCTGGAAGACCACTCGCAATCAACGCGCTGATCGCAGCATTCGCGCCTGGAACCGGAAAGACAGGGATACCAGCAGCAATTGCCGCTGCTGCAATCTGTCCTCCGGGGTCCGCAATTCCGGGTGTGCCGGCGTCGCTGACGACGGCGATGCGCGCACCGAGCTTCAACTCTGCCGTAAGTTCTTCGGTGCGCGGGCCCTCA
>Ga0206911_1028_pt1 | contig 35172 bp, 38 predicted proteins | sample Alteio_BWOrgHeat_74_FD_152956 | JGI IMG/M metagenome (GOLD analysis project Ga0206911, IMG submission 152956) | Enriched cells from forest soil in Barre Woods Harvard Forest LTER site, Petersham, Massachusetts, United States -... | ecosystem: Environmental > Terrestrial > Soil > Temperate forest >...
ACCAGATTATGGTTAAAAAATCCAGATTTTGGTTAAAAATTTAACTGTTTTCTGTTTTTAAAAAGTATTATATGTACACAAATATATCAAAAACATAACATCTATACTCTTGGAGAGAAGAAATACGAGACATTTATATCGTTCAAGAGAAGAATTACGATATGATTTTATTTAAAAATTATAAGATAATTTTATATGATGAATTTGCGAACCATTTTACGAGACATTTATATTGTTCGGGAGAAGATTTATGAGACAATTGTATTGTTTGTGATAAGAAATTCGAAATGGCATTATTTAATGTTTTGGCTGTATGGATGCGCGAATCGCAAAACGAGAGGTTTGTACTGTTAAAGAAAAGATTTATGAGACAATTGTATTGTTTGCGATAAGAAATTCGAAATGGCATTATTTAATGTTTTGGCTGTATGGATGCGCGAATCGCAAAACGAGAGGTTTGTACTGTTAAAGAAAAGATTTATGAGACAATTGTATTGTTTGCGATAAGAAATTCGAAATGGCATTATTTAATGTTTTGGCTGTATGGATGCGCGAATCGCAAAACGAGAGGTTTGTACTGTTAAAGAAAAGATTTATGAGACAATTGTATTGTTTGCGATAAGAAATTCGAAATGGCATTATTTAATGTTTTGGCTGTATGGATGCGCGAATCGCAAAACGAGAGGTTTGTACTGTTAAAGAAAAGATTTATGAGACAATTGTATTGTTTGCGATAAGAAATTTGAGAGGGCATTATAATATGATTTGCTGTAGAGATTTGTGAGTCGTAAAATAACACTATTGTGCTGTTCAGGAAAAGATTTATGAGACAATTATATCGTTTACGGAAAGAAATTCGACAGGGTTATAAAAAAACATAAAATAACAAATTGTATGTTTTTAAATAATATTGAGAAAAAAACATTTAAATATAAAATCATATATAGATAATACAATATATATAATTAATTAATGAAACATGAATGTATTATTTGTGAATATATAACAACACGAAAAGATGAATTTAATCGTCACAATGAATCAAAAAAACATTTAATTAGATCTGGTGTAATACAAAAGACAAAGGAAGAGATAGAGGAATTAAAAGAAAAATATGATTTTGTATGTGAAAATTGTGGCGAACCATATAAACATAATTCGAGCTTAAAAAGACATAAGGAAAAGAATATTTGCAAACCAATAGTTCAAAATGAACCAATTATTGATCAACAAGATTTATTAAAAATAATAGAACAAAAAGATGAATTAATCAAAAATCTATATGAGGATAAAGTTGATTTATTAGAAAGACAATTAGAATATTTTATGGAATCAAATAAAGCTTACCAACAAACATTTGATTTTATTGTTAACAATATTATGCCTTATGAAATAGGATTAGAACAACCAATCGACTATAGTGTTTTACATGATGAAGAAAATGATAATAAATTATTGGATGAACTAATTTATCAATATGAAAAGAATTCACTAGCAGATTATTTTGTTGGCCTATTGGTTAAATTTTATAAAAAGGACGATCCTAGACAACAAGCTGTGCAGAATACAGATGCCCCAAGAGTAAATTATGTAATCATTCTATATGATGAAGTATTTGATGAAAATAGTAAAAAAAAAAGAACGGGAAAATGGCAGAGAGATAAAGGTGGGTTATTGTTTGGCAAAGCAGGACTAGATAATTTATTTGTAAATTTAAATGATTATTTAAAAGTTAAAATTCATGATCGTTGCAAATTAATAGAAAAACTTATAGCGAAAGGTAAGGATGCCGATAGGGAAATGGAAAAGAATATGGTAGTTTGTAAAATACAAAAGAAGATACAAGATGAATCATTTAAACATGAGATTATTAAAAAAGCATGCCCTCATTTTGCATTTAGTAAAGAAAAATATGAACAACAAATTTTGAAGTTAGAACAATAATTTTTTTATAAAGAAATAACAGTAAATTGCATACCCAAATTTGGATTGCTGAGATAATCATATGGTATATAACAAAATCCACCATTTCCCCACGAACTTCCCCATGAATTTAATACAGTAAATAAACGTTTAGATTCAGTATAACCAACTAAACACATTTCATGACCACCTAAATTACTTTCAGTACTTTTCGGAATTGTTACTATTCCTGTACTACTTGTGAAATCCGATTCAAAACTATCATATACTTGTATAGCAATCAAAACTGGTGTGCTGTTGTTAATAGCCAATTTTATATTGTTAATTAAATTTCCATCCAGGGGAATAGTACTATACGACTTTATTTTGTGATTTATGGCTTCAATATTACATTGTTGCGGTGGTTCTACATTAACATTACTGGCACTATATGGCCAACTGGTCTCACTGCAAATTCCATTGGTTAAAACATAATTTTCACCATCAGTAACATCTGCCCCGGTATCTGCAACATAATTTGGATTATATGAATCTTCCACCAATCTTTCATAATAATATACAAACAATCTTGATGGTTCAAATGTAACTGAACCATTTTTAACATTTTCTAAAATAGTATATGCTGAACAAAAGGCATTTGCTGTACAGCTAGACAATTCACCTTGATCATAAATTTGCGTGCATTTATTCTTAACACTGGTTACTGGTGGAACAAATAATTTTGTTGGAACAAATTTACTTGCTTTATTGCGCATTGCAATTTTTTTCTCCATTTTTTCACGTGATAAATAATTTCTTGTCATTGAATATAATATTATATATCAAAATATTTTATTCAATATTATAATTCGGAATATATCGTGTGGCTTCTCTTGTTCGACGGATTATTTTAATGAATATAATATTATATATCAAAATATTTTATTCAATATTATAATCCGGAATATATCGTGTGGCTTCTCTCGTTCGACGGATTATTTTAATGAATATAATATTATATATCAAAATATTTTATTCAATATTATAATCCGGAATATATCGTGTGGCTTCTCTTGTTCGACGGATTATTTTAAACCAATTTTGTTCTGCATTTTTAGCATAATACATTCTTAAAATTTTATCCATTCTTTGTTTACTTGTTCCAATTTGATAAGCACAATAATTCATATTGGGATATGCATAATCATGTTCGTGATAAAATTCTGGTAATGTGAATTTTTTATCTTTGACAACATATGGATCTTTCATAATCTCTTCATAAAGTTTTCTATCTGTCATAATTGTTGCACACAATAAATTAAAATAATTCTTTCCAAAAATTTCAGATGATCCTTCTATTTTTTTCAAATAAATAATTTTATTTGGATCATCAATCATAATTAATTTATTAATAAAACTACGATAATAATTATTTTTTAATTCTTCATTGATAATTCTATCCAATTCAGTATTATCCGAATAAGAAACCTTACTACATAATAATAATGCATTTGGAATTTCCGCATAACTTCCATAATTTTCTTTTATAAATTTTTCATATTCCTCTTTTGACATTTCTGGATTAATCCATAACGGAAATAAAACCCATCTTAAATTCCAAAATAATTTATTTAAAATGTTTTCATATTCAAAAAATTGTTCTGCTGTATAAGCCTTTTTGATATCATTGATAACGCGTGTCCTATATTCACTAATATATAAACTCCTAAAATTAAAAACTGCTGAAAAATCCCATACATAATCTAATAATGAATATTCACTGGTAGTTATTGGGTATTTTAATAATTTATCTCTATAAGCATCCATTATAATATATACATTAACATTCTATAAAAATATTTCCGTTATATATTACATTAAAAATTGAATATTTTAATGTATAAAGAATAAATATAACTTATAAATAAATTAATCAAAAATGCCAAAATTATATAATGATATTGGTGAATGTTATTCAGCAGATCACACTTCTCCAAACTGGAAAGATTTTATAAATAAAAAACCTTATAATGGTAATGCAACATGTCCAATAACCATTCTTGATTTTAGTTGGTATATTGATGAAGATGATGAAAAAGAAGATAAGGAAAATATTTTATTTTTAATATGTAAACAATGGAATTTTGCAGGTCCGGGATATAAAACATTTACTTTTGGAATAAACGTGACAAAAGAAGATGAACCTGAAATTAAAAAATTTATTAAAAAACATAAGGAATAAATTTAAATTATAAAAAATTGAAATATCACAATATTGACATCCTTGCTATTTTCTTATTATACCACACAAAAATAATATGTTCGATGAGTACATAAAGTTGGGTGCTTCCATTTATTTCATACTTATGGCAATATTACTTGTTACTGTTGAATATCGGATGCACAAAGGACGATAAAAAAATTGAATAAATGAAATATCTATTGGTTATTATTTAAAATAATTAAATCAACCAATTTGTTATTATGGATCGCGAACTTAGGAGTTTAGATACCAAACTTGCTGATTTAGAAAAAAAGATAACTTCAAATGTTGGACAAATAATTAAATATCGAACGTGGAATGATTCATTATTTAGTTATTTTACAAATAATTATGTTCATTCATTAACAAAACAAACAAGTAAGGACTATCATGATTATAAAAATATTCATATTAAAATTATGATGGTATATGATAAGTATTCGGGTTTAATGAACCCTATACAAAAAAATAAAATTGATCAATTATATGCAAACAGATTAAAAAGTATGAGGGATCAAATTGCATCAATCGGATTGGATTTTGTAGATGACTTTAAGAAAAGTGAACCATCTGATATGGACTTGTTACAATAAATAAATTAATTACTATATTTCGATTTATAAACAAAATATCCAACTATGATTAAAATAAGTAGTACTATAGAAATTGACATTCCCGAATATCCATTATTTTCTTTATTTTCTTTTCCTTCACTTTCATTATCATCCTCATCCTCATTATCACTGTTTTCCTCTCTATTTTTTTTATTATGTTTATTATTTTTTAAGACCTCTCGTTCTTTAATAGTAGCCATTTGTAAATCTTTTGGAATTTCTATTTGTCTGCCATCCGACAAAGTATATATAATTGGATCTTTATATGGAGAAAAATCATTATTCCCAGATCCTTTATCATAATTATCCAATAATTTATTAATATGTAATTTTAATTCATCAACAGTAATTGGAATTTGTTTTCCAGTAAATTTATATTTTGCATTCATTCTAATATATTGCTATATTATAAATTTCTTTACATTGACATTCGCAAGTGAAAATAATTTATAACAATTTTTATTATTGTTATAATCCTCCTCATATACAATTTCTTTAATTCCAGCTGCTATTAATGTTTTTGTACAATTAATACATGGGAAATGTGTGACATATACAGTAGCATCTTTCACTCCACCGTCTTTTTGGGCTGGACCACCAACCGCATTTGTTTCTGCGTGAATAGTTAATTGTTCATGACCATCTTCTATAGCACTCTCGTGTGCTGCTCCTGGAACGTGACCATTGTATCCAGTTGCAATAATTCTATTATCTTTAACAATAACACATCCAACGTGTAATCTTTCGCATGTAGATCTTTTTGCGATCAAATTAGCTACTAACATGAAATATTCATTCCAATTTGGTCGCCTGTCCAACTTTTTAATATTATCAAGAAGTGTTTTTACAGAAATTGACATTTAATAATTAATGTCATATGTATATATTTAATTTTAATTATTTTTAAAATCAATTTTTTTTAATAATTTCAAAATCTTTGCTAGCTGGACATTGTGGACATTTATATCTTTTATATTCAACAATATTTTTTAAAATACAGTTTTTATGGAATACATGATCACATGGTAAAATTAATACGTATGTATCTTTTAGACACTCTAAACATATTTGACAATCATCAATCTGATAATACCTTCCAATATTTAACCAACCATATTTTGATGTTAATACAACCTCCAATAATATGTCGTCTTGGAATTCTAATGGTTTATTCATTTTATAATCAATAATATGTTTATATGTTGATTTATGAATAATCTTTTTTCAATTTTTTCTTTGATTATGTTCTTTTCTGTGAAAAGAACATAATCAAAGAAAAATTGAAAAATATAATAAATATACATAATGATATAATGACTTGATAAATAAATATTAATAAATGACAAATTTCGAAAAAGTAGTTGACTTTAATAAATCCTTTGGTGTAACCATTCATGAAACACCACAACACAATATATTTACAAATGATCCAAAACTTGTCAAGTTTCGTTATGATCTAATTGCCGAGGAAGTTTCCGAATTATCAGATGCCATTAAGCAAAATAATTTTGTTGAAGTAACAGATGCGTTATCCGATATCCTTTATGTAGTATATGGAGCAGGAGCATCATTTGGTATTGATTTAGATAAAGCATTCGATATTGTTCATAGGTCAAATATGAGCAAATTATGCCAGACAGAAGACGAAGCAAAAGAAACTGTTGAATGGTATAAAAAAAATGAATCTCGATATGATAGCCCAACATATCGAAAATCAGATAATGGTAAATATTGGGTTGTCTATAATGCATCCACAAGTAAAATTCTCAAATCAATTAATTATGTTCCTGCAAATTTTGATAGTTTGTTGTCATCACCCGCAAGGGCTGAGCCAAACTTGTTTTTAACAAGTTCTGGGTCACCTTCCACCGCTTAATTTATCCTGATAATCATCATATTCATCGTCATATTCGTCATAATATTCTTCCTCATCTTCTTCATATACCACTTTTAATTTTTTAGTTGTTTCTTTCTTAATTGTTTCCTTCTTAATTTCTTTTTTTATTTCTTTTTTAGGTTCCTCATTTTTGGGTTCTTCCTTTTTTCCAATTGAATCATTATTTCTGGATGGAACATAATAATTATTAACTTCATCGAATGCAATATCAATATTATTTGTTGTTGTTTTGCTAGTATTTATTTCTTTCGGAATAGTTTCCGACATTTCCCAGACATCGTCCATATTATTGTTATATTGTTATATTATAATACTATTTATATTTATATAATTTATCAAATAATAATAAATATCAATTTTATTTATATAATGGAATTGAATAAGGAAATAAAAGATAAATTATTATCATATCAAGTAAATCATACGACTAAACTAATAAATATTATCAAAAAAAACACTACAGCACTTGATGCATCGGACACTGGAACAGGAAAGACCTATAGCGCTATAGCTTTATGTAAACAATTAGATTTGCATCCAATTATTATATGTCCAAAAAGTGTTTTATTTACATGGAGGAAAGTATGTGAATTTTTTAATGTACAACCATTCTTTATTGTCAATTATGAAACAATTAGAATGGGTAAATACTATTTGGATTATAAAAGAGGAAAATGTCCATATATTAAATTAATAATGAAAGATGATTTACAAACATTTGAATGGAAATTACCAGACAATTCTAAAAAGAAATTAATTTTTATATTTGATGAAGTTCATAAATGTTCGGAAGTTTCGACGAATAATGGACAACTTTTGTTTGCTGCAAAACAGTCGGAATTACCTATGTTGATTTTATCTGCGACAATAGCAGATTCACCGCTGAAATTCAAGCTGTTTACATATGTCCTGAACTTTATTGATCCTTCAAACGTGAAAGAAGATAACATAGATTTTGAAAAATATATGCGAATTGTAAATAGTTGGCTGTTTAAACACTCAAAAATTATGCAACGCATACATGCAATGTTATATTACGAAAGAGCTTCCAGGATGCGGCTTGATGACATTAAAGATGTGTTTCCCTCCACTCAAATCAGTGCAATACCATACAATTTAGGAAAAGAACGTGAAACAGAAATAGAAAATCAATATAAAATTATAGCGGACAGTCTAGATGACTTAAAAGATAAAAGTAAAAGAGATAAAAGTAATCCTTTAGTTCGTATGCTTCGAGCACATCAAAAAATAGAATTAATAAAGGTACCTTTATTTGTTGAGTTAGCAAATGATTTTATGCATAATGGATATTCGGTTGTTATATTTGTTAATTTCACACAGACACTCAAATTATTACAGAAAATGTTGCTTGTGAAATGTGTAATTCATGGAGGACAAACGGAACAACAAAGATCGAAAATGATACAAGATTTCCAGGATAATAATTTCAATATACTTGTTGCAAATATAAAGAGTGGCTCTAGTGGCATCAGTTTACATGACCTTCATGGAGGTCATCCTAGGGCCAGTATATTATCACCTACATGGAATTCGGTTGATCTTATCCAAGCGTTAGGTAGAGTTCATAGAGCTAATGGTAAAACGGTATCTATTCAACGAATTGTTTATATTGCAAATACTGTAGAAGAACGGATAGCTGATAAAGTTAGAGAAAAAATTAAAAACACAGACGCAATCAACGATGGTGATTTGGACCTCAAAAAAATAATTTATGAAAAAAAGAAATAATTAAAAAATAATAATATAAAGACATATTATTATAAAACAATATAATGTCTATATTTTGCAAACATTGTAATGAAGAGCATCCAGAAGAGGAGTTTTTTTTATGTAAAAACAAATCGTGTCTGTCTGATGGAAGTATAAAAATTTATAATGTCTATCGATGTAAAAAAATAGTATTGGCAAAACAAAAAAAATACACTTAATAAAGAGGAAGTCTTATTGAGAAAAAAAAAATATTATGAAAATAATAAAGAAATATTTGCTGTTAAATCAAAAAAATACAGAGATGATAATAGGACACAAATATTAGAAGATAAAAAAAAATATTATCATGAAAATAAAATTGAAATAAATAATCAAAAAAAATTAAATAAACAAACGGAAGAAGGATGTTTAAATAACTTAATTCATCAAACAAAACAACGAAATAAAAAATTAAATATCGATGAGCCTTACGATATTGATATTGAATATCTTTATCAACTAATTAAAGATCAAGAATCAAAATGTATTTATTGCAAACATAAATTAATAATTAAACAGAACAGTAATGAATTATCACAAATTTCAATAGATCGTATCCTTTCATCTTTATCATATAAAAAAAGTAACATACAATTAATTTGTTTATTTTGTAATTTGGCTAAATCAGAATCATCCCATGATATATATGATGAGTTTATTGATGTATTAACAAACAAACGTGAATTTGATAATACGAATGTTAAAATAAACAAAAATATAATTTCACAGTTGGTGAGCACATGTAGAAAATATGATATAAAAAAAGAATATGATTTAAAAAATATAATATCGACGACTCAAATAAGAGAATTATTAAAAAAACAAAATAATAAATGTTTATTGACTGGAATTAATTTTGTAAATGCAACGACTAAATTTTTTCCATATAAAATGTCAGTTGATAGAATTGACAATACTAAAGGCCACACATTAGAAAATTGTCAGCTAGTGTGTATGGCAATCAATCTGGGTAAATTAAACAAGTCAAACGAAGATATGATTAAATATATAAAAGAAATTAGAGAAATTAATAAATAAGAAAAATGATATAAAGTTTTCTCACATATCTATATATTAGCTCATGTCCGTAATTTCGAGTGCATCAACAACTACTAAAGACAAATTAGAAGCAATACTTGTCAGAGAAAGACCAGGTCAACAAATGTTCCATAGGAAAGCATATTTTAAATTAACAAAATTCGATGATGTTACAGAAAATTTAAAATTATTAGATGATTTAGTAGACAAATTAAAAAAAAATAAAGTCAGATGGCTACTCGTCGATTTTAAAGATTCATTTACTATTCCACAACAAATCAGTAAGACATGCACATATGAAGAAGATGATCGCGGAAATCAAACACATGTTAAATGTATTGTGAATGACTTTGATAAATTTTATAAGGAAAATTTAAAAAATTTAATCAAATTGGGTAATATTAATGTCACTGAACCCAAAGAAGATGATGGTTGGATACAAGTTGTAAATCTCAAAAAATTAAAAAGAGAAAGGATTAATAAAGTAAGGACAGAAGTCAGTGATTTAAAAGGGTGTTGGGTTGACATGTAAATTCTAATCATGTAATTTATTAATAATTTTATTCATGTGGTATATATATAACACATGAATCGTATAAGAAAATGGCATAATAAATGGCAAGTATTAATAACACCTACATATGTGTATTCACCCTCCGTTGAATTAATGTTAGGCAATTTTACAGATGAAAATTTACGTGGATATTACATTGTCGAATATAATGATCTTCAAAGTGCGCAATGTGAAGCTCTAAAATTACCAGATATTCCATGGTATAAATTGATTTCTATGCACAAAGATATATACAATCAATTATGTGGGATTATAAGAGGAATAATTAATAAACAACATTTTATTGCTGAAGTTGATTGTAGTTTAATGAATACCGATACATTAAAAAATACAATGTTTGACAGAGTTATGATCGGTGGCAATAGATTTACATTGGCTTATAACATGAATGATATAATTGGAATTAATATTATTAACCCATGGAGTAAAAATTTAGTTGAAATATCCAAATTTATGGAAACAGATCCTCGTTTAAGAATTTATAAAAAATATATTAAATATGGAACTATTACTTTAGTTGGTGTGACCGATATTGGCACTTCTTATGAAATTAAATTATGGCCGACATTAATAGCTCAGTGGGCAAGATGGGTTCAAGGAAACTACGGCAATGACACTACATCTGCTCAACCAAAAATTCAACAGGCTTTGACCAATACAGTTAAATTACAAGATATGGTTGATCGTGATGTTATAATCCGTTAAAAAGTATAATAGTAGTATTCTTTTATTACACATTGATCAAATGTTGAATCGATTGGCTTATCGTATTCAATCAATTCACCAGATTTATCAATATATTTTCTTTGTGATCCAGGAACTAAGCTACTGATTTCTATCATTTTTTTATTTTCAAATTGAATTACCCGCCATCTCCATTCAATCATATTTTTTCTTAAATTTTCTTGTGGTAAATTATAATGATCTGATGGTATTGATTCTATTATTTTTGATAAAGAAACTTTATTTGTGTAATTTGAATATATTTGTGAAGATATTTGTTTTTCAAGATCTTTTCTTTTTACAAAAACATTATTATTATTGTTCATTAATATGATATATTGTAATATCACAAATAAATTATCTTATATATCCTTAATCATTTTTTAACATTAATTTAATGGATTTTTGTAAAATAATCCATTCAATTTGTTTTCCCTCAATAACTTTTTGAAATTCTTTTAGTTCATCTCTTAATGTTTCAAAATATTTTGAAAATAATTCATTTGTTTGATATAAAATTGGTTGGTCACGTGTTAAAATAAAATCAATTCGTTGCATTATTGCATCAATGAATACTCCAAATTTACCACTATTTCCTAATTGAATTTTATGATGGTAATTCATAAATACACTCACAGGTATTTTACCATCCACATCACCACCTAAATTAATTAATCGAACATTTTTTTCATCTGTACCATTTGTATAATTTAATAATTTTTTAAATTCTGTAATTATTATTGGAATATGTTCGTTGAACCATTTTTTATACATTTTTTGATAAAAATCACTTGATTCATTTTGATTATCTAAAATTTTTTGTAGTGCCATTACAATTTGCCATAATGATGCATTGGATAATTTGTAATAAGCACGAAAATTAATAGAATTAAAATCAATGGGAGTTTTTGTCGTTTTCGTCTCCATTTTGAATATATTATTGTCAATTACAATAGAATAATATATACACTTACAAATTCAAATTTTTTTCCAGTTTCTAAAAACAAATTTTTAATGAATTAATGATAAATGCAAAAATTTTGGCATTATTTTCAATTTCCTTAGATAACAACATATGAATCCCGTGACCTCCAATTTTTTGTGTTAATAGCATTAGTGGATTCTGATTATTTTTTTGTTTGAATTGTAATTCGGCAATAAATTTGTATGAATGTATTGGTGCTACGCGATCGTCATTTTCTGATGTTGTCACAAGGACAGGAGGATATTTAATTTCTGAATCAGATGATATATTATGTAGGGGCGAATATGTTGAAAGGTATTTACAAGCTCCTGGATCTTCTGGATTTCCATATTCATATGTCCAAATATATCCGACGGTATACTTATGAAATTTTAACATATCAAGTACTCCACAATTAATGATACAGCATCCATATAAATCAGGTCGTTGATTTAAACATGTCGCAACTAATAATCCACCATTTGACGAACCTCGAATTATTAATTTTTTATTGTTTGTATAATTATTACTTATTAAATATTCAGATGCCATTTCAAAATCATCAAATGTATTTTGCTTTTTATATCCTCTTCCTTGTGAATACCAATCTTCTCCATACTCACCACCACCACGAATATTAGCAATTGCATAATTTATTCCTAAATCGTCTATTTGCATTGATAAGTCTGACACAAAAATCGGCATTGTAATATCATTAAATCCACCATATCCTGTTAATAACATTGGCATTGTCCCATCTTTTTTAAAATTCTTTGATGTAATGATTATCATAGAAATTTTAGTTCCATCCTTACTTGAATAAAATATTTGTTTCATCTCGTAACTATCCTTTTTAAATCCTGGCATATTATTCTCATGAAATATTTCTTTTTTATCATCATCAAAATTATATTTATAAATTATCCCGGGTTCAATGGGAGACTCGAAATGATAAAATATTTCTGAATTTTTTTTATTGCATGATATTTCCAATGAACCAATAACCGGCTCATGTAAACATTTAATAAATTTTCCATTTAAATCATATATATTTATCAAAGGTTTACAATCTTGAATATATTCAACAACAAAAAAATTATAATTTGCACAACTTATTTTATTCATCACATTTTTATTTTCCGGTATGACATCAAGCCAATTTTTTTCATTATTATTTTTAATATCAACAGCAATGACACGATTATTGGATGCTTTATAATTTGTTTTAAAATAAAATATATTTTTATTATTTGTAATATATGAAAAATGTGTCATTCCAGATTTAATTATTAATTCAGAAATTTCTATTTTTTTTGTTTTATTAAAATCACTTAAACTGGAATAATATATCCTATTTCCAATACTCAAAGATATAATTAAATATTCTCCATCATCAGTGACAGTACATTCATGAAAACGACCTGGAATATGTGAGTCATTATATATTAAAATATCTTGATCTTGTTGTGTTCCTATTGTATGATAATATGTCATATATTTATATAAAACCCCTGAAGATTTATTTGATGGTTTTGGCTGTCTTAAGTAAAAAAACCCTCGATCATCATGTGTCCAGGAAATATGTGATACACGCACATCATGTAACTCATCTTTTAATTCTTCGAAAGTGACAGTATTTTTAACATAAATAATTTTCTCATCACTTCCTTTAATTAAAATGGGATAAGCATATAAATTTCCTGAATGAGAAAATGCTCCTGTTGAACGGCATGAACCATCATCGTATAAAATATTTGGATCAAGAAATATTTTATGTTCGCTTGTTAATGTATCCATTACACATACTATACTATCATCATTTATTCCATCATGCTTACTAAAATAATATTTTTCTCCATATTTTGCCGGGCAGCTCCATGTTGTATAATTGTTACATTTTTTTAATTTGGATTTGAGTTTATTATAAATAGGGCATGTACTAATATAGTTATCTGTCATCCTATTTTGTTTTTTAATCCATTTTTTACATTTTGTTGCATTAATATCCTCAAGCCATTCATAATGATCATTTACAGAATCATTATTTCTTGGAGTATGGGGATATTTAATCATTAGGTGAATATATTATCGTTAAAATCTTTATAGTTTAATTATGTGGATATTTATTCAATTTTTTTGTAATTAATAAAAATTGAATGAATAAATATGCTGTATATCATAAATTATCTTATTAAATATTGATATGGGGATTGATTATTCAAAAAATCCTCTTGTTGAAAAAATCAGTGAACAGTCAGAAGGCTATTTATTAAAATTAATAAAAAATGATTCTATTGTTGAAAAAATCAGTGAACAGTCAGAAGACTATTTATTAAAATTAATAAAAAATGATTCTATTGAAGAAGATTTAAATTATCAAACACCGCTTGGAAACACAGCATTGATGCTGGCAGTAAGCAGGCTATATTATACACTCGCTATAAAGTTAATCGAAAAAGAATGTGATGTAAATTTAACTAATAATAATGGTGATACAGCTCTTTCTATTGCATTGGTACAGTCTAGTCACGAAAGAAAATTAACTCGTTTTACAGGTAATGAATATAGCCATGATCGAACTCTTAACGATACACTTGTGTTTAAATTACTCGAGAAAACAACTAATATTAATAATATAAATAATTCAAATGGATTAACACCATTGGCATATTGTCTACTTCATCGATTAGAAGACTTTGCAATTGAATTAATTAAAAAAAATTGTAAACTTGATATTGTAATTGCATCTGGACCATCATTTCCAATTTCCCTATTTCTATTTGCTTGTGCAAATCAAATGGATTGTGTGGCAAATGTTATAATTGAAAAATGTATTAATGATCATAATTTAAATTTAATAAATATTAGTATAGATAAAGGTGACGATGATAAAATAGATTGGCGAACAAACATGAGTTTATGGTTTATGAAAACCCAAGCAAATAGCATAATTAATGATTATTTTAAAAATAACAAAAATCAATTACTTTTAGCGAGATCTGTGTATATAAAAAAATTCATGAGTATTTTGAATGACCAAGACAATACATTAGCATACTCGTTTAATAATTTAGGTGAAATAAAATTGTGTGAACTTTTTGCAGAATATTGTATTTAAATATTTATTTTTTTTTACCTAATCGAGCAACGGTTGTTTTTACAACAACCTTAACTTTTTTTATTTCCTTATTTTCAGGTTTTACGGTTGCTGTCGCCAATGTTGAAAGATAATTGTTAATTCGTGTATAAGTTATCTGAGCCCATTTTGGATTCTCTTCTTTTGCGATATCCAATAAATATTTTCCTTCGGTATCCATTACTTTCTTAAAATCGATTTGTGATAATCCAGAAGTAAATAATGATGGTAATAATATTGTAGTTAATGGTATTACGCGGTGATCTTCAGTTAAAACCTCATATGCATTGTAAATAAATGCACGCGCAAATGATGATGTATCAGTTTCCTTTAAAATCTTACTAAATGAATATCCAATATCAGTAAAACATGGATCAGAAGATAATTTATTTTCATCTCCCTTTTTTAAATGTTGTTGAAAACCTTGTAAGCAAATCCTTACAGCTTTATTACATTCAGGTGGCGTATATATTTTTTCATCTTCTTCATCTTTCTCTTTCTCATCTTCCTCATTCTCTTCAACATCATCCTTTTCATCATCCTTTTCGTCATCCTTTTCGTTTTCCTCATCATCTTCCTTCTCATCATGTTCAAATTTAATTAAATCATCCATATTTATCCGACGTGGAGGTTGTTGAAGATCACCGATAAAATCCAGAAGTTTAAATTTAAGTTTGATATCCTTTTTATTATCAGCTTCTCGACATGCTTTAACGAGTGGTTTTACAATGTCTGAATTAGTCATTTTTGCATGAGCCATACAACAAAATGCGATATCTATCTCAGCCTTTTTAATGGATGTTTTAATATATTCCATACATTGTTCTTTGTAATATCCCAATGATGCAATGGTACCGATAATTGCACCTAAAATTTCTGGATTACATGGGCCTTTATATTCAAGGCACATATTTACAAGCATTTCGGCCATTTTAGTATGAATATTATCAGACCATTTAATTTTAGCAAAATACCTTGTCATTTCAGAATCTCCGTTAGGCCCACGTTTTAAAATAGTCATGATATCAGTAATTCGATCTTCAACAAGTGAATAAACACCATATGATTTTGCCTTAACTTCCTTTTCTTCTTTAATACGTAATTTTTCATTGGCAGGAACAGCTGCTTTTGCTTTAATTTTGGCAGACATTGTTTTTGGTAAATTTGCTAATCCCTCTAGTAACTGTTTAGCACATTGTTTCATATCCATTGGGATTAGCCAACATATTTGATCATTTAATTTATCCAGATTTTCTTCATTCATACGATTTAATATCCAACGAATCATTGTTATTTGTTGTTGTTCGTTGGGTTTATACAAAACATCCAGAAAGAATATTTTCTCTTCTTCTGATAAAAATTTACTTTCGAGTAATGAACCAATAGATGTTTCTTTATGTCGTTCATTAGTTTGTAATGCATGGTATCCATATATTTGTAAAATATCTAAAGTTTTCATTGTGTCATCGATTGTACGGTTATAGTTTGGCAATTCCTTAATATATTTCTCAGAACGCCATCGAGGCCAAAACACATAATGAATTGCCTTAAATCCCGCATTTTGGCCAATAGAAACTTTTTTTCCAAGATTCTGTATTAGTTTCAATATAACAGTCAATGCCTCATGGCAAGACCATGCAGCAAATTCATCACAAATGGAATAAATTAGTGAATTTAAATTGTCATCATCATCCTGCATAGTATCAAACAGCGATACTATTGCAGTCGTTAATTGTTCTGTAGTGGGATTTTTTCGTATAAGATCTATTACAATTTCTTTACTTGGCTCCGCTTTTCGGGGGGTGGCGGGTGACCATTTAGTTTTACGATGACCTCCACGACCTCCACGACCTCCACGACCTCCACGACCTCCACGACCATTCGAACTATCGGGACCTACTGAACTTGTATCCGATGGTATGGATTTATCTTGATGAGATCCACGACCACCACCACGACCGCCACGACCTCGATTAGTATGATGGGGAAATCCTCGACCGCGCCCATTGAATGATTTTCCTTCGATAGATCCTAGTGTATATTTAATATTTTTTTTCTGTTTAACTTCCATCCATGTTCCATCATCTTCCTGTACTTGAGGAACCGGTGCAGATTTGGAACGCCATAAATCAGATTGGGATTCCATAATTTGGTATTTAAATAAGTCAATTTCTTATTAACTATAGCAAGTATTTAATATATTCAATTTTTTTGATAAAATATAGAATTTTTCTATACACATATCATAATATGGAAATTGATGATATAAATTTCAAAACTATTCCATCAAATTGTAATAAAGTAATATATAATTATATAATTTATCATAAAAATTGTATAGATGGTTTTTCAGGATTTTATTTATTTTTAAAATCATCTTGTTGGGAAAAAGGTTGTATTGTATTTCCTGATGTCCCATCTGCAAAGCATATTCCTCCTGAAATAGATGGGAAAAATATTATTATTATTGATGTAGCATACCAACTTAATATATTAAAACAAATTGCTGATAGGGCCAATAAAGTTTTATTTTTGGATCATCATATTACGATAGCTGACCAAATGCAAAATTTAAAATTAGGAGATCCACACGAAATTGTATTTGATAATACAAAAAGCGGAGTTTCATTAGTTTGGGATTATTTTTTTAGTAAGAAAATTAAAAAAATTCCTGATTTTGTTAAATATATTGAGGATAATGATATTGGTAAATGGAAATATCCTAATACAATGCCTTTTATATCAGCAATAGAAGTTAATTTATCATTGGACCCTACATGGTCAAATCTTAAAAAATGGGATATCATGTTAAATAAAAAGGAAGTAGATAATTTGATTAAAAAAGGTAAAATGTATCAAGAATATAAAGAGTATCTCCTTAATAATAATTCAAAAAAATATTCTTTATTAAAATTTCCAGGTAAAAAATTATATGACGATAACAAAAAATTTTTCGAATCACCGGGTCAATATACTGTAGCATCTCATAATGGATCAGGATGTCCCACAACATCATTATTAGGAAAAAAATTGGTCGACAATATAGAATGTGATTTTGCATTAATATGGACATATCAAATTGAAAAAAGGGAGGTTGTTGTATCAATGAGAAGTAAAAAAACAGATGTTGGTCAAATTGCAAAACAATTAGGAGGTGGGGGGCATACATTTGCCGCAGCCTTTTCTTTTAATACATCAAAATATGATATTACAGATCTTTTTTTATAAAATCATATATATTTTCTAATGTTGTTTTATATTTTTCATCAAAATATAAATATCCATGATACACATCATCAATTATTAAACATTTTATATTATTTTCTATTATTTTATTACTAATTTCAATTGGTATTATTTGATCTTTTCTAGAAAATACAAATAAATTTTTATCTTTATCCATCGTTTTATAATTATATATCCAATAATTTGGACCATATAATTCTCTTAAACATATATGTGTAACATGGATATCTGAATATATTAACCATCTCATCGCTAAATCCATTAAATATGATGATCCTTTACCAGGATCATATATATAACCATTTATTTTATAATATTTTTCATACAAACATACAGGTTCAATAAATATTCTTTTGTTTATCATTAAATTTATTTTTTCATCATTTATAAGGGTTCCTGCTATAAATGTTCCAAAGCTATGTGAAATAATATTAATATCTTTTCTATCTGAAACAATTTCATCAATCATATTTTTAAACCATTCCCTCCACATATTAGCTTCGGGCCAATTTTCGGCAAATTCAATATTTGATATATTTGGGAATATGGGTACAATAACATTATATTCTGCACTTAGGTTTAATATGTGAGTAATATATGGAACAGGTCCATAACCAAGACCATGAAAAAATACAACTGTTTTCTTTTTTTCAATCGATAATTTATAAACTGTCTTAATACCTGATTTTTTGCATATGTGAATTTTAAAATTGTTGCGTAATAGTATTTGATAAAACATATTTTTAATTATGTATGAAATTGAATAAAATAGTATTGGTTTATAAATCGATACCAGATCATTTATTCCATAATTCAAAACATATATATTTTTATTATCATTTTTATTTTCGAATTGAATATTTAATTTATCTTCTATTTTTGTTAATAATTCATGGCTTTCATTTAATTTGACAGTGTCTAATTCTTTAATTTTAATATATTTTAAATATATCACACTAATAATCCATTTCAACATTGTTTTTCTAGGAATTTTTTCTATTGGTATTGGTTTCAAATATCTTTTATCTTGAGTTATTGTATTTTTAATAAAATCTATTAATTCTGTTGATGACATTTGTAATAAATTATTTTTTGTAAATTCATAATCAAAAGTTATATCATAATATTTCTTTTTTGACATAAGTCTTTTATAATATAAATAATGTAGATATGCGATAAATTCTAATGATACAAATATTCCCAAAAAATATTGGAATTTTATATATTTTTTCATACCCATTATTTGCTTATTATATTTATATAAACAGTATATAGGCAATATATATTTCATTAATTTTATGTATTTTATTATATTAGTTTTATCTAGTGCCATTATACTTATACATACATTTTTATTATTTTGATTTTCGCTAATAAAGATATTTATTTATAATTTAATTTATTAATTTATAAATAAATGTCTCTAAACTGGACCTTGTTGCTTATCTACGAAACAGTAAGCTTGATGACAGGGAATTCGATGCGAGGAATGCGGATGAAAATCACACCATCGGCATAAGTTGTGGTGATTGCAGAAGTGTCCGCATCGTACAACAAATCAACAACTTCCATAAAGTCGTACTTCTTAGCAACCTTTGGTTCATCGGTGGAAGCAGGAGCATCACCCTTGGTCTCACCAGAAGTTGGTGTTTCTGCTCGAACAACCAGAACACGTGACGAATCATGTACACAATTCTTGTCAAGGTAAACTTCCAAAGCTTCGCGCTTGACACCTGGACATTCAATCTTCAACGTGTAAGCCTTGCCATCCTTATCCATGCCAGGAATCATCTTGGATGCTCGGGGAGGGATTGATGCAATGGCATCCAAATACTTTTGTGCTGCAGCAAGAACCTTTGCGTAAGTTGCCTTGGAATCAGCTTGATCCTTTGCTTTGGCATCAGTGGTTGCATTTGGTGATGCAGTTTCGGTTGCCTTTGGTGAAGCAGATGCTGGCGGTGCTGCAGCAGATGCTGGCGGTGCTACAGCAGATGCTGGTGCAAATTGTGCAAACGCTGCCTCGACTTGAGCAACGAAATCCGCGGGGGCCTTGGAACCCATAATCGCCTCACATTCGGCGATAACCTGAGCTGGTGAAGAACCAGCAGTCATGTAAAAATCCTTGTACAAGTGAGCCATGATTTTATTCTGAACTAGTGATCTGTTTCTTATAATCATAAGCTCTTCAATCACTTACGATTTCAATTTTTTTTAGTTTCCATTAGTTAATAAATAAGAAATAGACAACAAATAAAGAATAATAAATGAGAAATATGAACAGAAATAAAGAAAGACTAATTCAATTTGACATTGAGAGTGAGGAACTCGGATCTCTCAACGGCAGATTCATTGGAGAACTACTCCAATTATCTGCGAAATATTCATTTATGGCCTACCCAAAAGTAGAACAAGCGTAAATATCCTTAACGTAAAAATGTTTTGGCAGTTTGATCAAATTAATTATATATGGTAGTATTAATTCGTCACTTGCCAAGACACAATACACAATTCAATTTACAATGAATATTCCGTCCCACAAAGGCACAAGTTAAGCATTTTATCAGTTTCGTGAGTTCGGCAACGCATCACCTCAAACATGTCCCAAATAATTTGACATAATATGTGTCATTTGTGGGGTTTCCAAAATTTGGATGAGCCGACTTCCGTTTTCGCCGATTACTTATTATATAAGCCTGTTTCATAGCTTACGTTTTCGGCGATTGAAAATTAAGAACACTATTGTAAAGACACTAGTGTTCTTAACCGTAATGGATTATCTGAATTAATGGATTGTGCAGTGATTAGGATTTTCAATTTTTTTATATGTTATTATGAGTAAAAACATATGAAAAGGTCGATTTTACTATAATTAGCGAGATGCAACCGATAATGTTGTATCATCATAATATTTACTCATATCTGCAGTAGAAGATGGTCCGACGGATAATGTCGTTAAAGGTGATTCACCAGTAAACGACATAGATGGAGTTGTTGCAGTATCTACTGCTGCCATATTCATACCCGGTTTAGGGGCGCGCTTACAATCTATATGACGATAGCGTCGGAATGCAATATAACCACCAGTAACAATACCAATAATAGCAATAGGAAGACCTATATAGTAATATAGATTTTTCCCCTTTGTTGAAATTGATTGTAATCCATTAGCAGCGGATGGTAGTGAGAGAGTTGTTGGAATAGTAGTTTTGGAAGTCGCCATTGTTAAGAAATGAGTGCCGGGTGATATGCAACCAAATCTATTGGATGATGCAATGACTTATATTATCAATTTTTCTCCAGATATTAAAATTATAGTTTCCTTAAAAAAATTGAATGATAATACATATAGATACTTAACTTCTAAAATTATATAATATATCTTATAAAATGATTAATATAGTCCTTAAAAATATAAATGTACAAGTTCCTAATAAAACATTAATCCACAATTCGGATTTGATTATATCAAACAAACATAAATATGGATTAATTGGACGAAATGGATCAGGCAAAACAACATTATTAAAATTTATTAAAGACAGAAAATTCATAATACCAAAGGGAGAACCGGATATACCAAAAGATATATCAATATATTATGTACAACAAGAAATTGAAGTCAGTTCAACTAAAACTGTTTTACAAACTATATTGGAATCAAATATTGAAAGACAAAAATTAATTGAAAAGCAGGAGGAATTAGAAAAATTATTAGAAAAAAATATGAAATATCTCAAACAGTATGAAGACATTAGTAATCAATTAAATTTAATGGAAAGAGATGAATCACATATTAAGAAAATGTTAAATGGTTTAGGATTTACTAAAGAACAATATGATTGGACAACAGATAAATTTTCTGGAGGATGGAGAATGAGAATATCATTAGCATGTGCATTATATATGAAACCTGATTTATTATTATTAGATGAGCCCACTAACCATTTAGATTTAAATGCCACAATTTGGCTGACTAACCATTTATCTAAAAGTACTGATAATACATTAATTGTTATTTCACACAATATTGATTTCTTAGATGAAATCTGTACTGATATTATTCATTTAGAGGATCAACAGCTGTCATACTATAAGGGTAATTATACTAATTTTAAGGCAAGTTATCAATTAAAATTAAGTGCAATTGAAAATGAGTGGACAAAATTACAAAAAAAAATAAAAGAATGGAAAAAAAAGGGTAAGACAAAAGAAGAAATTGAAGAACTCATGAAAAAAAATAATGTTAGACAGCCATTAAAACCTTACATCGTCAAAATGAAATTTAAAGAAGTTAGTGATTTAGGTAATAAAATTATAGATTTGAAAAATATTACTTTTGGTTATAATGAAAAAACTCTCTTGGATCAAATTAATTTCAGTGTTGAATTAAAAAGTAGAATTACAATTGTTGGTTATAATGGTGTAGGCAAATCTACTTTTTTAAAATTATTAGCCGGAGAAGAGATTGAACCAGATAATGGGGATATTTATAAGGATACCCGGTTACGCATCGGATATTATCATCAACATGCATCAGATAAATTACCACAAGACAAAACACCTGTAGAATATTTAGCTTCATTAAATCCAGATTTTACAATGCAAGAAATTAGGGCATCACTTGGAACAATTGGTTTAGAAGGAAATCTACATAATAAAACAATTAATACATTTTCTGGAGGACAAAAGGCACGTGTAATGATTGCTGCACTATATGCTACTGCTCCTCATATAATTTTATTTGACGAACCAACGAACCACCTAGATATTGAAACGATAGAGGCATTAATAACAGCAATTAATAATTTTAATGGTGGAATTATAATTGTAACACACGATATTAATTTAATTGAAAAAACTAATTGTACTTTATATGAAATTAAAAATGAAAAAATAATGAAAATAGATTATGATGTCTATAAGGATAGAATTTTAGATGAAATAGATAATGGGATATAAAAAATAGAAAAAAATGAAATTTATTTTTATTGATACACTATTTTACATATTATTAGCAATAAAAAATGGATAAACTTAAAACATCATTTTGTAATATATCACCATCAATTGAAAATAAGATAGGTTTAATGTTACATAATAAAAAAAATCATCCCATATCAATTATTAAAAATCATATTTATAATTATTTTAGAACATTAACTGAATATAATTTCATAACATATGATGATTTATCACCGATAGTATCAACATTAAATAATTTTGATTTATTGAGAATTCCAAAAGATCATGTTGCAAGATCTAAAAGTGATACATATTATGTTAACGAAACAGTTGTTTTGAGGACACATACAAGTGCACATCAAAATGAATTGTTAGAAAAAGGTATTTCTTCATTTTTAGTTACAGGTGATGTATATAGGAAAGATGAGATTGATCAACATCATTTCCCAGTATTTACACAAATGGAAGGATTACATTTAGTAGAAAATAATATTGATGCTAAAGAAGATTTAATTAAGGTTTTATCTGGATTAATCAAATATCTTTTCCCAAACTGTGAATTCAGAATTAATGATGATTATTTCCCATTCACGCATCCATCTTTTGAAATTGAAGTAAATTATAATGGAAAATGGATTGAGGTATTGGGTTGTGGTATTATTCATCATGAAATATTGGATAGACATAATATTAAAAAAAAAGGATGGGCTTTTGGATTAGGTTTAGATAGATTAGCAATGATTTTATTCGAAATACCTGATATCCGAATGTTTTGGTCAACAGAACAGAAATTCTTAAATCAATTTGCTTCTGGCGAGATTACAAAATTCAAAATGTTTTCTAAACTTGATACATTACAAAGAGATATTTCATTTTGGATTAATGATGATGAAATTATTAAAAATGAATCAGATAATTTCACATGGAAAAATATTAATTCGTTTTATGAATTAGTAAGAGAAATATTTAATGATGATGTGGAAAAAGTAGTATTGTATGATAAATTTTATCATGATAAAAAAAAAGCATATTCACATACATTCCGATTATATATCAACCCAATAGTAACAATTAAGGATCCCGGAGAATTAACCAGCTTAGTAAATAAAAATATGATATTATTTGAAAAATTATTAGCAAATAAATTAAATGTGAAACCAAGATAAATTTTTACTTATTGCTTTCCAAAACCAGGGTGTTTTCCTCGAGCAGGAGTTTTTTGTTTTTTCTTTTGTGCCTTTTCACGATTTTTTTCTATTTTCTTTTTTTCCTCTTCTTCAGCTTGTTCCTTATCCTCTTTAATTTTCTGGAGACGTTCTTGTTCAAGTTTTTCTTCGGCGAGTTTGCGACACAACTCATGTTTTATTTTTCGAAGACGACGCTTCTTTGCCCATGACAATTTTGGTTTATCTTCTTTCATTTCTTTATTGTGTTCCTTTTTAACCTCTTCTGCAAGAACAACAATATGATCTTCGACTTTTTCAACTGTTTTTTGGGTCCAACCATGAAAAGTAATATCAGTGATGATTAATGATGTGACATACGCCTTTCCATATTTTTTTAGATCATCCTCATTGACATAAAAAGTCATAATCTCATCCCATGGAGTCAAATCACATGCAAATCGAGTTCCATCTTCCGAAAATCCAGAAATATCATTATATGGTTCACCTGTTCCCAAATCTTTTTTTTCATTCACACGAAATTCCAATTTATCTTTTGCATCCTTAGATTCAATTTTACGAAAATAATCAAACCACTCTTTTTCTGGAACTTTCATATTAGAATTTTGCTTTTTATAACAGGCAATTACTTCTTCATCTGATACAGAAGCTAGAAGTGATCGGAATGTAAGTTTAGTCATGAGTAGTATAATATAGGTTAGTTCATAATATTAATATCAACCAATTTAAAATTCAATTTTTTAAATATAGGACAAATAAATTTATCATATATATATATAAATATAAAACATGGGTAATCTTCAAGCTAAATCATGGGCTTTCCAATCTGCATCTAGCTGTATATCATCTGGTGTGCTTGTATGTTTAATAGTAACAGGATTTATGGCTGCTACCAAAAAACCAGATCCATACGGAATCGCTGCTATTATATTGTCTATTATAATTGTTGCACTTTCGTCAATGTTATTGAATTGTAGGATACAAATCGAAGGTAATGCGTTCCAATCTACTCGCAAAGAAAATTGTTAATTTATTAACATAATTAAGTATTCCATTCGTTCAACAGATTTAAAAACAAATCTTTTGAATTATTTAATATATTCTTTTTGATTTGATAAGGCCTTTCTTTTTAATAATTCGATATTGTTCTGGTATTTCCATTAATGCGTGCAATGCAAATTTTAATGGATCAGAAACTTCTTTATGCATAACTTTATTGAAATCAACAAATTGAAAATTATCCCATGATCTTTTAGGTAGCTCATCATCAAATTCTTCCATCAATTTCCATGGTCCATCACCAACTCCAATTGTAATAATACTCAATGGATATTTAGTTGCTTCCATAATTGCATCAACTGTATCTTTTACATCTGATTCGACATCTATAACACCATCAGCAATAATTAATAAAATGTGATATGATCCTTCTTTCTTAACAATTTCGATTGCTTTACGAATTATTGGAGCAAAAGATGTTGTGCCGGAAAGTTGAACTTTTTGAGCAATCTCGTTATATTTGGATAATACCTCATCAAAACCACGACACGGTATATCATTATCTTTAAATGAAAAGACAGAATGATTTTCAGTGACAACGTCACCAAATCCATACGCCGGAATTAAATTGTCATTATCAAATGCTGTTAATGTTTTTCCAATAGTTGAAATAACATATTGATATTGATTCATTTCACTACCTTCTAATAATGCATGTAAATTATATCCATGAAATGATTTTTTACCTTGCCATGTGTTGGATTTAGTAAAATCAACACCAACTATTAAATTTGAATTCTCAAGACCAGCACTTCTTAATGCTTCTTGAACTTCACCAAAAGATTTATACGAATCATTAATTGTAATTGATTGCTTATGACTATTTTCTTCTTTTGTTGTTGTTAGACCCATTAATATATTATTATATCAAAGAGTAATATAATAATGTATTTAATATATTTATTTCAATTTTAGCAATATTTAAAATCCTCCTCTCATGATAACTGGTTGTTCAATTTCTGTTGGTACTTCGAGCATTCCTTGCAATTCTTCCGGCACATTTACAGTCATTGTCTTGCCTGATGATTCACATAATTTGAGTAATGCCCAGATTAATATTATACCTAAAATTATTAAAATAATAATCCACAAAGTTTTGTGTTGTTGCCACCAGTTTGGTTCTTCTTGTCTTGTTCTTCCTGGTAATATTGGGCGAGGCAACATTGGGTTTGGTGCTAATGGTAATCTTGCATTTTGATAATCTAAATCCGACATTATTATAATATAATCATAGATAAGATATTTTTATTATTTATTTCAAAAATGTTTATAATTTATTCCTATATTCTTATATATTTTATTAGAAGTTTAATTTAATTTCAACAAATTTATTATTATATAGAAACGGCTTAAAGACTTGAGTATACAATACTATTGACAGTATCGCATAATGGTATTGCACTAGTCTACTAAACTAGCGGGTTCGCCCGTGTAGGTTCAATTCCTACTACTGTCGCTCACGACGATGTCGCATAATGGTATTGCACCAGTTTAGAAAACTGGCGAGTGTAAAAGCTCTTGTGGGTTCAATTCCTATCATCGTCGCATTGACAATATCGCATAATGGTATTGCACCAGTTTCGAAAACTGGCGAGGTAAAACTCTTGTTGGTTCAATTCCAACTATTGTCGTTGATTTTATTTCAATAAAGTTGAACTTTCTTCGATGTCTAACTTTTTAAATCAATTTACGAATTGATTTAAAAAGTTGAAATAAAATTTCCTTAAAATAATAGAATTAAAAAATACAAATAAAATTAAAATGTTAAAAAAAGAATTCATTGCTGGATTTTATTTTTATGATAGAAAACGTGAAGAATATAATATAAAAATTTACTATGTTCCATCATTTGATACATATTTAATAAAAAAATCTGATTGGAAAACTGATATTGGTCAAAACTATTTTCCAAATTATATACCATCTGAATTATATATCCTTGGGTATGGTATACTTGTTAATGGTATAATTCACGGACCAGCAATAAATCTGACCGATGTATCCAATAAATTTGGCGAGCAAATAGTTTTTTCAATTATATCTCACCTTTTGAAAATAAAATATGAGATTGATGATCATTATATATGGTCAGAAAGGACTCCGACCCCATATTATGAACGTGTGAAAATTGATATTAATGGAAAAAGAATTAATAATATAGAAAAATGGCCTCATTGCTGTTGTCCCAAAGAACAACAGCAATGCGATTGTTGGTTCAAAAAATAAAATTACATAAAAAAATCAGTAATAATAGTGTCATAACAATTTTGAATTTAGATGAAGTTTTAACTGGCAAATTAATTGTTTTTTCTTTTTCATATTCTATAATTTCTTGTTTAACTTCTCTTTTTTCCATAATACGAATTATTTCTTTTTCATCAAAAATTTTTGTCATAAAATTATTTTCATCTTCAAATCCAAATTTCCTATAATAATCCTTAACGCCAACACCTGAAATAACTGCTATTTTATTGAATCCTTTTTCAATACTAATGCGAAATGCATGCTCGACTAATTTAGTTCCAAAACCATAATGTTGAGATAAACCACTACCTGATTCACTGACAGGAACAACTTGTCCATAAACATGTAATTCCCGAATTAATGCACATTTAACTAATTCTGGGAATACTGGTTTATCAAATCGATTTAATCCTGATGTCAGTGATAACCTTAATCGTAAAAATCCAAATAATACAGGCGTTTTCTCATCTGTTTCAAAACTAATAAAATATTCATCCGCATCAGATGCTTTATATTTCCTGACTTTTAATATTGCTTTTGCTGGATCTATTTTAGTCTTTTTAACTTCGCGACATCGAATACATGAGCATTTTAAGCCACGTTGAATCATTTCATTTTGAAGATATTGCCTCATATTTGTATCACTGTTGCCTCCTAAAATATAATTATTTGGAATATCACGAATAACTCGATTTAAACGAATCCATGGATGTACTTTACATTTAACTCGCAAAAGTAATTCAAATAATGGATTTTTCTTTTCTTTAGTAACTGTTTCCCCATATGGAACATATATTTTTCGTTTATATTCGTCCTCAATTCGAGTCCATGGAACAGTTGTACATGGATAAATTTTCCATTGATCAACTTGCCATTCTGGATTATTTAAAATTGTATTGAACATTTTTTCATCTAAATCCACCATATCAACTGTATGATCAATATCCTCCATTTCAAACTTTTCTTTTTTATTCGAAATATTTGGTTTTAAAGGTTTTGGTAAATCTGGCATCAGATGAATATCTATTTTAAAACAATTATCTTTCATTAATTTAATTGCCCTAATAGTATGGATACTTTTACAACCACGATTAACGCGATACAAAATTCGATCATCAATATGTTGAACACCAATTTGAACACGTGTTACTCCAAATTCTCGAAATCGTTGTAATTCTTTTGCTGTAATTCGATCTGGTCGTGTTTCCAATGTAATACCAATAATACGGCATGATGATGTTTCATTAATTTTCATTTCTTCGCGATATGAAAGACGAACTCGCGGATTACTTAACCTATTAATATCATAATAGGTATTTGCTGCATAAAATGTATCGCGAATAAATTCTTCTTGATAACTTTCTGGATATGATGACCATGTCCCGCCTAAAACTAATAATTCTACTTTATCAACAGGGTGACCCATCATTATATATGCATTTGCTCGATCCCAAAATTGTCTCACGCAATCAAAACCATTTTTATTTGCTCGCAGAACACCTGGTTCCTTTAATAAATATGATCGTGGTTGATCTTTTTCATTCGGACAATAATAACAATCATATTCACAACTGAAAGTTTGTCCGTTGGGATATGGGGAGGTAAATACGGCAATCACCATAACGCCTGATTGACTGCGAAATGTTTTTGATTGTAAATATTCCTCATATTTTGGATCATATTTTAAATTTCTTTCTCGACATAACATTCGATAGGAATATAAAACCATAACATTTGAAATTCCAATATGATATTTTTTTCGTAAATTTTTAATTGCTGTCTCCATTTTTTGTTTAGAATCTATTTTAAGCAATAATATTTCATCCAAAATTTTATCCATAATTTCTTTATCATTAATAAAATCCATTGGTTTTTGAATAACAATATTTTCAATATCAACAATCCTTTTTTTTGTTGAACATGAAGACATTTTTTCTTCTGCCCTGGTTTCTTCAATTTCTTCCAGATCCATTTTTTGGAAATTAGTTATGGTTTTGTAATATAGTTGGAATATTTTATTGATTTATATTCAATTTTTCCAGCGCATTACCTAAAGACTATCTTTGTCTCTGTATTTCAAATCCCTTATTTTATCAAGCATACCCATATAAACACTGGCACACATACACTCTAAACATAGATAACCACTATCAAGCAAATGTTTAGAATACAATTTATCTACGATTTTATCTAATTCGATTGTATTGTTACATGTGAATCTTTGAATATTTGATTTAATATCTGCTCCTCTATAACATTCATCGTATGATATTACTTTTGCTTTATTATCAAACTCATAAAAACATAATACAAAACATTCATTCCAACAATATATATTTTTAGTTTGCTTTATTTCATCATTTATTTCTATCATTATTTCAGGAAATCTTTTTATTGCATTATACAATTTACTTTTTTCATTGTATAATTCAATTAGTTTTATACTTTTTATATTTAATTTTTTATTTACACATAAAAATGTTTCTGGTATATATTCTAATATAACAGGTACAAGATAATTTAATACATTTGTCATTATGATATTGTGCATTTTGTAAAATATTGTTGTATAATATTATATAATATTGACATTAAATTAAATAATATTCATTTTTTCTTCCGGTTTCTTCAGTTACTATGGTTGAATATTTTATAAAATATATTCAATGATTAACTTTGATATATCTGGTATTGTATAACAATTAATATTTAAAATATAAATATCACTAATATCATTTTTTAATTTCATTAATTCTTGTTTTAGTTTATCGCATTGAATACTTAATTCTTTTCCCGATTCAACAAATAGTGTCTTTCCAATATGAAGTGGAAATTTACGTGGTTGATTCGATTTGCGCATAATATGACGCACATTATCGATGATTTCTTGGTGTTCCTTTGGTATTTTAAGTTCTATACTAATATATTTTATAATTTTATATAATAGTATGTGTGGTAACTGATATATGGGAAAAATACGATTTTGACACCAGTCAAAATCAGTTACCTGAAATCTATTTAACATAGTCCTTAATATCGTTTTTACTATTTTATAATATTTATTTTCACGATCTAACATTTTAAACAATGCATATAAAAAATGATCATTTGAATCTGATTTACATATGTAAAGTATTAAGCCACCACATTCATCAACAATTGAAAATAACTTTATTATCTCGCTAAATTTTATTGAAACTACGCTACCTTCAAATTGTGTTTTATTGTCTAACACATAGGTTTTATAGTTTTGATGTATCCAATCGTATTCCTTACATGCCATATCATATTTATCTAATAATGACATTGAGTATCTGATTTATAAAAAAAATATATTATGTTGTGTTAATAATTAAAATTTCAATCTTATTTATATCACGAATAAAATTCATCTTCATCATCATCCGCATCGTTTCCTTTATCAAATGGACTGTCATCATATGGTCCGTCAGATTCAACATAATATTCAAAATCAGTATCAATGGGATCCTGTTCAAATTTCTTTTTGTTTTTTGATTTTTTTGGAAATTGATAAGCTATATCACATTCCAAATCAATTTTAAATTTTTCATCTAAAACAATGAATTCTATGTTTGAAAATTCATAAAAGACTTGATCGTCAACCTTTATATCTTTATCAAATTCATAATTTACATTTAAAAAATTAATTAATTCTTTTTGCCCATCAAAACTATATTGACATAAGCTATGACAATCACGAATATGGAATTTATTACTTTTGGGTTCAACAAGAACAACAAAGAACTTGGAATTTTTTAGAAATATTATTGCATATGATCTATCATATTCTGATGATTTAAATATATTATCATAACCAATAATATTATTTTCAATCATCTCAACAGATGTAGCCTCTATTTGAGAAGGTTTAATTGATGTATATGATATCATTTGTTCAAATGTCATATGTCCTTTTATATTTTTACAAAGATAATTTATTATAGCACAATCAATGTTATTTTCATGTATTTCCGATGTAATATTTTTTGTATCATTTAAAAATCTATATGCTGTTAAAATAGAAAAGAATGGACATGCACTTCTTTCACTACTAAAACTTCCTATTTCTTTGTAACAATCATCAAACTGTGTTGTACTTTCAAAAAAATCCATCCAAATTTAATAATTTATTGGTATAATAGATGAATATTTTGATTGTTATATTTTCAACTTTTTATGAGGCGGGATTACTTATTAATATTCAGCCTGGTAATTTATGATGATGGTTCGGGTGGAGTTGCCTTATGATATTCGCCCTGATACTATCATACATAACTATAGAATGACACCAAATTACATTTGGTACTATTCTATGTTATTGTATGATGATGGTTCGGATAGGGATCACCTTATGATATTCGCCCTGAAACTATCATAAATTATCATAGAATGACACCAAATTACATTTGATACCATTCTATGTTATTGTATGATAATGGTTCGGGCAGGAATCATCTTATGATATTCGCCCTTATACTATCATACATAACCATAGAATGACACCAAATTACATTTGGTACTATTCTATGTTATTGTATGATGATGGTTCGGATAGGGATCACCTTCATCATACAATAACATAGAATGACACCAAATTACATTTGGTACTATTCTATGTTATTGTATGATGATGGTTCGGATAGGGATCACCTTATGATATTCGCCCTGAAACTATCATAAATTATCATAGAATGACACCAAATTACATTTGATACCATTCTATGTTATTGTATGATAATGGTTCGGGCAGGAATCATCTTATGATATTCGCCCTGAAACTATAATAAATTACCATAGAATGTTACCGAATTACATTTGATATCATTCTATGTTATTGTATTATGATGGTTCGGGCAGGGATCACCTTATGATATTCGCCCTGAAACTATAATAAATTACCATAGAATGATGGTTCGGGCAGGAGATATACTTTAAAAAATTGAAAAATTAAACAATAATAATATATATTATATAAATAAAATCTTAGTTAAAGATAATGAGATAATGAGTTCGTCAATATCGAAATTACGATTAAAATACGGGAGAGGAGATGTCCCAAAAAAAAATCAACATTCCCAAAACACAATTAAAAAAATTTGTATTTCAAAAATCGAAAAAAAGGATCATGATGAATTGAATGGTTTGACTGTAAATATAGTTGGAGCTGGATTTGCTGGATTATTTTGTGGTTGGATATTGGGTAATGCTGGTTTTGATGTTAATATTTATGAGGCAACAGATCAACTAGGTGGGCGTGTGCGTACACAACAAAATGATAATAGATTAATTGAGGAAGGAGGTGAATTAATAGGATTATGTCATCCTCTATGGTTACATTTAGCAAGACATTTCGGATTATCTCTTTCTGTGGTCATACCTGAACAGGATTATGAAGGTTCTGGATTAGATATTCCTATAGTCATTGATGGCGTTACTCTTTCAAATGAAGAAGTTCAAAAAGCTGAGTCATCGCTTGATGAAATTTTAATGAAAATATCAGAAGATGCAAAAAAGATAAAATATCCTTCTCAACCATGGAGGGAAAATGACGAAATTAAAAAATTAGATCTAATTTCAGTAGCAGATAAATTAGATGAATTCAAATTTGAAGGACATGGAAGAAAATTATTTGAACTACAACAAGAATCTGATAATGGTTCCTTATGTAGCGAACAAAGCTATTTGGGATTATTGTGTCAGGTTAAAGTTCGAGAAAATTTTGATCCTAAAAACTTTTGGGATACGATTGAGGTTTTTAGATGTTCGAATGGTAATCAGGCACTTGCACATGCATTAGCAAAAGGAAAAAATGTTAAAGTTCATACAAATACTGTGTGTACTGGAATTTCATATAATGAAACATTAAAAAAAATGGAAATAAAAACTTCCTCAGGCACATCAATATCTCATTTTACTATATTGACAATTCCACCAACAACATTCGATAATATTACATTTAATCCAAAAATTGATTTAAATAAATACAATGTATCAATGGGAATTTCACGTAAAGTAATATCTGAAGTTGATTCACGATTTTGGATTTCCGAAAATTTATCTCCAAATGGATTATCTACAAATTTTGGAAATGTATGGGAGACAACAGAAAATCAAACTATTTTATCAGAAACTGAACAAAATATTTATTTGAGTTCATTTTTAGTAGATCCAATAGTACTAAAAAACTTTGATGCTGAATATTCTAAAAAAATGGATGTTATATTCCGCGATAAATATAGTAAACATCTTATATCAAAAAAATTAATAGATTGGCCAACTGAAATTTATACAAAATGCGGATATTCATATGCAGGAATTGGCGTTTCTACTACTAACGGAAAAAATTTATATTATCCACTAGAAGAATATAATAATAAATTATATTTTGCTGGTGAACATACTCATATGAGTTTATATGGATATATGGAAGGAGCTCTAGAATCGGGTTTGCGTGCTGCAAAACAGATAATTGAATCATGTGCACATGATAAAAGTTTAAAAAATCAGAATATTTTAGAGCTAATTGATTATATTGATTCAGACAAGGATTAAGAAATAGTAAATTCAAATAAATCTTTTTTATCATAACTATTATCGCATTGCTCATCGCCTTTACATCCAGCATCATCATCAATACGTGTCATAATTTCATTTTTGTATATTAGTGATAAATTATTATTAGTTATTTTTCTTATTTTATCAATATTATCTAATTCAATAAATGATTCCTTTGCAGATTTTTCATCTATAATATCAAGCATACACTCACCAATTGTTTTAATCCAATGAAAAAGACATACAGTACCTTTAATTGTATTCAATGCTAAAACTTCATCGACAACCTGAATAACATATTTATCATTCTTTTGATTGTAGGCATGCCAGCACATATTTAAATATAATGCTAATTTAACTTTTAATTGATTTTTTGATAAATCCAAATCTTGAATATCTTTTGTCATTGTAACACTAGACATAATTGTACCAGATACTGCTTGTACCATAAACGGATGTAATTTTTCCATTACTTTCTGCATGTTCTGTTTTAAATTATTATTTGTTATTAAATAACAAATAACAATCTAATTACTTTTAAATTCAATTTTTTTAATTTAAACATCGATGATTTTAACATTCTTACTATCATCTATTTCAATATCCTTTTTATCATAGGTTAATCTTGCCAATCTGACATTTACATCTCGCGATTTTTCTATCTGTACTGATCCTATCGGCATATTTTTTAAATTCACAATGTTAATACTTTGTGCTTTTTTTATTCTCAACCCATTAACTAATCCATCCAAACTAATTTCCATATTTTCACAATTAATAATCATTAATTTGTTAATCTTTGATCCAAACTTTATTTTCATATTTTTACAATTTTCATATTTAATTGTTACCTTATGATCCAAATAATTTTTAAAATCTTGCTCTAATTCATTTAAATCCGTAAAAGTTATAATATTTTTATTAACCATTTGTAAAAAAAAACGCAGTTTTCCTTATAATACAATAAAAAAATAATTATTTATATAAATAATTATTTTTATAAACTTTCAATTTCAGGAG
>Ga0206911_1029_pt1 | contig 34638 bp, 33 predicted proteins | sample Alteio_BWOrgHeat_74_FD_152956 | JGI IMG/M metagenome (GOLD analysis project Ga0206911, IMG submission 152956) | Enriched cells from forest soil in Barre Woods Harvard Forest LTER site, Petersham, Massachusetts, United States -... | ecosystem: Environmental > Terrestrial > Soil > Temperate forest >...
CCGTCGCGATACATCTTGAAGATGGCATCGACTTTTGCGGGCGTAAGGTCTTCGTGGAAGTCATAGTTGACTTGTATGGCAGGTGCCCAGCAGCAGGCGCCGATACACTCGACCTCTTCGAGCGAAAACACACCATCTTTCGTCGTCTCTTTGTGCCCAATGCCGAGCTTATGCTTGCAGTGATTCAGAATCTCGTATCCGCCGCGCAGCATGCAGGAGATATTCGTGCACACCTGCACGTTGTACTTGCCGGTAGGCTTCGTACGCAGCATCGAGTAGTAGCTCAGCACATTGCGCACATCGAGCTCGAGTAGATCAAGCCGCTGGGCGATCTCCGTGACGACTGCGTCGGAGACATAGCCAACCTCGTCCTGCGCATAAAGCAGCATCGGCACGAGCGCCGAGCGCTTCAGCGGGTAGATGGTAACGAGTTTGTCGAAGCGCGCAGCCAGCTCCGGCGAAAAGATCGTATTGGCTATTTCACTCACTCTGCATCATCTCCCGTGCCAGTCGTTCGGCGGCAAGGTCCATCTCTTCGGCGATACTGTTCAGTTTAACCGTCCCGTCTTCTTCCATGCTGAATACGTAACGGTGTCCTTCACTGTCTTCCAACGTTTCGTGCGTGAAGCGAAGCCAACGGCTCCCAACCCGCAACGTTATCTCGTCTGCGCCGACTTCTACTACTGCGTGATGCCGGCTGTTGAGTCCGTGAGCGGCCGCGTAAGAGCGAAGCAACGATGCCCAGGAGGTCCAAAGTTCTGTTCTGAGGCGAGGATCCATTGTTGCCTCAGAGGGGTTCATTAGCGGTCAATCTCGCCGAGGACGATATCGATGGATCCAATCACAGCAAGCAAGCGCCCCTTGCACATCGTCTCAAGCGCTTGCAGCGTCGCAAACCCCGGATTACGCATATGCACCCGGTAAGGCTTGGCCGTGCCGTCGGACACGACGTAGTAGTTCATCATGCCGTGCGGAGCTTCTACTGAGCTGCACACCTCACCAGCCGGAACCCCAAAACCTTCCGTCACAATCTTGAAGTGATGGATGAGCGATTCCATCTGCGTCTTCATCTGTTCGCGGTTGGGCAGAATGATCTTCGGCGCATCTGCAACGATTGAGCCTTCGGGAAGTCCGTCAAGTGCCTGCAGGCAGATCTTCACCGACTCGCGGAACTCCTGCATGCGGACGATGTACCGCGCCCAGACGTCACCAATGTTTGAAGTCGGAACATTGAACTGGAACTTCTCGTAGCCGGAGTAAGGCATGTCGCGGCGAACATCAAAATCAACACCCGAAGCACGCAGCGGTGGCCCCGTAACCCCGAGCGCGATGGCATCTTCCGCCGACAGATAGCCGACGCCTTTGAGGCGGTTCATCCAGATGGGATTCGTCTGCAGGAGGCCCTCGTACTCGTCGATCTTCGAAGGGAAGTCCTTGAGGAAGGTGCGAATCTTGGCGAAAAGATCGCGCGGTGGTTCCAGGCTCAACCCGCCGACGCGAACGTAGCTGGTCATCATCCGCTGCCCGGACACCGCTTCGAAGATACGCAGCAACTGCTCGCGCTCGCGGAAGCAATACAGAAAGACCGTCAGCGCGCCGATGTCCATCGCATGCGTTCCCAGCCAGACAAGGTGCGACTGAATACGCGTCAGTTCGTTAAACAGCACGCGGAGATACTGCGCGCGCTCAGGAATCTCAAGCCCCAGCAACTTCTCCACCGCAAGGCAGTAGGCGAGGTTGTTGGTCATCGGACAGAGATAGTCGATCCGGTCCGTCAGCGGAACCACCTGCTGGTAGAACTTCGCCTCGCATGTCTTTTCAATGCCGGTGTGCAGGTATCCGATGTCGGGGGCGAGCCCAACAATGGTTTCACCGTCGATCTCGATGACCAGGCGAAGCACGCCATGCGTCGACGGGTGCTGCGGCCCCATGTTGACGATCATGGTTTGGTCTTTGGCAGGCTCGTTCTCGCGATTGCGCGCGGAGTTGGCGACTACATCTTCAATGCCCGGGTCAATCGCCGCGATGCCGGTCAGTTCTTCAACAGTGGATGCCATTAGCGGTAGCCCTCCACGGGGTAGTCCTTGCGCAGCGGATGCCCATTCCAGTCTTCAGGCATCATGATGCGGCGGAGGTTGGGGTGGCCGCCGAAGTGAACACCGAACAGGTCGAAAATCTCGCGCTCATAAAAATTTGCTGCAGGCCATACCGGTGTAATGCTGTCGAGCGAAGCCGAGTCGCTATCAAGCCGGACGATCAAGCGCACACGCTCTTTCCGCGACAGGGAGAGGATGTGGTAAACGATCTGGAAGCGCGGCTCCGAGGGGTACCAGTCAACTGCCGTAACGTCTTCGAAAAAGTTGTAACCCGCCTGACGCAGGGCCTGCGTGGCGGCCACAATGTTTTCGCGCGCGACGGTGATGGTCAATTCATTGCGGTCAAACTTAGCGTCGGTGGCGATACCGGTGAGTGCCTTGACGGCTACATTATCAGGATGCGCCTCGAAGACGGCCTGTTTGCCCTTGATGGCTGAGGCGGGATCGTACATTAGAGATCTCCCTTGTCTTCCGCCCAGTTGAGAATGCCTTTCTTCCAGACATAAAAGAGGCCGACGGCGATGAAGCCGAGGTAAACCAGCATCTCCCAGAACCCGAACATGCGCGAACCTGTGATGTCTGGCAGGCGTCGGAAGATGACCGCCCACGGAAGCATGAAGACGGCTTCGACATCGAACAAAATGAAGAGCATCGCCACCATGTAGAACCGGACAGTGAACCGGCCCCGCGCGTCACCGATAACGTCCTTTGCCTATACCGAGGTGGACCAGACTGTTGAGTTTGGTGGCGATTACTCCGGCCGATCGTGGTCGCGATAACGTCCATTCCGCACTCGTAGGGGCTGGCCTTGGTCCGCGAATTTTTGTGTTTGCCGATGAGGAAGGACGCTCCGACCATTCCGCAGGCGAGTCCAAGAGCAACCAGGACCTGAAGCACCAGTGGGACGTAGTTCCAGATGTATGGGTAACTGTGCATGGCCATCTTCGACTCTAAGATTGCGGCTGACAAGTGTCAAGCGAACGAAGGTGGGTTGTGCGGCCTATCGAAGCAGTGCTATGTAATTGTCGATGAGGCGATTACCGTACAACGCCGCGATGAGTCCACCACCGCAAAGAAAGCTGCCGAAGGGCAGTTTTGAGGTCACCACCGCTTTGCCGCGCACCAGAAGAAACATCCCGTAGAGACTCGCGGCGAGACTTCCGATGAAGAGCGAAAGAATCGCTGGCCCGAAGCCCAGAAATGCCGCAATCATGGCGATAAGTTTCACGTCGCCCAAACCCATACCTTCACGGTGCCGAATCACTTTGTAAAGCCAGCGGACGAACAGAAGCAACAGCGCCGCCCCGCAGATGGCAGCGACACGGCCAAAGATCAGCGCTTCCGGCCCCGTGAGGAAGACGTTGCCGCGACTGATAAAGCTCCCCGGACTGTTTAGACGAAGCTGGTGCGTCGTGTTCAGAACGACCTGATCCTCTCCCGGTCCGAGAAAAATAGCCTGAATGCACACAAGAAAAAGCCCGATTGCAATGCCTGAGAGCGTGAAGGCATTAGGGAGGATCATGGTCTGCCAGTCCATAACCATCAGGCCGATCAGGAGGAAGCCTAGAATCGCCAAGGCGAGTGCGGTGATCGCTACCGGGATATCCGCTGACGCAAAGTTGCCCCCGAATTCATGCGTGCGACTATATCTGGAAGCGAAAATGCCGACGATCAGAGCGAACCAGGTGCCGACAGAAAGCTCAACGAATGGATACCTCCAGGAGATAGCCGCTTTGCAACTACGGCACCGGCTTCGAAGGATGAGCCAACTGAGTATTGGGAGGTTGTCGAACCAGCGGATAGGCGTTCCACACTGTGGACACCTGGAGCTCGGTGTCACGATAGATTCGTGTTTCGGCAGACGCGAAATACAAACGTTCAGAAAACTGCCGAAGAGGAGCCCGATAACAAAGGCAGCGATTTCAAAGATGGCAGGTGAGTCCACCGGATGAGTATACGGTTTTGGGCTACACACCCTATGTGAAGCCTAAGAAGGGAAGTCCAAATCTAACCCTCATCGTTCGAAGACTTTGCGCAAAAAGTACGGGTGGGGTGCATCGCCTAGAAGTCCACATGCATCCGGATAGACTCGACCAGTGCCGGGCCTCGATCCTGGTTATAGCCGGGGTGGTTGATGTACTGCAGGTCGAGCGCATAGTAGACGCCGCGCCAGGCATGCAGGTTGTAATAACCCTCGAGGATGTCCTCCCGGGCGTAGTTCAGTTTTCCGTCGCCCAACAGAAATCCGAGACCCCCAAGCTTCAGATAAGCCTGATGATCGGCCTTGATCGCATTCGAAACAAAGGTCACGCCGAGCTTGTCGTATGGTCGCGACCACGATCGGCCGGAGTAATCGCCACCAAACTCAACAGTCTGGTCCACCTCGGTATAGGCAAAGGACTCGTGCTGGCCTTCGTTCCAGCCAATTCTTGTGAAAGCCCGCAGATCCGAAGTCACCTCCTGTTCAGCGTTCAACCCAAAGCCGTACTTCACCGCGCCGAACGTCTCATGCTTCGTGATATCCGGCGTCGAATCCTCGCCCGAGACATAAGCCTTATTCGCATCGCGGTAGAGCCCCATGTGAGCGTGATTCACATAGCTCAGTATTCGGACGACGCTCCTGCGATCTGCAGAGAGCAGTCCACCAAGCAGCGGTTTGCGCAGCTCGAACTCCCAGTTCTGACCGCTGGCACGACGCAGATTCCAGTCGAGGTCGATGCCGTTGGCCACGGTCGGCATTAGCCCAAGCGCATACCGGGCAGACCAGTCCTTATCGTCATACTCCGTAACAATGGCATACGTATAACCGCGAGTATCAGCCGCATAGTCCCACGCGCCGTTGTTGTCGACGGTCCAGTTCATGAACTGCAGGTGACTGTCCGACCCGATGCTATTGATATCGAGAAAGTCCGGCAGGCTCATCTTGCCGACATGGAACTCGAGGCGGCGTTCGGGAACCTGCGTAGCCAGCGAGAACGGCGTCCGAGCGCTTTCGACAAGCTTATCGGTGAAGCCAATCGTCTGATGAACCTGAACGCGAGCCATGTACGGCACCGAGCCAAGGTTAGGATTGCGAACCACATCCAGATTGGTGAAGCCCGCCAGACCTAGCGCCTCGCTGATTCCGCGGCCGCCCGAGGATTCAAGGTCGAAGATAGCGTCGGTGTTGGTCCTGGGATCGCGCCGCAACTGCGCACCGAGAAACAGCGTGCCAAGCAGGGAGGGCTTATACTCGCCTCGGCCCAGCAGGCTGTGTTCGCCTTCGTAAGGTGAGTGAAACGGTCCATGTGCCTGGAAGATGATGTTCGCCTGCCCGGCAATGTAGAAGGGCCACTTGTCCGAGTGGGGAAACATTGTCGGTGGCGCCTCCTCCGACGGGGTGGGCGCCTCAGGGAGCTTGGAGCGGCTCGGGCGATCTTCAATCAACTCCTGCTGTTGAGCATTCGCTGCGACCGTCATCGCCAAAAACAGAAGAGCCGCGATGGTGTGGATTGAGTTCTTCAATGATTGGGCCAACATAGATGCTGCAATAGGAATGTGAATGGAGTGCAAACGGCCTGCCTTCGGAAGGAATGAGGAGAAGGCAGGCCGGGGTAGTTCGGACTCATCGTCTTGGTCCGCCGTTATTTCCGGCAGCGCAAACCAAACGCAGGCAAGCGGGCAACGCTCATCCGCAGTCTCGACCCAGCGTCGGATAATTTCGGCGTGAGGACGAAGGGTGACGGGGCGAATCGATCGGTTGTGATTTCGAAACTGCAAAATCATTTGGATCATCGGCTGACTCCTCCTTTCTGCCTGCGAAGTGTCCGGATGGCGGCCACTTCTTGCGGCGGGGTTGGCCATTGTGATAGTATACCCCGGTATGGTATAGGAGTCAAGAAAATGTCACATGAGGATCGGGAAAAGATCAAGCTTCTAAACAGGGTAAAGAGGATTCGCGGCCAGATGGATAGTGTCGAGCGGGCCCTCGCATCGGAAGACCATGACTGCGCCGACGTGCTGATGCTGCTGGCAGCAGCACGTGGCGGAATCAACGGCTTGATGGCCGAGGTGCTGGAAGACCATATTCGGCTGCACTTGCTAAAGGACGGACACGCCCCTCTAACCCCGGAGTTAGGCGAAGACCTGATCGATCTTGTGCGCGCTTACCTGAAGTAGGTGTCTTCAGGCCGAGTATTTGGTCTATTTCGATCTCGCTCCCACCACCACCAGAGCGAGACCGGCGACAAGGGAAACTGTGCTGAAGATCGGCGATAGGGGAATAGTGTCCTGCGTCTTGTGTGAGATCTGAACAGGCCCGACGTCGACGTCTTTCTTCTGATGCGTGAACGAGAGTCCGCCGGTTGCGAATCCAATGATGCCGAGGACGATGAGAAGTATTCCGATGATGGTGGCTGCCTTCATGAGGTCTGGAGCCTTTCCGCACAATAAGTAAGCGCAACCTGCCGTCTGATGCCGGTTGGACAGGCGCGGATGTACCGGCGGCTGTCTTCAGGCTGGTACTTGCCCGCAACCCGGCTGGGGAGTACTCTGCTTTTACACGGGAAAGGAGGATGGTCCAGCCTATGAAAATTGACAGTAATAGTTGCACAACAATACGTGAGGTGACTGAGGCTTAGAGCGTCCATAGCTCTAGTCCTGGCGGTCTTTGTACTCGAAAGTCCACGCCGAGGCCCAGTCCGAGTATGGACGCCTCAGGTCAATCTCAACAGTTCACCGCCAGACGGCTCGCTGCTCTTCTTGAGCGCGGGCCGTTTGCGTTTTTGCCCGCATGAAACGGGTAGGATATTAACCATGAAACCTTTGGTGATCGCCGGAAGAGCCTTTCAATCGCGGCTTATCGTTGGTACGGGCAAATATAAGGACGGAGCGGAGACTCAGGCCGCCATCGAGGCTTCTGGCGCAGAGATGGTCACGGTTGCGGTGCGCCGTGTGAACCTCGACCGCTCTTCCGAATCGCTGCTGGACTTCATCGATCCGCGCCGCTACTTCCTTCTGCCCAACACCGCTGGCTGCTACACCGCCGAAGAGGCGATTCGCGCTGCACGGCTAGGACGCGAAGTCGGGCTGTCAGACTGGGTAAAGATCGAGGTGATCGGTGATCAAAAGACCCTCTATCCCGACGTGCAGGCGACTCTCGAAGCGACCCGTGTGCTGGTCAAAGAAGGTTTCACCGTCCTGCCCTACACGTCTGACGACATCGTCTTTGCAAAACGACTTATCGATGCGGGCGCGGCTGCAATTATGCCGCTTGGTGCGCCGATCGGCAGCGGGCTTGGCCTGCAGAACACGGCAAACCTTCGCATCCTGCGGGAGCTGATCACCGAGGTCCCGCTGATCGTTGACGCCGGTGTTGGAACCGCCTCGGACGCGGCCGTCGCGATGGAGCTTGGCTTCGATGCAGTGCTAATGAACACGGCGATCGCAGCAGCAAAAGACCCACTACTGATGGCCGAGGCGATGCAGCATGCAGTTTTGGCGGGGCGGCAGGCGTTCCTCGCAGGCAGAATGCAGCGCAAGCTATATGCGACGGCCAGTTCGCCGCTCGAGGGAATCAGCCGGTAGTCGCATTTGCTTCTCCGGACTCAACCTTGATAGTTCGATGGTTCGCGAAATGCAGTAGACTTCCGCCATGCGTGTCTTTGGCATCGACTGTGGAACGGAGTTCACCGGGTACGGCGTAGTGGAGTTGGATTGCGACGCCCGCATGCCACGCTTGGTTCATCTCGCTGCCGGGACCATCCGGCTCAGCAAAAAAGAGAAGACCCCGCAGCGGCTTGCTCAGATCTACGCAGAGTTGACTGAGCTACTTGCGCTGCACCAACCGGAGATCGTCGCCATCGAGGAGGTCTTCTTCTCGGCGAACGTGAAGTCTGCTCTCAAGCTCGGACAGGTCCGGGGCGTGGCCATGCTCGCTGCCGCCTCGTGCGGCCTTCCTGTGGCGGAGTACGCGCCGCTAACCATCAAGAGCTCCGTGGTCGGCTACGGGCTTGCAAGTAAGGAGCAGGTCCAGTTCATGGTCAGGCGTCTGCTCGAAAACGAAAATGCCTTCGACTCGCCCGACGCGGCCGATGCGCTGGCCATCGCGATCTGCCACATCCATACCGCCCAGACACTCGAACTTCAGGGCGCGCGCCGATGAGTCTTGCCGCCCGCTTTGCCTTCGCCAGCGCGCTTCTGATTTGTTCCGCCTGCACCGCTCAGACAAGCGCGCCTCCCGCCGGCGCTCCTGCCAAAAAGCAAGCTGAGGTGAGCCTTCAGTTTGATCGCACAGGGCTCTCCGTTCCCCACTTCGTTCTACGGGTTCGCGAAGACGGATCGGGTACTTACCAGGCGGATCAGGTGGAGATTCCTGCCACGGGGAACGCGATGCGAGGCGAGGCTGCGCAACACGTCGACCGTCCCTTCAACCTGACTCGCGCGACCGTCGCCAAGATATTCAAATCAGCACGCTCATTGGATTACTTCAACGTCGACTGCGCCTCGAAAGCGAAGAACATAGCCGACACGGGCAAGAAGGTCCTCAGCTACACGGGCCCCGATGGTTCCGGCTCGTGCACCTATAACTACTCCGAGAACAAGGGCGTCGTCACTGTGGCCGAAACCCTCCTCGCCATCGCCTACACGATGGATGAAGGCCGTAGGCTGGAGTTTCTGCATCGGTATGACCGCCTCGGGCTTGACGCCGAGATGACTTCGCTGACCGGAGAGGTGGAGGCAGGACGCGCTATGGAGTTGGGTACCATCGCGCCAACGCTGGCACAAATCGCGGACGACACCGCCGTGATTCAACGAGTAAGGTTGAAGGCGGCGAAAATGCTGGAGCAAGTTTCAGCCGAAAATCATTGAAGCTCTCCGCTCGAGACGAACGTCTAAAGGTTGGTAGTCGGGCCCGGAGGTTGTCATGCGGACGTTCGCGTCGAGAAGTCGGTCGCGTAAGGCTCTCTTGGCTCTCTTGTTTGCGGCTTGGCCTCTCATCTCTCTGGCCGACGACCCAGCTCCCCACCGTGCAGCTCGCCTTAGCTTCCTTCAGGGCAACGTCACCGTCGACCATCTGAACAACACCGCTGGCGATCCAGCCCAGCTCAACATGCCGTTGCCCGAAGGAGCGCGTCTGACTACCGGCGAGGACGGCCAGGCAGAGTTGGAGTTTGAAGACGGAAGCGTCATCCGGGTAACACCCAACAGCTCCGTCGGCCTGAACACCCTCAGTGTGGATGCGTCCGGAACCTTCCATACGAATCTGACCGTGTTGCACGGCCTGGTGTATGCCGAGCTGCGCGCTGCCACGAAGTTTACCTACAGCTTGAACGTGGATGGCGAAGTCATCGCACCGGTCGCCAACGCATCGGTTCGGATCAATCTGGACGAACCCCCGCCGATCATCTCCGTTCTTGACGGGACAGTGAACGTCGAACGTGCCAGCTCGGCCACCACAAACGGCTACAAGACAGACGTGCATGCCGGAGAAGCCCTGACAAGCGACGCCGCCGACCGCGGGCTCTTCTTCCTCTTGAAGAGCGTCGAACCCGAGACTTGGGACGTCTGGAATCAAGAGCGCGATCAAGCTGCAGCCGATGCCGCGGCAAACCGGACGACCGCGCGCGACGACTACGCCGGAGATCAGGGCTATGGATGGGCCGATCTTGATGCCAACGGCAGCTGGTACAGCATTCCTGGCCAGGGTCAGGTGTGGCAACCTGCCATTGCCGCGGACCAAGACTTCGATCCGTACGGGTACGGCAGTTGGGTCGCCTACCCCGGCGCCGGATACGTCTGGGCTTCGGGCTATGGATGGGGCTGGACCCCCTTCCGTTGCGGCAGTTGGTCGTATTGGAACAGCTTCGGCTGGGGCTGGTCGCCCGGCCCAGGCTGCGGTTTGGCGGGGTGGGGTTCCGGCGGTGTCGTATATGTCATCAACGTCATTCACCCCCCGCTAAACTACCGTCTTCCAACACGGCCCGTACACACTCCTGGCGTCCATCCTCATCCTGTTCCCATCGGGCGCGCTCCGACCGAACCGGGTACCGGCCTGCGCCCCTCACTTGAACCAAGGTCGATCGCGGGTATTTCCGTTGAACCGCTCCGGCCAATCGGAAATGCATCCCCACCAAAAAACCACGCCGTTGTCGGTGCCGCTCTTCGCAGTGACTTCGCCGTCGACCACACCAGCGGGCAGCCCGTGCTGGGCGTCGCAGGCACGGCATCAGCTCCAAGACCGCGAGGCGACTTCCACTCCGTGCCATCCGTACCCGTTACTCCGTCTGCCGCAGCGACCGGAACAGAACAATCCCTAACGCCGCTGCGCCCCACCCCGTCACCCGAGCACCAACGCCCTGTTTACCCCGCACCGACATACGGCGCCCAGCCATCCGAGCAGCGCCCTGGTTACCCGGCACAAACATATCCGGCTCAGTCCGCGCCACGCCTGGCCGCGCCCACATACGTTCCTCGTTCGGCGCCTCCTCCTTCACCTCCACCGGCTCCGCGAGCAGCACCTACTGCTCCTGCGCCGGCCGCAGCCGCCCCGAAGAAACAATAGGCATTCGAACGCAATAGCCGCGAGTGGTCTACCGCGATTTCGCAATAGCGCTCTGAGCGCCAATCCCCAACAACGAGCGGTACAGCTCCGCCATCGCCTCCAACCCCAGCGATTCTGCCCGAGCCTGTGCGGGAATGCTGACTGGCCACGCCGCCGCGAGCTCCTCGACGTTGTATCCTGCCGCGCGAAGATTGTTCTGCAGCGTCTTCCGCTTCTGTGCAAAACACTGCTTCAGGAAATCGTTGAATCCCGCGGCATCTACCCCAAGTTCGGCAAAGCGAGGTTCAAATTGCAGCCGCAGCACGGTTGAATAAACATCGGGAGGCGGCGAGAAAGCAGACGGCGGTAGCGTAAAAAGATTGTCGACGCGGGCATTCATCTGCGCCGTTGCCGAGAGCAGACCATAATCCCGGACACCAGGCGCAGCGGAGACCCGGTCAGCCACCTCTCGCTGTATCATCAAAACTCCCCGCGCCAATAACCCTGCGCTGCCGGCGGCAAAAAGCTGCAGCAGAATATCCGAAGTGATGTAATACGGCAGATTCCCGATCACATCGGCCGTCTCCCCTGCTGGCACAAGCGCTCGAAAATCAGCCTTCAAAACATCGCCTTCAACAATCTGTACCTGTGACCGGTCGCGAAATCGGAATGTCAGTTCCGCAGCCAGGGCGCGGTCAAGTTCCAGCGCGATGAGCCGATGGCAGCGCCCGGCCAGTATCTCGGTAATCGCCCCATGGCCTGGTCCGATCTCAATAACAGTGCGCTTGCCAATATCGCCAAGAGCGTCGACGATGGCATGGCGGGCAGCGTCGTCCACAAGAAAGTTCTGGCCGAATTTTGGCTTACGTTTCATCTGCATCCAATGGTGTGCGACTTGCCACGTGCTCTTATAGACTAACGGTTTGGTTGGAAAGAAGAAGGAAGACAGAATGCATATCGTATTCGCAGCATCGGAGTGTGCTCCCTGGGCCAAAACGGGCGGACTGGCCGACGTCGTGAGCGCACTTCCGCGCACCCTCGCCAAACTCGGCCATCGCATCAGCGTATTCATCCCGTACTACCGGCAAGTCGCCAAAGCCGTGCCGAACCCTCCGGTTGTTATTCCGAGCCTGACCATCCCGTTTCCCTCGTACAACCGTTTCGTCCGCATCCTCGACGGCGGAGTGGCCGAAGGAGTCCAGACGTACTTTGTCGATTGCCCCGAACTCTTCGATCGCGAGAGTTTTTACGGCACTCCCTCCGGCGACTACCCGGACAACGCGGAACGCTTCGGCCTGCTGAGCCGCGCAATCATCGAAGCAACGAAGATTATCGGCATCCCCGACGTCTTCCACGTGCATGACTGGCAGACTGCAATGCTTGCCGTGCTGCTTCGCTCCACCTACTTCTTCGATCCCGTCTTGCGTCGCATCCCGGCCGTCTTGACGATCCACAACGCCGGATATCAAGGCTGGTTTCCTCCGCGGACGATGGAAACACTATTACTGCCCTGGGACATGTTCACCTTCGACAAGCTGGAACACTACGACACCGTGAACTTCCTGAAGGGCGGCATCGTGTACGCCGACGCAATCACAACCGTCAGCCGCAAGTACGCCGAGGAGATTCAGACTCCCGAATTTGGCAATGGCCTCGAGAACATTCTGCGGCAGCGCAGCGGCGATCTCTTCGGCATTCTCAACGGCGTCGACTACGACGAGTGGAACCCCGCAACCGACCCGCACATTGCCGCGCACTATTCCGCGGACAATCTCGCAGGCAAGAAAGAGTGCCGGCGCGACCTTCTTCACGCCTTCGGGCTTGAAGGCGTCGGCGACCACACAGCCGTCATTGGTGTCGTTTCGCGCTTCGCGACACAAAAGGGATTCGACTTCATCGTCGAGATCATGGACAAACTCGTCGAGGAAGACATGGTTATGGTGATCCTCGGCAATGGCGAGGAGTACTACGAACGTCTCTTGTCGGAGATGGCCAGCCGCCACCCCGAGAAGGTTCGAGTGCAGGTGAAGTTCGACAATGTGATGGCGCACAAGATCGAAGCAGGCTCCGACATCTTCCTAATGCCGTCACGCTACGAACCCGGCGGTCTGAACCAGATCTACAGCCTCAAATATGGTACCGTTCCCGTCGTTCGCGCTACGGGCGGCCTTGAAGATACCATCGACGAGCAGCCATTAGGCGGCGGCAACGGCTTCAAGTTCTGGGGTTACAGTTCGTCGGCGTTGCTGGATGCGCTCCGTCGTGCGCTGGGCACCTTCGGCAACAAGCAGGAGTGGACTGCGATGATGAAGCGCGGCATGGCGCAGGACTTTTCCTGGGACGCTCCCGCAAAGGAATACGAGCGAGTCTATGAGCGGGTAATTCAGAATCGCAACTAGGCCGGTCGACTTCGTCGCAGAAGAAAGTGCAGGGGGATCCCAAGCAGGATGATTCCCGTTCCGATAAGCGAATTCCGCGGCTGATCCGCAAACGAAAAAACTAGCAGCACAGCCGCCGCCAGAATGAAGAGAGCTGGCAGTACGGGGAAACCCCAGATGCTGTAAGGCCGCGTTGCGTCGCGACGGCGGAAGACAAAAATTGTGCTCGCAGTCAGCGCATAAAAAAGCCACTCACTAAAGATGGCGAGCGAAAAGAGCGCTTGAAATCTCCCGATCGCAAGCAACAGGAGAGAACTCAAAACGGCTTGCAGGATAAGCGCCGTCGAAGGCGTTCTAAACCGAGAATTGACATGCGCCAACTGCTTGAAGAAGAGGCCATCGCGAGCAGCAGCGAACGGCACCCGCGCTCCGGAAAGTGACGACCCGACAAATGTCGCGCAGATACTAACCGCCATCCCGATCGACACCAGCGTCGCTCCCCACTGGCCTGCAACCACTCGCATCGCATCCGCGGCAGGACGATCCGCCGTAGCAATCGATGCTGCGGGCAGCACATATTGAATGGCTGCATTGGTGAGCATGTAGAGCGCACCTACAATCGCGACGCCACCCACCAGCGCCAGCGGCATACTGCGCTGCGGTCGCTCCACTTCACCCGCCATGGTCACAACGTCACTCCATCCGTCATACGCCCACAACGCCGCGACCAACGCAATCATGAATCCCGCGAAGCCGCCACGTGCTCCCGCAAAATCAGTGGCAAAGTTGTGCCATGAGCCATGATGACCTGCAGCCCCAAAGCAAAATCCCGCAATCACCAGGATCAGCAAGCCTTTCAACCACGTCAACAGAAGCTGCACATTCGCTGACTTCCGCGTCCCGATGATGTTGAGGCCGGTGATGAGCCACGTCATTCCAATGGCAAAAACCTGCCCCCAAAGCAGATGCGCAAATGCCGGCGTCGAGAAAAAAGTAAAGACTGCAAACGTTGCCAGAACGCGGGCCAACCCGGCCGCAATGGTTGCGAGCGAAGATGGTTTGGCCACCGTAATCTGCGTCCACATATAAAGAAAGCCGGCAAGATCCCCATAGGCCTCGCGAAGGAAGGCGTACTCGCCTCCATATCGGGGTCGCGCCGCGGCGATCTCTGCATAGGTCATCGCACCGAAGAGCGATAATAGACCCCCAACGATCCACACCGCATACACTCCGCGCGACGAGCCCACCGCGGCCATCATCTCCCGCGGCACCAGAAAGATGCCGCTGCCGATGATGATGCCCACGACAATCGATGTCGCGTGTGACGCGTTCAGGACGCGAGGTAGTTCAGACTTGGGTTTCTGCATCGGTTTTCGGAGAGTAGCATATCCACCCAGATTGTCCGCGCTCGCCGAATTTACGGATCGCAAAACCTCTATAAAATGGATGCGTCAGCGAATGGAGGAGCCATGGATTGGACTCCCGGTGGGCTTAGTGAGGATGTTGAAGATCGACGTGGATCTTCCGGTGGCGGCGGCTTCGGAGGCGGTGGAGGCCTCGGCATCATCGGCTTCCTCGTCCTACTCGTCATCAGTCTAGTGACAGGCCGCAACTACATTGGCGCCTACCTCTCCGGAAGTAGCACAGGCGCGTCACATTCGCCGTCGGCCGTAGTCGATTCTGGCGACCGCACGCGCTCCGGTGCGCCTGGCGAAGACCGCCCTGCCGAACTTGTCTCGTGGACGCTGGATGACGTGCAGCATACCTGGACCACCCTGCTGCCCGCGCAGACCGGACGAGACTACAGGCGCGCCAAACTCGTCCTCTATGACGGCTACACCTACTCCGGCTGCGGCACGGCTCAGTCGCAGACCGGACCGTTCTATTGCCCGGCGGACGAAAAGGTCTACATCGACCTGAGTTTCTGGAATGAGCTCAGACGCCTCGGTGGCAGTAACGCGGAGTTCGCGCAGGCCTACGTTGTCGCGCATGAGCTGGGCCACCATGTGCAAAACATCCTGGGCATCGAGCAGCAGGTGAGACATCTCTCCGGTCAGGACCCCTCGCAGAGAAACCCACTCTCCGTCGACATGGAACTCCAGGCAGACTGCCTCGCGGGAGTATGGGCGCACGGCACCGAACAACGCAACATCGTTCACGACGCCGATATTGCCGCCGGTCTGCAAGCCGCAGCGGCCGTCGGTGATGACCACCTCCAGCGGATGGAGCGCGGATCCATTAGCCCCGAGAGCTTTACGCATGGCTCTTCCGCCCAACGTGTCGGATGGTTCAAACAAGGCCTGGAGCAGGGAACAATCGCTGCCTGCAACACCTTCAAGGTAGGCGGAGCGATTCCATCGTCGGTGGGATCGTATTAGTTCAGTACCGGCAACACAGCATTTCCCGCACCTTCATTTGCGAAGTAACGCCGAATCTTCTCTGCAGTCGCGGCATTCACGACTGCAGTAAGAGCGTCGGGAGCAGCCTGCTTAATTCCGCGTACACTCCCGAAGTGTTCCAGTAGCCGTTGCCGTGTGCGTGGCCCAACTCCCGGTATCGATAGCAGTTCACTATCGCGGTCCCGCATCTCTCGCCGCTTGCGATGGTAGGTGACTGCGAAACGGTGACTCTCATCGCGGATCTTCTGCATCAGGTGAAGCACGGGAGATCGCCGGTCCAGCACGACAGGCTCATTCTCTTGCCCATAGACGTAGATGATCTCCTCGCGCTTAGCAATCGACGCAAGCGGCTGCAGTGTGACTCCAATCTCCTCTAGTGCCGAGTAAGCCGCGTTCAACTGGCCCAGCCCGCCGTCGATCAGAATAAGGGAAGGGAAGGGCTTCTTCTCCTCCTGCAGTCGTTTGTATCGTCGATGAATCACCTCGCGCATACTCGCAAAGTCGTCGACGCCGGTGACTGTCTTCACTTGAAATTTTCTGTAGTCGGACTTCTTCATCGCGCCGTCTTCCCACACCACCATCGACGCCACTGTCTCGGCACCCTGAATGTGCGAGATATCGAAGCATTCGATCCTGCGCGGCAATTCTTCCAGCGTCAGAGCATCTTGCAAAGCTTCCTGGATCGCCTTCATCCCTGGCTGCAACACGCGGAACCGCTGATCGTAAGATTGCTTGGCATTCTGGCATACCAAATCCACCAAAGAGCGCTTCTCCCCCCGTTGCGGCGCCAGAATCTCGACTCGCCTCCCCGTCCGCTCCGACAGTATCTCCGCCAACAACGCGCGATCCGGAAACTCGACTGGAACAAGGATCGTCCGCGGCACATAGCTCTGGTCGAGGTACACCTGCTTCACCAAAGCCGAGAAGAACGCTGCCGGACTGAACGCAGCACCAAGCTCAGATACCGCAGCATGTTGCACCACCGGGATCCCCTCTCCAATCTCCGGTGCAGGCGCAGCAGGATCCGGCTCCATCCGTGGAACCGCCTCTAATTCATCTGCCTCCGCAACGGCCTCAGTCAGCACATCCAGCGGCGACTCCGGCAGGTCCTCCCAAAAAAGGTCGCGCCGATCCACAATCTTGCCGCCGCGCATATGGAACAGGTTTACCGCCAGCATCTCGTTCTCATAGTGATAGCCGAAGACGTCCGCATCTTCGTTGTCCGTCGTCGCCATCCTCTGTTTGTCCTGCATCTGGTGGACCGTAACGATCTGGTCCCGTAACCGTGCCGCAAGCTCAAACTGCTCGGTCTCCGCCGCCGCCTCCATACGCTGAGTCAACGAGTGTTCCAACTCGCTCGGGCGCCCCTCAAGGAAAAGTTGCACATCGCGGATCGTCTCGCGATAGCTCTCCGGCGTCGTCAACCCCTCCAGGCAAGGTCCCAGGCAGCGCTTGATGTAGTACTGGAGGCACGCGCGCGGATGATAGCGCGACAGATCGACCTTGCAGCTTGGAATAAGAAAACTCCGGTGGATCAAATCGACCAGACGATACGCCAGGTTCCCCGGAAAGTACGGTCCGTAGTACGCGCTGCCGTCCTTGCGCAACCTGCGCGTCACGAAGACCTTCGGATAGCGGTCGTTCATCGTCAGCTTGATGTACGGATACGTCTTGTCATCGCGCAGAAGAATGTTGAATCGCGGCTTTTTCTGCTTGATGAGGTTATTCTCAAGCGCCAGCGCCTCATGCTCATTCGCGACCGTGATGTACTCCACATCCACGGCCTCGCGCATCAACGAACCGGTCTTCGCGTTGGCCTGCGAGGCCTCGAGGAAATACGACCGCACCCGCGCGCGAAGGTTCTTCGCTTTCCCGACGTAGATCACCTCTCCTTCGGCATTCTTGTAGAGGTAGCACCCCGGCTGCGTCGGGAGGGTTCGGATTTTCTGTTGGAGATCCATGCGATTGATCGGGGGGGCTAGAGTCTCAGTGTAGCCGCCAACCTTGAGCGCTGCATGCACACTGTTGCACAGAAGATTTGACGCGGTACCCTGTCAAAAGTTCCGGGTTCGAGCACCTTCTACCCCTAATTGAACATTAGCTAACATGGTTCAAGCTATTGAAAATAAACAAATTATCGTAATACCATCTTTGGCATCCCGATTGCTGTTACTAGCATGTTGCAGTACTTCTACCAGGAGAGTTAACCGATGACCGTCAATAACGATAAGAAAATAAAGTCTGCCTGTACCGTCGCGTTAGCCAGTGCATTTGTGATCGTGTTTACCGTCGGCTGCTCGACCAAAAACTATGTCCGTTCGCAGACGACCCCTATCATCCAGCAGACCAACGAACTCGACACCAAGACCGCAGCTGATCACCGTTACATCGTAGACACCGACGAGCGCGCCAAAGCCGGCATCGCGAACGCTCAGAGCGCAGCCAACACGGCCGACCAGCACGCAGTTGCCGCCGGTCAATCCGCCGATGCAGCAAATAAGTCTGCGCAGGAGGCTTACAACCGCGTTGACAGCCTTAGCGGCGTGGTTGCGAACCTGGATAACTACAAAGAGCTGTCGGCCGTGAGCGTGACCTTTGGCTTTGACAAATCTGTACTCACCGCTGCGGACAAACAGCAGCTAGATGATCTGGCCGCGAATCTGACCAACACACGCGGTTACATCCTTGCAGTTACTGGAGGAACGGACTCTGTAGGCGACGCTGGATACAACTACCAGCTCAGCCAACGCCGTGCAGATGCTGTTGCCAATTATCTGCAGTCGAAGTACAACATCCCGCCGCACAAGTTTTATCTGATCGGAATTGGCAAGGACCAGCAGGTAGCAAGCGATAGTACCGCCGCCGGACGCGCCAAGAACCGCCGTGTCGAGATCAAGCTGATGTCGAACATGGGGACCACAGCCTCGGCAGAAAAGCCGAGCGGTGCGCAGTAACGATCAAATAGCTTCGCAACACAACCCGCACCACAAAAGCCTTTCCCACCATGCGACGCGTCGGTACGCTGCCGGTGCGTCGCATCTTCTCAAGTCGGCGGCAGGGGCAGCACAGATATTCCCCTGCCAGCCTGTCTGCGTTTAGGTCTTGAGTTTGCGGTACACAATTGCCAGCAGCGCAGAGGTCACAATCACCCACACGAATTGATACCAGTAGAAAAACGGAAAGCCCCAAAGCGTCGGCGAATTGTGCGCGTAGACCCGGGGAAAGCAAAGCCCAAGATAGGGCAGAACAAGCAGCAGAACCCATCGACTTCGTTTCTGTGATGATTTGGCATTCGCTTTAGGTTCAGGCACCATGCAGCAAAGCATAATCCATTAGTGTTCAGCCCGGGAACCCAAACTCATCGGGTAAAGTTTAAGGAATGGCTACAACCCCGCCAAACATTCTCCAACCGAAAGCGTCAACTTCCGATCCTGTCGCCGAAGCGATTGCGATCATGGCTCGCCTGCGAGCTCCCGACGGCTGTCCCTGGGACCGCGAACAGACCTTCGACTCCATCAAACGGCACACGCTCGAAGAGACCTACGAGGTCTTCGACGCTATCGAGCGTCGCGCGTGGCCCGATCTAAAGGACGAGCTGGGCGATCTGTTCCTGCAGGTGCTCTTCTACGCCCAGATGGCCTCTGAAGCCGGTTATTTCACCATTCAGGATGTCGCGTCGAATCTGAACGAAAAACTCATTCGCCGCCATCCCCACATCTTCGCCGGAGCGAAGGTCAACGACTCCGACGCCGTCCTGCGAAACTGGGAGCAGATCAAGCAATCCGAAAAGCGAACTGCAGCAAGCCAGCAAGCCTCAATGTTGGATGACATTCCCCGCACCATGCCCGCGATGTTAGAAGCAGGCAAGCTCGGCTCCCGCGCCGCAAAGGTTGGCTTTGACTGGCCGGATGCCAACGGGCTCTTCGAAAAACTGCAGGAGGAGATCGGTGAACTCCAGAAAGAGTTAATTCCGCCGTCAGCCAGTCAATCCCACGCAGCGATCGAAGCAGAGCTTGGCGACCTCCTCTTCACCGCAATCAATCTCGCCCGCCACCTCAAGGTAGATCCCGAGTCAGCCCTCCGCGCTACCAACGCAAAGTTCCGCAGCCGCTTCGCCGCCATGGAGTCCGCAGCGGGCAGCACGGACGCTCTGGCGGCCTCCACGCCATCGGAGCTCGACTTACTATGGAACCGAGCGAAGAACGCCGCCAGCGAGCCACCCAGGTCATGAACACAGTTCCTCAGACTGACATCCGCATTCAATCCCTTACCACTCTCGAACAGTTCGAGCGCTGCGTCGTCCTGCAAATTGAAGTGTGGGGTTATAGCGACGGCGACGTGATCCCCCGGCGCGTCTTCGTTGTGGCGCAGCGCATTGGCGGCCAGGTCATCGGAGCATTTTGCGGCGACACCCTGGTCGGTTTCGCCATGTCTTTGCCCGGCTACCGCAACGGAAAGCCCTATCTCCACTCGCACATGCTCGCCGTACTGCCTCAGTACCGTAACTTAGGCGTTGGCCGCCGCCTCAAGCTAGCCCAGCGCGACGACGGCATCGCTCGCGGTTTCGATCTCATGGAGTGGACCTTCGACCCGCTCGAGATTCGCAACGCGCACTTGAACATCGCCCGGCTAGGCGCCATCGTCCGTCGCTACCAGCCCGATTTTTACGGGCCATCCTCCTCCCCGTTGCAGGGAGGCCTGCCGACGGATAGGCTATATGCGGAATGGTGGTTGCGCTCCGACCGAGTGACAGGTATCCTGCGCGGTGAAGCCCAGCCAATTGAAATCGTCGAACGTGTTACAGTCCCGCACACCATCTACCAGTGGAAGCAGGACGCCCAGAACCGAGGTCTCGCACGAGCCCTGCAGAGCAGCAACCGCGAGGCGCTGGAATCGGCGTTCAGCCGTGGTCTTGCCGTCGTCGGCTACGAACGCGACGTTCAGGGCAACGGAACTTTTCTTGTTGGCCACTGGAAGGAACCTTTACGTAACTGAAACGTCTGTAGAAAACACCAACTAGCGCGATCGATTTGCTCCACCACAATTCACCAGCCTCTGATGGAACGGAAAGACGGGAACAGCAAAATGCTCAACATTGATGCCATCCACATGCGCGAGATCAATTTGCCGCTGGCTCACCCATTCGAGACCAGCTTCGGCTTGACCACCGGCCGCCGCATCCTCCTGATCGAGCTTGAATCCGAGGGCCTCACCGCATGGGGCGAATGTGTCGCGGGAGAACACCCCTACTTTAGCGACGAGACCATCGATACCGCATGGCTCATCACGGAGACCGAACTCGGCCCCAGCCTGCTCGATGCCGATGTGGAACGCGGCGGCAGCTGTCCAAATATCTTCCGCCAGGTACGCGGCCATCGCATGGCCAAAGCCGCACTCGAAAACGCCGTCTGGGACCTAGAGGCCCAGGTTGAGCGCATCTCCCTCGCCGAACTTCTCGGCGGAACCCGCACCGTCATTCCCTGCGGCGTCTCCATTGGCATTCAGCCCTCACCGTCGCATTTAATGAAAAAGATCGCGACCGAACTCGCCGCCGGTTATCAACGCATCAAGCTGAAGTGCAAGCCCGGCTGGGACACCAATATCTTCGAAGCAGTCCGTAACCGCTGGCCCGACATCGCCTTAAGTTGCGACGCCAACTCCGTCTACCGAATGAAGGACCTCGACCACATCGCCAGCTGGGACCAGTTCAACCTGCTCATGATCGAGCAGCCCCTCTGGTACGACGACTTCTACTTCCACTCCATGCTGCAAAAGCGCCTCGATACCCCAATCTGTCTCGACGAATCTATTCGCAACCGCCGCGACGCCCTCGCCGCCATCGATATGGAGTCCTGCCGCATCATCAACATCAAGGTCGGCCGCGTCGGAGGTTTCAGCGAAGCGATCGCTGTCCACAACGCCGCCGAAGAGCGCGGCATCCCCGTCTGGTGCGGCGGCATGCTCGAGACCGGCATCGGCCGCTCCCACAACATCGCCTTGTCCTCGTTGCCCAATTTCTCGCTACCCGGCGACGTCTCCGCCTCCAGCCGTTACTGGGCCCATGACATCATCGAACCCGCGGTTACCGTCAGCCCCAAAGGAGAGATCACCGTTCCAACAGCTGTCGGACGAGGCTTTGCGGTAGATCGCGAACGCATCGAAGCCCTCACCGTTCGCCGGCAAACTCTCCATGCGAAGGCGCGCGTCACCGCCTGAGGCTCCTTTCCTACCGGTTTGGCAGAGGCGTCGACAGCAACAGGTGAATCGCATCCTGATAGCTCATCGGAGCAATTGTCTGGAAGTCGCTCGCCTTCGCCGTGGAATGGATGTTCAGAGTCTTGACCAACAGGGCGCGCGCGCTCAGCTGCATGGAAAAGTCGGTGAAGATCCAGCGATCACCCACTATGTTGGTCTGGTTCATCTCCAGTCTGCCGCCGGGATAGATGTGTGCCAGCATGCCCCATCCAAAGTTCACTGGACGGAAGATCGTCCCTTCCATGCGAACCACGTAATGAGTCCTCGCATCGATCCAGACTCGTCCCTGCAGCCCGGTCAGGGCCTGGGCCTCCGTGCTCGGCGGATTCCACTTGGGGTTTGGCTTGTAGTCCAGAACGATCTCCGGCGCCCCGTTGTTCCTGCCCGACTGCGGCTGCCCCGGCGTGTACGTGTTGATCATGGCGTCCGCCATCATTGGCACCAACGTATCCGCCATCTTCTTCTCGGACTCCGTATTTTTCACATGTTTTGCGTAGCCCGCGGGGTCAGCGATCATGGCGTTTAAACGCAGTTGCTCCGCCCGGTCCTCGTCCGCCGTCAGCGGTCTTCCTTCCTTCATAGTCAGGCGCGCTACGGTGCCGTCCTTGCTTTCGATGACGTCGCGCACCTGCTGGCCCTTCTCGTTCGAAGTCTCCATCCGATACCGCAAATAAGAGCCCTTGTGGTGAAGCGCCAACAGTTCATTTGCCGACGCATCGACGATCAGGGATCGTGGCGGACCTGACAAGAGAGTGCCGTTCGCGTCTTTCCCTGCATCGACGTCCTGCGCTCGCCCACCTGCCAGTGCATTCAACGAAAGGAGAGTGGCAATCGCAATCCGGTTCCACGTCCTTCGACGACCTGAAACCGACACCAGCCGGAACGCCCTGTGCGCAACAGATCTACGCGTCCCCGCTGCTATTGGCACCAACCCGCACCTCTCTCCTTCGCTTTCGACCCATCCCAATCATTCTACGTAAGACGCTAAACGCGCGCCAAAGGTTAAGGGAGGTTGCCTCACAGCATGAGCTTGGGTATAGTTCGGGCAAGACGCATCAGCATTTTGACAGTGCCCAAGGGAGAACAAAAAAACTTATGAAGCCAGCAGAAGGTTCCACCGTCATCGGTAAGTCGGTCGTCGTCCGGGGAGAGCTCTCCGGCGATGAGGACCTTTTCATCGATGGAGACATTGAAGGAACCGTCACCCTCCCTGAGAGCCGTCTCACGATCGGTCCCAACGCACGCGTAAAAGCCGATCTCAGTGTTCGCGATGTCATCGTCTTCGGCCATCTCACCGGAAACGTCGTGGCTACGGGTCGCGTCGATCTGCGTCCGTCGGCGATCGTCAAGGGAGACATCCACGCCGGTCGGCTTTCGATCGAAGAAAGCGCTGTGCTGACAGGTCGCGTCGAGCTCAAAGTTACCTCTGAGGTGCCAAAGCCTTCCGCTCCCGCTCCCGTTGTCCCGGTGCCGGTCGAACCGAGCAACTCTCTCTTCACTCAACCCAAGGCTTAGACCAGAAAGGGAAGCGAGCACATGCGCAACCTTTTCGGCGGTGGCGACAGTTCAAGCAGTTCGCGCGGACATGACGCCGGCCGCATGCCTCGTCACTCGAGCGGTTGGAAAGAGTTGATGAAACACCTCCAGACGCAGGAATCACTGCGCATTCTCGACATTGGTCCTACGTCCTCCACCAACATCAACTACATCACCGGCCTCGGTCACAGCATTTACATGGCGAACGTCGTGGAAGAGGCATCCAAGCCGGAGTGGCTCGTCCCGGGCGAATCAGGTGAAGAACCTGCGTTCGCTGTCAATCGGTTTCTTGAGAGCAATCTCAATTTTTCCGGTCGCAAATTCGACGTCGTCATTCTATGGGACACCGCAGATTACCTTCCCGAGTCTCTCGTCGCGCCCGTCATATCCCGCATCCACGAGGTTCTGCAGCCCGGAGGCCTTATGCTTGCCTTCTTCCACGCAACCGCAGGGCCGGATACGTTCTTTTGCCGATACCATCTCACCGACACCGATGTCGTCGAGATGCAGCGGGCGGGGAACTATCCACTACGGCACGTCTACAACAATCGCAAGATCGAGAACATGCTAAGCGAGTTCAGTAACTACCGGTTCTTTCTCGCAAAAGATAGCCTGCGGGAGGTCATCATCACCAGATAGGATCTGGCAACAAATTACAAAAAAGGGAGGGCGCCTCAACTCGAGGCGCCCTGCTTCTATCTGGAAATAGAGCAACTAACCTTTCGCGTTCTGTTTCCTGCGTTCTGCCCACCGCTTCTTCATGGCCTCGGCGATACGCTTTCGGCCTTCGGGACTCAGCTTGCGTTTGCGAGGCGTCTTCGCGACCCTGGCATTCTTGCTTCCCTTCGGACGGCCTCGGCCCGCACCGATAGCAGGTGTCGTTGTTCCAGCAAGTAGCGCGCGAGCCTGCTGCAGCTTCGATATCTGAGCATCAATTTCAGCAATAATTCGATTTACTTCCACGTGTTACCTCCGTTTTAGTTTTGACTTGATTAGGCTAAATAGCTCGGCGGCCACTGATGATGACTAGGGTTGTTATTGCCACGTTATGACAATACAGAACTAACTAACATCAGGCAAATAAATGTAAGTCGGCGATTACTTCGTCTTAGTCGAAGTAGCACCACCATCTACAGTACTTCGGTCGGAATGCGGCGTCTGAGCCGCGTACCCTGGACCAACCACATCGAGTTCTTCGTACCGCAACCCACCAAGCCCATGCCGATGATGGCTCTCCTCAATACACTTCTGCAGATCCCTCAGCGTTCCTTGCTTGTCCCGCGCGAACTCCTCCGCCATGCGAGTGAGCGCATAAGTCAAAATATCGCTGTGGTGTAAGTCCTGCATGTCGGGCGAGCGTCTCAGATTGAGCCACAGGCGGTGGACAAGCTGTACCTCATGCGGTTCAATCGTCGGCGCATGCGGCCCTATATGGAAGCTCAGCGACGAGCCATCCGGCTTGACGATATAGAACGTAAACTGGCGTTTCGGCTCAGGTAACGCCTCCCAGGCCTGGCCAACGTGGTAGGCCTGCTCCGCCGCCGTAAGCTTGGTCGATAGCCCCGATACGACCGCAGCCGCATCGAGCGAGTTCGCGGTCTGAACCAGCGCAGCAAAAATATCGCCTGCAGGAACTACCAGCAGCGAGATATGCTTTCCAAAACTCTCCGCTACCGAAACCGCCTTCGTAAACAGCATCTGTTCGTGTTCGCTGAATAACTGCTCCGATGCGTCGACATACTCCGGACCACCGGCTCCCATCATCCGTGCAGCCAGCACGACCAAATCCTGGTCATCGGTATTTGTATGCGTCAAAGCCCACTTCAGTGCAAACGGCGCAGCCGAGTCGCGCATTGTCACAACGACAGCACCTGGACGAATCTCCAGCGACTCACGCCCGACATTATCCTGATGCTCCAGCTGAAAGTGTTCCTTCATCTGCCTTGTCGTAATGTCATGGCGTCGTTTATTGTCCCGCTCTGACAAGGAAAAGATCACAAAAAATCCGGCCGCAAAGATAATTCCGCTTACAGTAGCAACCGATTTCGTAAATAAATTTACGACCGCCGTAGTCAACAAAACCAGAAACACCGAAAGTAGTCCAAGCGGTAACTCTGTCTTGCCAATTCGTATATTCAGCGGGACCTTCCAACCGCGTTCTCCCTTGTACTTCCAGCGCAGGACCAGCATTGCCAGGGCATTGAAGGTGAAGCTCCATATCACGCCGAAGGCATAAGCCTCGCCCAGCATAATCACGTTGCCGCGGGCAACCACAATCGTGAACATCTGAAGTCCGGCAACAAGGTTCACAATGCGGTAACTTGTACCGTACTTGCGTTGCGGCTTGCGGAACCAGTCGGACAAAACACCATCTTCTGCCACGCGCATCAACACGCCGGTAGAACCGACGATCGCGGTATTCACCGCGCCGCCGAGAATCAGAAATCCAACGATAACCACAAAAACGCGAAAGCCGATCCGTACCGCCAGCGGACCTACAAGGTACATCGCCATACCTGCGATCAGGTTGTCGCGGTACAGCGGCACCCGTACTGAATCCGGGATCAGCATCACGGCCAGCAACGTCCCAACGCCGGTAAAGATGAAGCTGTAAATCGCAATCACGATGGCAGCGCGCTTCAGGTTCTTCAGCTTCGGATGTTCAATCTCGCGATTCACCTGCGCCAGCGACTCTTCGCCGCTCATCGCCAGAACAGAGTGCCCAAAGGCCATCAGCACACCAAACAGCCCTAGCGTCTTGATGAAATCGGTGTGCTTCAGGAATCCAAAAGCGTCCTCGCTGAAGTGAAGGTTGCTCGGTACAGGCAACGGAGGAAGATTCGCCCCCACATGGAAGACCGAAAAGAATCCCCACGAAAGCAGGATCACAACCATCACCGTCGTGATCTTCATCACCTTCAGGGCCTTGTCGCTCGACTCTTCAATCCCTTTGGTGTTCTGCCACCAGAAGTAGATCGTTATCAGCCCCGCAATCACAGCCGATGTGCCATCCACCGGCAACTGTCGAGCGGCTCCATCGGGATGCATCACCAGCATAGTCATCCAATGGTGAGCCGCACACAGCCGAAGCACTTCATTCAACAGCCCGACAATGTACTGCCCGGCCGACACGCCGGAGATGGGTCCCGTCAGAATGTAATCGAACATCAGCGCCGAGACGCTTACCTTGGCGAACGTCCCGCCCAGCGCCTCCTTCACAATGCGGTATACGCCACCCCGCGTAAACATGCTGCAACTCTCGACATACACTGCCCGAACCGCAAAGCTGAACAGCATTACGCCCAAAATGAACCACGGCGCAGCTTTGCCAACCGCCTCTTCCGCAATGCCACCCGCATAGAACGCCGAAGATCCAAGGTCGTTCAACACGATCGCCGCCGCTCGCCAGAACGAAATAAAGGTGAGCATCACAGAGGACGCCACGACCAGTCGGACGCGGTTCGATTGAGGCTTATTGATAGTTTGGTTTGAGGCCATTATGTTTGTTGTTCAAGAGTGCATTCCACCCACTCGGCAGCAAGGGGTGCACCATCGACCCTGAGTGGAAGGCTGCCACGACCCACCGGCAAGATGGAATTCATCTCTACTCCCTGCCGTAGACAGCTAATCTTCGTCTCCCAGTAACTCCTTCAGATCTTCTGCAAAACTGACCACGATCACAACCGCAGACCCTGCCATTCCAATAAAGAACAGTGGCACAACGATTCTGGCAACCACGTGGATCACAAATTCCATACTGACTGATTGTATCTCCCAACCTGCCGCGAGTATCTATGAATTGACAGCGCAATGTTAGACTGCTGATCGATGCGACTAATCCCCCTGCGGCTCTGGACCATGGCCATCCTCTCCGCCATCCTCCAGATTCTCCCTTTCCCCATCGCAGGGCCGACCCCTCTCTGGCGCACCGCCTTCTGCTGGATCGCTCTCCTACCCCTTCTCTGGGCACTTCTCGGTAACACCAAGACAGGAAATCCACTTACCCTCCGACAGGCAGCAGCACTCGGCTATCTCTGCGGCTTCATCTGGTACCTGGGGAACTGTTACTGGATCTACCAGACGATGTACCTCTACGGCGGCCTCGCCAAACCCATCGCCGCCGGCATCCTCGTCCTCTTCTGTCTCTATCTCGGTCTCTATCACGCACTCTTCGGAACCCTCATCGCCGCCTTCCGCGGGCGTTTCGGCCGTCAAGCTGCACTCCTTCTCGTCCCGTTCGCTTGGGTCGCCGTAGAACTTGCACGCGCCCGAATAACCGGACTCCCGTGGGACCCGCTCGGCAACGCTCAGGTCGACAATCCACTCCTGACGCGCCTCGCGCCCATCACAGGCGTCTACGGCCTCTCGTTCATAATCGCCGCGGTCAACGCCCTCTGGCTCATCCGAATTCGCATCCGCGAACGCCGCTTCACACGCCCGGCTCTCACCATCGCGGGAGTCGTCATCATCGTCATCTACATCGCCGGCCTGCGCCTCATCGCGAATCCAAACCCCTCTCCCACGACGGCCACAGCGACTCTAGTTCAAGAAAACCTCGAGGTAGGAGCCGCCAACACCGGACCCCAGCCCACTAAACAGCAGTTCTTCGAATCCTTCTCCTACCTCAGTCGTTATCCCTCTCCCCGATTCCTCCTCGGCATTCCGGAACTCGCAGACACCCCGTCCGTCTTCCTCATCCGCAACGAGCCTCCGGTCGAAGGAGCTAGTCCGGACGCACCCGTACCAACCCCAGCCGACCTAATCGTATGGCCCGAGTCTCCCGGGCCCTTTGAAGACACAGACCCCGATTTCCGCGCCGCAATGTCAGCCCTCGCCCGCGACGCAAAAGCTCCTGTCATCGTCGGCAACACCGGCTTCGAACCAAACACAGCCTCAAAATCCGGTTACACCCTCTACAACCGTGCCTCCTTCGTCACCCCCGACGGCACCTTCGCAGGTCACTACGACAAGATGCATCTCGTACCCTTTGGCGAGTACGTGCCCTTCAAAGAATTCTTCTTCTTCGCAAAGAGCCTCCTGAACGAAGTAGGCCTCTTCGAACCCGGCAAAGATCGCTCCGTATTCAAAACCGGCGGCCACACCTACGGCGTCTTTATCTGCTACGAGTCAATCTTCGGTGACGAGATCCGGCACCTCACCCAGGCGGGAGCCGACGTCCTCGTCAACATCTCCAACGACGGCTGGTACGGCAACACCAGCGCCGCCTGGCAACACCTCAACATGGTGCGCATGCGCGCCATCGAAAATCACCGCTGGATTTTGCGCGCCACCAATACAGGCGTAACCGCAGCCATCAACCCCGACGGCCGAGTCACCGCTGCCGCCCCTCGTCACCAGCGAACCAGCATCCGCGTTCACTTCGCCTACGAGAACAACCTCACCTTCTATGCCCGATACGGCGATCTCTTCGCCTACGCCTGCGCATCACTCACTGCCCTCGCGCTCGTCTTCAGCCTCCAACGCAAAGTTGCCGTAAACTAAAGTCCATATGCTTAGCGATCTCGAATACTCCTACTCCCCGGTCCGCGACAAAGTGCGCGCTCTGCGGGAGTATCTTTGACTCGGCTCGACTCCGCCGCGAACTAGCCACCATCGAAGAAAAAATATCCGACCCCACCATCTGGGCCGACGCCTCACGTTCGCAACCGCTCATGCGCGAACGCAAACGCCTCGAAACTCTCCTCGCTGACGACGCGGAACTGGCCCGCCGCTCCGACGACATCGAAGCCTACTTCGAACTCGCCAAAGAAGGTGAGAACACTGAGCCCGACCTCGCCCGCGAGATCCCCGCCCTGCTCGACTTCGCCGAAAAGCTCGAATCGAAGACAATGCTCTCGGAAGAAACCGACCCCCTCAACGCCATCATCACCGTGCATCCCGGTGCTGGCGGAACCGAAAGCCAGGATTGGGCCGAGATGCTCATGCGCATGTACATCCGCTGGGGCGAGCGTCAGAACTTCAAAGTCGAAATCAACGAAATTCAGGACGGCGACGAAGCTGGCATCAAGTCCGCCACATTCACCATCTCCGGCGACTTCGCCTTTGGCCTGCTCTCAGGCGAAACCGGCGTCCACCGTCTCGTACGCATCTCGCCCTTCGACTCTGCCAAGCGCCGCCACACCAGCTTCGCCAGCGTCTTCGTCTCCCCCGAAATCGACGACACCATCGTCATCGACATCAAGCCCGAAGACCTCCGCATCGACACCTACCGATCCGGCGGCAAGGGCGGTCAGCACGTCAACACTACCGACTCCGCAGTCCGCATCACCCACATTCCCACTGGCCTCGTCACCGGTTGCCAGAACGAGCGTTCTCAGCACAAGAACAAGGAGCGCGCCATGAAGATGATGCGATCCAAGCTCTATGAATACGAACTCGATAAGAAAAAAGCCACTGCTCGCAAGCTCGAAGACTCCAAACTCGACATCAAGTTCGGCTCCCAGATTCGCAGCTACGTCCTTCAACCCTACCGCATGGCCAAGGATCTCCGCACCCGCGTCGAAGTCGGCGATGTCGACAAAGTCCTCGACGGCGACCTCGAGCCCTTCATCCGCGGCTATCTCCGCATGCGCCGCGAAGGAAACTTCCCAGCCGAAGTCACGGAGGACGAAGACGTAGCGTAACATCTGTCCACCGCATGACAAGCTGCACTGTTAGAACAACGCCTCGTTAGAAATACTTCCTGTAGCCGACGCTTATCACCACAGAAAAGCATCGCCTGGAGACTGCCTTGGCCGCATTGTCATCAACCAAGCCCGACTACGGCATCGACGCCCCCGCCGTCATGCGCAACCTCTTCCTCGTCGGCGCTTTCTGCCTTCTCATCGCGATCTTCGCGCCACCGTTCATCCACCTTGGCCCAGTCTCAATCACTTCCCGGTCGTTCTACTGGCCCGCAGGATTCCTCATCGCCGAAGGCCTCCTCTTCCTGCTCTACGTCAAAGTCGGCAAGTTCCGCCACCGCGACTTCATGCTCAGTCTCCACCCCTGGCGCGGCGACGAGAACGTCCTCGACGTCGGCTGCGGCCGTGGACTCCTCCTCGCAGAAGCTGCCAAGCGCATCGCCGCCCTCTCAGGCACCGGCCACGTCACTGGCATCGACGTCTGGTCCAATGTCGACATGGGCGGAAATTCCGCCGCAGCCACGCAACACAACCTCGATCTCGAGGGCGTCTCCTCTCTCTGCACCCTCATCAGCCAACCCGCACAGGGGATGGCTTTCCCAGACGCCACCTTCGACGTCATCCTCTCCAATCTCTGCATTCACAACATCTACGACGCCCCCACGCGCCACCAGGCCCTTCGTCAGATCGTCCGCGTCCTCAAACCCGGCGGAATCGCCCTCATCTCCGACTACAAGCGCACCAGCGAATACGCCGACGAATTCCGCAACGCCGGCCTCCTCGTCGAAAAGAAGCGCGGCAGCCTCATCACCACCTTCCCTCCACTCACCGTCGTCGTCGCCCGCAAACCGATGTAACTCTGCGCTCTTCGCTGCATCCAAATACCACACGGAGGAATCGATGAGCGCAACCAAATCGGCAGCGAAATCCAAAGGCACGACCGACGACCAAGCCCCCGTCCGAAAACAACTACTCGACCTCCTCCACGGCGGCCAGGCGCACATAACCTTCGACGACGCCATCAAAGACTTCCCCGCCAATCTCCGCGGCACTGTCCCACCCAACCTCCCCTACTCTGCCTGGCAGCTACTCGAGCATCTCCGCATCTCCCAGCGCGACATCCTCCACTTTTCCGCACCACCCACCGGCGGCTACCACCCCATGCGATGGCCGCAGGACTACTGGCCAGAATCCCCCGAACCGCCCAGTGACAACGCCTGGGATCAGTCCATCGCCGCAATCCACAGCGACCTGAAACACTTCATCGCCCTCATCGAAAACCCAAACGCCGACCTCTACAAACCCTTCCGCTGGGGCGACGGCCAGAACCTCCTCCGCGAAGCTCTCCTCATTGCCGGCCACGCTGCCTACCATCTAGGCGAACTCGTCGTCCTCCGCCGCCTCCTCAACACATGGCACCAGTAAGCTCCCTTAGGACACGAGAAGAAAAATGAACGAACCCGAACTCATCCGCACCATGCTAGGCACCGGCACAAAAGAAAATCCCCGCACCATCGCCGTCGTTGGCCTCTCCGAGATGCCCGGCAAACCCAGCCACTACGTCTCCGTCTACATGCAGCACCACGGCTACAAAATCTACCCCGTCAACCCATCCATCCCGGAGGTCCTCGGCGAAAAATCCTACGCCACCCTCGCCGACCTCCCCATCACACCCGAGATCGTCAATGTCTTCCGCCTGCCGAAGTTCATCCCTGCCATCGTCGACCAGATGCTCCAGCTCGGTCTCCCCAACCTCTGGGTCCAGCAGGGAATCATCAACCTCGAGGCCGCCGCCCGCGCCGAAGCCGGCGGCATCCACGTCGTTATGGACCGTTGCATCATGGTCGAACACCGTCACTTGACATTCAGATGACAAACCGCCTGTCCCTAAGCCCTACAATTGAGACTGAATGAAAATCGTTCGCACTATCTCCACACTGCTGCTCGCCTGCGCTCTGCTCTTTCATCCATCCGCCAACGCCCAGCTTCAGGTCGTAGGCGATGGCGGCCCCGGCCCCGTCAAGGCCCAGCACCTCACCGCCGAACTTGTCTCCCTCGCGCCCAGCATCGCCCCCGGCGGCACTCTCCATGTCGGCCTCGTCATCACGCTTGAAGAACGCTGGCACGTCTACTGGCTCAACGCCGGTGACTCCGGCGAACCACCCAAAATTACCTGGACACTCCCCGACGGCATCACTTCCGGCCCCATGCAGTTTCCCATCCCCAGCCGTCTCCCCCTCGGCCCGCTCATGGACTTCGGCTATGAAGACGAGGTCGCCTTTCCCGTCCAACTCACCGCCGCAAGCTCCGTCAAACCCGGCCCAATCCACCTCGACGCTATCGCCAATTGGCTCGTCTGCCGCGAGGTCTGCATCCCCGGCAAAGCCCACCTCGGCCTCAACCTCACCGTCTCCCCCGATACCGCTCCTGAGCAACCCGTCGGCGCCCTCGGCGAAGCCCTCACCCTGATCCCCAAACCTCTGCCACCAGACGCAAAACTTACCGTCACCGGCGGCCAAACCGACTTCGTCCTCACCCTCACCACCGGCAAGCGCGAGACCAACGCCGAGTTCTACCCCGCACAAGAAGAACAGATCGCCAATGCCGCCCCGCAGCCCATCGAATCCCTTCCCGACGGGATCCGTCTCCGCGTCCGCCGCTCCGAAGACCTGAAAACCCTCCCCGCCACCCTTCATGGCGTCTTCAAGCTCTCCAACACCGTCGCCTACGACGTTACCGAGCCCGTCACACCCGGCGAAATCGCACCCTCTGCCAACGCCACCATCCCGCCGCCCAACGGCAGCAATGTCACCACCCTGACTGCCATCGGTCTCGCCTTCCTCGGCGGCATCATCCTCAACCTGATGCCCTGCGTCTTTCCGGTGCTCTTCCTCAAAGGCCTCGCTCTCCTCCAGTCCTCCGGCCAGGAACGCAAACACCTCCGCAGTCACGGCCTCGTCTATACCCTCGGCATCCTCGTCTCCTTCTGGGTCATCGTTGGAGTCCTGCTCGCCCTCCGCGCCGGAGGCAGTCAGGCCGGATGGGGCTTCCAACTCCAATCCCCCATCTTCCTCACCCTCCTCGCCGCAGGCATCTTCTTCTTCGCCCTCTCCCTCGCCGGCCTCTTCGACATCGGCCTCTCTCTCACCAGCGTCGGCGGCGACCTCGCACAAAAGCAGGGCTACACCGGCAGCTTCTTCACCGGAGTCCTCGCCACCGTCGTCGCCACTCCCTGCACCGCGCCACTCATGGGAGCGGCCATTGGATTTGCCCTCGCACAACCCGCTGGCATCACCTTTGCGATCTTTACCGCGCTCGGCCTTGGGCTCGCAGCGCCGTACCTTCTCCTCAGCTTCCAGCCCGCCTGGACACGCCTGCTCCCCCGTCCCGGCGCATGGATGGAGATCTTCAAGCAAATTACCGCCGTCATCTTCTTCGCCACCGTCATCTGGCTCGTCTACGTCTACGGATCGCTCTTCGCCGGAGGCGCGAGCGGCGGCCAGGGCATCTACCGAGTTGCCCTTCTCCTCGGCTGCTTCCTCATGCTCACCATCGCCGGATGGGTTCTCGGCAAATGGCCCGCGCGCTGGTCCAGCACCATCGCCGCGATTCTCATCGCCGCCCTCGGCCTCGCCATTCCGCTCTATCAGCCCAAAGACACTACGCTCGTATGGGCTCCATACTCGCAACAAGCCCTCAACCAGGCCCGCGCCGCCGGCCATCCCGTCTTCATCGACTTCACCGCCGCCTGGTGCCTCAGCTGCCAGGTCAACGAGCGCCTCGTCCTGAAATCCGCCGACGTCCAGCACCAGTTCAGCAAGAACAACGTCACCCTCCTCCGCGCCGACTGGACCCAATACGACCCGGAGATCACCCGCCAACTCGCCTCCATCAACCGCAGCGGCGTTCCCACCTACGTCATCTATCCCGCACCCGTAAACTCCACACCCGACGTTCTGCCCGAGCTCCTTACCAAAGACATCGTCCTCACCGCCCTCGAAAAGGACATCAAAAAATGAGCCCGCAAGCAGACCACTCGGACGACCACTCGGATAACCAAAAGATCCGCGCCGTGATCGACGCCTGGGGCGAAGCCTCCGCCGCCGGAGATCTCACCGCGCAGCTCAACCTGATGACGAACGACGTCATCTTCCTCACCCCCGGCAACCCGCCCATGCACCGCGACCAGTTCGCCGTCGGATTCAAAGCCATGATTCAGGTCGTTCGCCTGGCTTGCCGTTCCGAAGTGCAGGAGATCACCGTAAACGGCGACCTCGCCCTCTGCTGGAACCTCCTCGAGGTCGACTTCACGCCCATTGAGGGTGGGGAGACCGTGAAACACGTCGGCCATACCCTCACCGCCCTGCGCCGCGACCCCGACGGCCAATGGCGCATCTGGCGCGACGCCAATCTCTTAGCCCTCGCCTAGCTTCCGCACTTCTCGCAGCACCACAATAGCCCGGGTGCCCCATCCTTCGCGCTTCTGCGAAGGGTGGGATGTAGTCCGCTCGCGCAACTATCCAACCCAACCTACCCTTAAACTCAAGGGCCATCCAAAAAATGAACTAATCCCCGCAACTCTGCGTATCTAATCAAGCCAGTCGCACACGACACGTCGTATACGACCAATAGGAGAAAGATATGTCCCACATCACCATCGCGCAAACCATCTACTGGTCAGGGCTCCTCTGGCTCCTGATCTGCGCCGTCTGGCTCGGCTCCTTACCCTTCGTCAAACGCACCATCCACAGGCAATCTGGCTCGTCTCGGTGGCCCCAGACTGTCCTCTTCATCGTCGGTCTCTATCTC
>Ga0206911_1030_pt1 | contig 34455 bp, 26 predicted proteins | sample Alteio_BWOrgHeat_74_FD_152956 | JGI IMG/M metagenome (GOLD analysis project Ga0206911, IMG submission 152956) | Enriched cells from forest soil in Barre Woods Harvard Forest LTER site, Petersham, Massachusetts, United States -... | ecosystem: Environmental > Terrestrial > Soil > Temperate forest >...
CATGATCACTTGGGGAGCGATCATTGTCACAATGCCGATGATCGCCACCGTCACGATCATTTCCATGAGCGTCACACCATTCCTATTTTTCACCATGTCAAGTTCTTCCCTGTAGTTGCTTGTCCGGCGGTAACGGTTACATTCGTAATGGTTCTGGTGCTGATGACCGGCGTCTGATTGTTCAAATACATATAAAGGCCGTAAACATTGTAGACCGACGTGGTAGAGCCGCGTACGTCCACGGAATACGTTCCGTCTTCTTTGCTTGAATCGGAGTAGATGGCCGATGTGGTCAAGGAGCTGCTGCTAATCGCAGGCAGCGGGAGACTGAGAGGCGCCGTACTGATAACAATTAATACGCCGCTTTTGATGGGCTGACTGCTCACACTGACATTGCCCTGAACTTGTCCCATCGCCCCTAAGATCGTGAATGTCCCGATCGTCACGGTAGTTCCCGCGGTGACGGTGATAGTACTGGATATGGGCGCGCTCGTTTCCTTGGGGTCGAGGATCGGCTGCACGGTGTAGACCCCTGTCGTGAGATTAATCAGCGTAAACTGGCCGTTGTTCCCTGAGGGTTCCGTGTCGTGTGCGCTGCCGAAGGAATCAAGAGCGACAACATCCACTCCAGGCAGCGGGTTAACTCCGTCGCGGGTGATCCATCCTCTGATCTTTCCCGTCTTCGACAATTGGAAATTCACTGGTTGTGTTGTGTCTCCCAGAGTAATAGCCACCCCCGTTTGAACCTGATAGGAGTAGGAGCCATTGGCATTGTTCGGATTAGCGGTCACGTCATACGTCCCTGTTGCTATCCGCAAACTGTAGCTGCCGCCCAGACCTGTGACGGTGCTTGTGGAACCGGCCGCCACCGTAATGCCTCCGGGGATGGGAATGCCTACGTCGTCCGTCACGTGGCCGTTGATAATGCCCAGGGTTCCATTTGTGGACAATATGGTGGCGTATTCATTGGCGGCGGCCCAGGAAGGGGAGGTCGCGGCATTGGGAATGGAAGTGGTTGAATTCGCCACGATGGTGATACTGTCAATTTCCGCCGAATAGGTATTGCTGTCGATAAAGGCCGTCCAAGTGCCTGTCGCGACCCCTGGGATCACAAACAACGCGTAGGGAGGGCTTCCCGTCACCGTAGCTGACGATGGTGCTGACAATCCGTCCGTGATCGACACGATCGCGCCGTAAGCTGGGGAACCGGCAACTGGTATCTGTATAGTGGTCGAACTATTCGGGCCGCCAACCAGTGGCGAATTAATGAGGAAATCATTGACATTGTTGTTGGAATCGTACGCTCGCCCATTGGTTCCGATAATCGTTGTGGTATCCGCATGTCTAACAAATTGATCTCCTGCCGGAAGCCCATTGGGTCGAATGAGTCCGATGCCGCTTGATGGTTCTACGGCATGAGAAGGCGCCGGATTGCCGGTGAACGTATCGGACCAGCCGACGCTGTCAATCATGGCGGCGGGCCAATTGGCCAAATTCACCGGTCCCGGTACGACGGTATAGGAGTTGGAATTGGCAAGGCTGATGCCTCCGGCATCTGGGGTTGTGGCGCCGGAACATCCGGCGGCGCCGCATTCAAAGGCGTGGGCCGGGGCGATCACATAGGCCCAGCAAGCATCCGGGGTGTGAAGAGTTCCCGTCACCGTGAAAGCATTGCAGCCTGTGGCGGGGGAACCTCCTGTGCCTGTATTGCTGACTAAATAATACCCGTGAGCCGGGACGCTGCCTATCGCGCTGGTATAGTGCCATTGGCGCACGTATCCGTTATTGGTACTATCCCAAAATACGAGGGTGATACTTGGGGTGGCCATGCCGGCTTGTGTGCCGAGCAGAATGCTTGACGTGGTGGGGTTATAGAGTTCAACATATTCGATATCTTGGTTTATCCCTCCGCCACCGGCGACAGTCCCAGTGGCGGCGACGACCTGGCTAATCAGCAGATGATTGTTTATCCACGCTGTTCCTCTAATGGTTCCTGTCGCGATGGCCTGGAGATAAAATGGCTGGTTGGTAACGCTGTTGAATTGGACGAGCACCGGTATAATGCTCGGATAATAGCCGGGGTCACTGGCGACAAAGTTAAAAGTTCCGGGAACAAGATTAATAGAATAATTCCCCGTTGCATCCGCCGTATCCCGCCAGCCTACGTTCTCCGCCGCATCGACAACAGCGCCTGAGATAGTGGCATGGGTGGTGGAATCCATCACGACGCCTTTGAGCCAAGTGCTTGCCATGACCGTATTGGGATTATTGAGCACACTTTTGACCTGGATAAATTTCTGACCGCTTAAGGAGTTCCATACGACGGTGACCGTGATCTGTCGTATTCCCGTGTCCGGCGTTAAGGGATCGTTGAGAACCTGAATGAGGCCCGAATCGGCCTGTATGGCCTGGACAAGGGTGTACCGAGTATAGTTGCCCCCTCCTTCCACAAGAGTTTCGGGAGGGAAGACAGAGTTGTCATAGCCAATCGTTGTGCCGCCGATAGTGAGGTAGGCCGGAGCGGTCGTCACTATGACTTCGTAATAACTCTTCTGCATTAGGATCTGCATCTTTTCCTGCGCGATATTGTTGGCCAGCGTGCGCCCTTTGCTGAATTGAATGGCTTGGTGAATGCCTTTAAAGGCCCCGGCAGCGGCGATAATGCCGATCCCAATAAGGAAGACGGCAACAATCAACTCCATGAGAGTAAGACCCCGCTCCTCTTTAATCATAAGCACTAATACCTACATCACTTAAGAATGATTTACAACGAAAAAATGCGTGAAGGGACCGATTTTACGTGGCTGCTTTCAGGCTGATTAATAGAGCGGGTTTTAAGAATGGGGCACGGCTAGAGACGGAATGGAAACCGAAAGGATTTTCTCATAGTACTTCATGGTTTCTTGCACTGTACGCTTCACATCGACCTGGGGTTCTGCCGCCAGGGCTGAACGAATCATCGCGGCGTGCGCCGCTGGATCGCGCAAAGCCTGCTGAAGCTGCTTAAAGGCCCGCAAGAGTCCTTCGGCTTTGGGGTGACCGTTCACGTAAGGAACTTCAAAACCATTGGCCGACTGGCCTGGCTTTTCGCGGCCCTGAAAGATGACCGATTCGGGGATGGCCCCATCGTCTGTGGCGAGAATGAGATTGCCGTTGATTTGCGCTTTCATAAAGCCCGTGGCTGAGGCTTCGCGCCCATCATCGGCGAGCATGACCGCGGCGTCGGCCCCTTGAAAGAGTTTGGGCGCCATCCATACGTTGAAGTTATCCAGAAGAACGATCCGTTCTTTCAGTTGACTATCTTGGCTGATGAGATCCAACAGGTTGTAAATCATGGTTTGCGCTTGGTCGTCATGCTGGTGGATGCGCCCGCCCACCAGAAGTACAAGGTTCGTCTCGATAAACTGGCGTTTTAGTGAGGTGTCTTTACAGAGGGAGCCCAATAAATCGATGCGTTTGTATCCGGTAATCCGGCGGGTCCAAAGAACAACTCCTTTGTCCATCACCTGTTCTTTCCATGTGTGCCAGAGTCCGTAATGGCGCCAGACCCAATCCAGGAGCTGTTCCTTTTGAGTTTTTTTCAATTTCAGAAGATCTGGGTCTGACAGCGCTGTCGCGTTACGGTACGCCGGGGCCTGCCAAATTCCGACGTGAACGCCATTGGTGATGGATTCGATTTTGCCTGCATAATCTTTCAAGGATGGCATGGCGCGCATGACCTGCCCGTGCTTTTTGGAGACGCCAAAGACTCCTTCCGTCGTGGCGACCAGAAGACGCGTCACATCGACGTCTCCTTGATCGCTTGTTCCAGGCGGCGGTACATAAGAGGAAGCATCCACTTTCAGCATTTCCAGGGTCCGGCGCGACCAGACGGGATGGGCGTATTCCATCGGAGTGTGGTCGTTAAAAATATAGCGGGTGTTGGCGAAAAACGGGTCTTTCTGAAATCCATCCTGAATCAAGCGATGATGGGCAAAAAACGTCGGCGTCTCGCTTTGCACGATGATATCGGGGGAAAATCCAAGGGATTTGGCGAGGGCTAACGCTCCTCGGCCGATGAGCCAGCTTTGGCGGTTTCGCGCATCGTCCGACCAGGCGTTTGGCTGTGGATGTTTGGGGGGAGCGTCTTCTTCGCTGGGATAGACGACTTGCGTAATCGCAGGACAGTCGAGAAAGTAGACCTTTGATTTTCCATAAGGAGCTTCCCATACCCGGGCTTTGGCCATCGTCCCGTCAAAGAGTTCAATCGAAAGATCGGTTCCCGTATCCTTTAAGAATTGCCGGAGGACGCCGGCGACTTCGCGCTTTTCTAAATGCAGCTGGCCCCAGTCAAACCAGCTCTGAATCCAGGTGCTCTGATAGAGCAGGCTCACCCCGATCACGTCGACGCCTTCATCCCCCTGAACCATGATTCGTTCGCGCAAAAGAGGTCCGATGCCTCCCACCGATGTCGACATCGCCGATTCGCGCGTCGGGCGAAATCCAAAACGTTTAAAGAGTTCCTCTAAAATTTCAGGCGGCAGCGCAATTTCCATCGCGACTTCAAGAATTCTCATCTCGTAAAATAATACACGATCTGCCCCGTCCTCCCATAGCAGTTCTTTTTTGTCGGTGCTGAAGCCCTCCAGTCATTTTAAGTATAATCCGGCAAGAATGAGTATCACGGTGAAATCCGAAATTTCGCGCGCCACAAGGATGATGAAGCTCCCGGAGCTCGTCAAAGAAATTCTTATGACTGTCGGCGAAGACCCGCACCGCGAAGGCCTTGTCCGTACCCCCCAGCGCGTGGCCAAATCTCTCCGTGAGCTGACCAGCGGCTACCAACTCGATGTGGACAAGCTCATTAACGACGCGCTTTTTGAGGTCCCTTACAGCGAAATGGTCCTGGTTCGCGACATCGATTTTTATTCGCTCTGCGAACATCATCTTCTGCCTTTTTTCGGCAAATGCCATGTGGCGTACATTCCGAATGGAAAAGTGGTCGGCCTTTCCAAGATTCCGCGCTTGGTGGAGGCTTTTTCCCGGCGTCTGCAGGTTCAGGAACGCTTGACGTCGCAGATTGCCGAAATCATTTTGAATAAGATAAACCCTTTGGGTGTTGGCGTCGTGATGGAAGCGCGTCATCTTTGCATGGAAATGCGCGGCGCCCAAAGCAAAAACGCTCCCACCATTACGAGCGCGATGCTCGGAAATTTCCGCTCGGATGCGCGTACCCGCGAGGAATTCCTGGGATTTATTAACAGTACCAAACGGTAGAAAGAGATTATCCATCCATGACTGAACCTCTCGTTGGGCTTGAAGATGTCGTCATCGCCACCTCGTCTATCTGCTTTATCGATGGCGACAAAGGTATCCTACGCTATCGCGGCTACGATGCGAGCGAATTGGCGGAAAAATCCACCTACGAAGAGACAGCCTACCTCTTGATGCAGGGGCAGCTTCCCTCCAAGGAACAATTGGCCGCGTTTCAGGCGGATCTTCGGAAAAACCGGCCGCTGCCCGCGGATTTTTTAAAGATTTTGCAGATGATCCCGACCAAGACGGATGCTATGGCATGGCTGCGGACCGGCGTCTCGGCATTGGCCTCCTTTGATCCGCAATCGGAGGATAATTCGGAGGCGGCTAATATCCAGAAAACCATTCGCCTGACCGCGCAGCTCGCGACCATCGCGGCGGCGATCGAACGCATCCGGAAGCATCAGCCGGTGATCGCCCCGGACCCGGCGCTTGATCATGCGTCCAATTTCTTGTACATGCTTACCGGCAAAAAACCGGATGAATTATCCCGGCGTGCGATGGACATGGCATTGATTTTGCAGGCCGACCACGAATTAAACGCGTCGACGTTTGCCGCACGCGTGACAGTTTCGACCTTATCCGATATCTATTCGGGCATTACGAGTGCTGTAGGAACGCTCAAAGGTCCGCTGCACGGCGGCGCCAACCAGCGCGTGATGGAAATGCTGGAGAAAATCGGCACGCCCGACAAAGCGGAAGCCTTCGTTCGCGAACACTTGGCGGGCAAGAAAAAGATTATGGGGTTTGGTCACCGGGTCTACACCACCATCGATCCCCGCGCGGCGGTGTTAAAGCAAAAGTCCAAGGAGCTCAGCCAAAAGATTGGTCCGGCCAAGTGGTATGACATGTCCGAAATCATTGAAAAAATAATGATCAATGAGAAAAAAATAAATCCCAACCTCGATTTTTATTCCGCCACGGTGTTCCGGTATCTCGGCATTGACACGGATCTCTATCCCGTGATCTTTGCCTTGAGCCGCGTCGTCGGCTGGTGTACGCACATCATCGAACAATACCGTAACAACCGTTTAATTCGTCCACTGTCCCAGTACACGGGTCCGCAGGGTCTTCGCTATGAGCCCATCGCCTCCCGCGCTGCCACCGCTGTTTCCCGCTAGTGAAACTGCACGAATACCAAGCCAAAACCGTACTCCAAAAGGCAGGCATCCCGATTCCTGCGGGCATCGCTCTACTTAGTAAGGAAGATATCCCCGCTGTCTTAAAAAAATTGCCGCCAGGGCCCTGGGTGGTGAAAGCGCAGGTTCATACAGGCGGCCGCGGCAAGGCGGGGGGAATTTTGAAAGCTCAAACCCCGCAGGATGTCGAGTCCGCCGCTAAAACTCTTTTTGGCAAAAAGCTTGTCACACATCAAACCGGCCCCGAAGGCCTGGTCGTGCGCAAGCTTTACATCGAACAAGCGCAAAACGTTAAAAAGGAACTCTATCTGGCTTGCGTCATGGACCGGACCAAAGGGTGCCCTGTCATTATGGCGTCAACCGAAGGGGGAATGGATATTGAAGACCTCGCTAAGACGCGGCCCGATGCGCTTTTTTACCAGGACGTAGATCCTTGGGCAGGTTTGGCGGCGGATCGCGCGCAAGCCTTGGCGCAACGAATGGGCCTCTCCGGAGCGGCACTGGACGCGTTTACGGCCGTCGTATGTGGAGTGGCCGCGGCGTTTCTGAATTGGGATGCGGCCCTGCTTGAGATTAACCCACTCGGCCTTTCGGCCGACGGAGATCTCATCGCCATGGACGCGAAAATGAGTTTGGATGACAATGCGCTCTACCGGCATCCGGAAGTGCAGCCTTGGCGCGATCCATCCGAAGAAAACCCTCTGGACGTCCGGGCGCAGGAGGCGGGAGTCAACTATATCGCTCTAAGTGGGACCATCGGCTGCATGGTGAATGGGGCAGGTCTGGCCATGGCGACGATGGACCTGATCAAGTTCCATGGCGGCGAACCGGCCAATTTTCTCGATGTCGGCGGCGGGGCCAATCAGCAGCAAGTGACTGAAGCGTTTCGGATTATTCTTTCCGATGCCAAAGTGAAGGGCATTCTCGTCAATATTTTCGGAGGCATTATGAAGTGTGATGTGGTCGCCAGCGGTATTGTAGCGGCCGCCAAAGAGGTGGGCATGACAATTCCTTTGGTCGTGCGCCTCGAAGGGACGAACGTCGAGGAAGGCCGGCGCATTTTGAAGGAGTCCGGCTTGAAATTGTCGCCGGCGGCCAATTTAACGGAAGCGGCGGAGAAAATTGTGGCGGCCGCCAAATGAGCATTCTCATCAACAAGGAAACACGCCTGATTGTTCAGGGCATCACCGGATCCGCCGGTACTTTTCATGCTCGAGGCTGTCGCGATTATGGAACGCAAGTGGTTGGCGGTGTGACTCCGGGCAAAGGCGGATCCTTCGTCGATCAGATTCCGGTGTTTAATACCGTTCGCGAGGCGGTCGAGAAGACCGCCGCCAATGCGACGATGATCTTTGTCCCTGCCAAATTTGCTAAGGACGCTATTTTGGAAGCAGCGGAGGCGGGCTTGGAGCTCATTGCGGTCATTACCGAAGGGATCCCAGTTTTGGACATGGCACGCGTGAAGGCAAAGCTTGCTTCTTCCGGTTGGCGCGGCCGGTTGATCGGGCCTAATGGACCGGGCCTCATCACGCCTGGGCAGTGCAAAATCGGCATCATGCCCGGCTACATTCATAAACCTGGCTCTGTTGGGGTGATTTCCCGCTCTGGAACTCTGACCTACGAAGCGGTATGGCAGCTGACCCAACGCGGAATCGGACAATCAACCGTCATCGGCATCGGCGGTGATCCCATTAACGGATCGAGCTTCATTGACCTTTTAGCGCTGTTCGAGAAAGACCCACAAACGGAGGCAGTCCTTCTGATCGGTGAGATCGGTGGCCGACAAGAGGATGAAGCGGCGGACTATTTCAAGAAGAATATGTCCAAGCCGATGGCCGCTTTCATCGCCGGACAGACAGCGCCTCCTGGGCGGCGCATGGGGCATGCCGGAGCCATTATTGAAGGATCGAGCGGCACTGCCGCGGAGAAAATGAAAAACCTGGAACGCGCCGGAATCCGTGTAGCCTCGAGTCCCGAAGCGTTGGGCGAAACGGTCGCTTCTCTCTTGCCTTCCGGTAAATCCTTGAAATCTCGCTGAAATCCTGTCACAAACAAGGGCTATGATCCTAAAGCCCTGTCCTTTCTGCCGGAAAGACATTCCTCGGTCCATCACCGCCTGTCCGTATTGCCGCCGGGATGAAAAGGGAAATTCTGTCGTCATGGATTCGTCGGCTGCCTCCGCTGCGTCGCCGGCCTCGGACAAATATTTTGAAAATGATTTTCAGGAGCTGGCCAGCGAGGATCCGTTTATTCGAGATCAGGCTGTCGTGCGCGTCGCTCAGCGCGGGGCCGCCGTGGTCCCGGCCCTCCTCAACATTCTCTCCGCCTTTGCCAAGCCGGGCTTGGCGGGTGTGGCCCGGGCGCTCGGTAAAATAGGGGATCAGCGGGCCATTCCTGTACTGGCGCAGGCGGCTAAGATGGGTGATGAAAATCTCCGGGTGGCGTCTGTCTGGGCGCTCACGCAATTTCACGAGCCTGAAGTTTTGCCCATCCTTTTGACGGAAGCCGAACGTCCGCATCCGGTCATCCAAAGTTTTCTGGCCCATGTGTTGGGAACGTTTCAAGACAGCCGCGTCATCCCCGTCCTGGCAAAGCTCGCCGCTCATCCCAACCGCGAAGTCGCTTTTCAAGCCGCCTGCGCTCTAGGAGAGACGGGAGATCGGCAAGGAATTGCACCACTCAAGCAAATTTGGCGGCGTCGCGACCCGTTGGTGCGGGCAGCCAGCGCCGCCTCTCTCCGTCGACTCGGATCAAAACCTTCTTGGTTGGGTCGGTTTTTCTACAGGTAGAATTCGCGCAGGACCATTTCAAAGCGCTTTAGAATTTGCTGCTCGTCCAGAGGCTTCCGCAAAAAACCGTTGGCTCCAATTTTAAAAGATTTTTGAATGATTTCCCCTGTGGTTTGATAGGAGGTGGCCACTATTGGAATGTGCGACATTTTGGCGTCAGCGCGAAGGCTGGTCAACAATTCCCAACCCGTCTGCCAGGAGAGATCCAAGCTCAAGAGGATGAGGTGGGGAGTCCAACCGCTCATCGCCAAAGCCGCCTGATTCTGATTGAATACAGTGAAGGTGTCAAAACGGTTTCCGAAAAGCACTTTCTTGAGTCTAGCGATTTCTGTCAGCTCAGGTTCGATGATTAAAACATGAGCAGGTTCCGGAAGTTTTCTCACATCTCTCGACCGGGATTGCCCACCGGGCGCGTAATCATAAACATTGGTTCCCAAGGCCGCGCTCCATCCGACGCGGCGGTACCCTTTGGCTTTGTCGCCCAGAAGCGAGACGGTGGCTTCCGAGAATTGCGCATGGTCGGCCTCAGCGCCCTGTTGGAGTTTGGCCGTGATGTCGAGAGTTTTCGAGATTATTTGTCCGGACGTGAGCGACTCGCTTTCAAAGACTTCGCCGGTATGCACTCCTACCCGCAAGACAAGGGGCTTGGTGAGATGATTTTGTTTCTTGTTAAACGACGGGAGTTGAGATAAAAGATTTTCGGCCAATCCCGCGGCGTCATCGGCGCGCTGAAAGCGGCACATCATGCCGTCCCCGGTGATGTTTGTCACTTCACCATGATGCGTGTAGGCTAAATCGGATACTAATTTGTGATACGCTAAAAAAGTGTAGATAATATCTTGTTCGTTCTGGCCCGTCTTGATTTGGGTCGAGCCCATCACATCCACCGACACGAAGGTGCTCGTGCGGGAGGATAGGTTGAGAAGATCTGAAAGGTGCGCGCCCGATTCCATACGTGTTTTGGATATAGTCTGAAAAGGATAAATTTTCAATGGGCAAACTGCTGAGCGGCCGTTACGGCTTTGAACCAGATGCGGAATCTATTCCTTTGACACTCAAGGAATGCAGCCAAAAATTAAATCTGAAGCCCTCGGATTTTGTATCGGACGGGCCGCCCACGTTTTTTGAAAAAGCCTTTGGCGCTTCGGGGCGTTATCTGCTTTTCTTAGCGGATGCGGTGGATGTCAAAGACAGTCCCGTTTGGAAGACGGGGTATTACCTGCTTCCATTGGAAGCCAAAGACGTTTTAGCCGCCCTCGAAAAACACAAGGGCGGAGCGGCGGGGGGAGAAAAAGTGCTTCCCATTGAATGGGAAGCGGACTCGGACGCTCCAAACGAGATCAAAGAAAAGGCCATGAAATGGGGCAAAGCCTCCCAGCCGCTCTTTTTCAAATGCGTGTGTAAAAACCTCGAACTTCGGCTTTACCCGCCGTGGGCGCTTCGGCGCCGCTGGAAAGCCCGCCTCCGCTGCCCCAAGCGCTGCCAGCCCCCGATGGCCACCCTTCTTTAAAAGGGTGAAATGGTATAATCCCCGTCAGTTATTAACACAATTTTTTGGCGGGGTAGCTCAGATGGTTAGAGCGGCAGCTTCATAAGGGGTTCGAAACCCTTTCCGTATCATACCGATGTCTACCGTCTCCGTCGGAGAGCAGTTCCCAACCTTACCGTAGACGCCCATTACATACCGCTTCAAAGTGACCACAAAAGTGACCACATGGTTTTTAAGGATTTTTTGGGGATAGGCAGCAGTAGATGAGTGCCAACCCGATCCCTCATATGGATTCTTCCGCAGAGGGCCGGACGATCATGTTAAAATTCTTTCACTTATGATCAGAAAGCACATGAGATCTTTAAACATCCGTCTTCTCCAACGATGACATGAGTATTCCTCGTTCATCTGAAGATTTTGTTGGGCTTGTCCGGGAACTGTGCAAACAGTCCAGGGAGTCTGAATGGCTAGAGCTTAAGCTAAACGACGCGGAGTCTCAACAGATTGGAGAATATATTTCAGCTTTGGCTAACTCTGCCGCGCTTCTTGGGCGACCCACTGCGTATGTGGTCTGGGGGATAACAGATGAAACCCACGATATTGCAGGAACTCAATTTTCTCCCAGTACGACAAAAGTAGGCAACGAAGAGCTCGAGAACTGGCTTCTACGAAATCTGGAGCCGAAAATCGATTTTCGCTTCTACGAGGTATCAGTCGATCAAAAAGCCGTCGTGCTGCTCGAAATCAGTCAGGCTTTTCGTCACCCGGTACGCTTTCAGGGGCAGGAGTTTATTCGTATCGGAACTTACAAGAAGAGACTGAAGGACTTTCCGGAGAAAGAGCGTGCGCTCTGGCGCATTTTCGATCAGACTCCCTTTGAGGCCCTTGCAGCGATAGAGCGGATCAGCGGCGATGAGGTAATCAATCTCCTGGATTATCCGGACTATTTTTTCTTGTTGAACCAGCCGTTACCTGCGGGTCGGGATGGAATTCTAGAAGCCCTGGCAAACGATAAATTGATTCGTCGTTCTGAAGACGGCTTGTGGACCGTGACTAATCTCGGAGGCATTCTGCTGGCAAGAAAGTTGTCTGATTTTCCTCGCTTGTCGCGCAAGGCTGTTCGAGTGATCCAATACCGTGGGAATAGTCGGGTGACCACCATCAAGGAACAGCCCGGCGGCAAAGGTTATGCGAGCGGCTTTAAGGGATTGATCGCCTACATCATGAGCGTTTTGCCTTCCAACGAAGTGATTGAGAAGGCTCTGCGCAAAACCGTGCCGATGTATCCGGAACTAGCGGTTCGCGAATTGGTTGCGAATGCACTGATTCATCAGGATTTTTCGGTGACCGGGACAGGCCCGCTCATCGAAATATTCGAGGACCGGATGGAGATGAGCAATCCTGGAATTCCATTGGTTAAGCCTGACCGCTTCCTTGACAATCCACCACGGTCGCGCAACGAAGCGCTTGCAGCCCGTATGCGCCGAATGGGTGTATGTGAAGAACGGGGAACCGGTGTAGACAAGGTGGTTTCTCAGACAGAGAAATACCAATTACCAGCGCCGCTCTTCGAGATTTCCGGTGAGGCGACCCGGGCTGTCCTTTTCGCGCATCGGTCTCTGACCAAAATGGATCGAGAAGACCGTATCCGAGCGTGCTATCTCCATGCTTGCCTTCGATATGTCAATCGAGAATACGTGACGAATACTTCTGTTCGTGAGCGGTTCGGCATCGAACCTCAAAATATTGCCCTGGCTTCACGATTGATTCGGGAGGCAGTGGAAGCTGGAGCTATTGTGTTGGATGATCCCTTGGCCGCTCCAAAAATGATGAAGTACATCCCTCGGTGGGCGGCAAATTCTGGTAGTGGAACTTGATGAAAATGGCTTTTCTTCCTAGCTAAAAATTACATGCAGTCGAAAAATAGCCTAGAATACAAGCTGTTTCTTAATAGTTCTTTACTTGATGGGTACTTGATGAGATAAAGACACAACGGCATTTGACGTACTTCGTCGGCCTTGGCTTGCTCGCCCCATTGTCCGGGGACCACCTACTGAATACCAAATTGTGCTGCCATGATGATCGCGACAAAGTGTCGCGATGACTAAATTGATCCCCCCGAGTATCCGACAAGCACCTGACAAGTTACGACCGCCTTCCGCTCGGATCAGAAGTAGCCTCTAGCGGTAGCCCATCCTGGTCAACGAATAGGGCATACATTGAAGTTAAAGTGGAGTCGATCTCCATGGAGGGGGCGCGCTGATACCCGCTTTGTCACCATACACGCCGGCTTTCGTTTGAATAATCGGAGGATTAGCGAGTCCAATTGAGCACGACTTTTTGCCGACATTGATGGACACGACATCTACGAAACGTGTAAGTAACTCGCAACCTCAAACCGGAATTTTGGGAAGCTCCTGCGGAAGATCCTAACGAAGAAAGATTAGGCGGCGATGCGAATCAAGGCAAGGCGGGTTCCTCGAACAGGAGAAGGATGTGCCTCTTCGCCCACGGAGGCCTGAGGGACAGAGAGAGATTTTATTCGCGAGAAATTCTTATACAAGGTCCCGAAGGTTCGGGCAAAATCCGTTTTTGCGGCGTCGCGCACTTCCTTTTCAGACGCGGATTTCCATAAAATGCGAGTCAGGTCCAGAGCCTGCTGCATAGTGAGCGTTTTCGGCGCGTGAGCGATCTCAAGCAAAACACGCCTTTCGGGTTCTTTGATCTTTTGGTGGGTGGAGAAATTAAACGCTATGCGCCTTAGCACACGGCTTATGGCCAGAGCCGTTACCCGATCGGCGGACCCCAGGATGGTGGCCATTTCCGTCATTTGCCAAAAGGGGTCTGGGCCATACGCAATTTCGGCGAGATAGGTACCCGCTTCTCGCCATACGTCGGTTTGCACAATGGGCTCCAGCGCGTCCCATTCCTCTTGACTCAATCCAAAATCGGTCCAAGGCGAGATATCGCCGTCGTTTTCATCATTGGGGCGGTAGCGGATATCAGAGCGGCGCAGCCAAAAGTGCGATGCCTCATGCACCGCCAAGATGGCCTGCTCCATTTCCAAAAGTTCTGTATCGGACTTGTTTATGAAATGTGATTGCGCGATCTCTAACATGACTCTGGCGTCGGCGCTCATGCCATTAATTTTTTCTGTAATTATGAATTTACGGTTTCGGTCCATCGTGAGATATTTCCTGAAATTTTCCAATTTTTTATCAAACGCCGATTCGACGCGAACCGCTATTCTCCTATCCGGAACGCTTTCAAATCCGTCCACGGGAGGCGTGACTTCTTCTGCGATGGATTTGCCGGGGATCACGGTCGCTTCCATATCATCCATACGGTAATACTCGGCGTGACGCAAATCGAGTTTAAAAATATCACAATTGAGTCCCCGATTAGCGACGTTGGAAGGATTTACAAATCCAAATTGCAAAGCAAACCCAAGGTCGTTCATGGACGAACCTAAGTCTTCTTTGGCGCGGGTCATGATAGGCCTAAGTTGAGAAAGGCTTCGAAACGGATTGGTAAATTCCCCCAAGGCATTCAAGACCGGTATCAAGGCTTCCCGAAAGACCGGGTCCTCTACGGCTTTGAGAAAGGAGTCATGAAGCAGAAGGCGGGGAGACTGGGATTTCCATCGGTCCAAGTTGATCAACCGTGATTCTTGGGATACCGCATTGGGTTGTCCCGGCCGAATGACTTGGCCGTAGGCGACCGCGATTCGCGCCAAAGCTTGTTGGTCATCCATCAGGAGCTGGCGTATGCCGGCGTCAACAATGAGCGCTGTTTTGTCTTCGGCGCGTCTCGTATTTGCAACCTGCGATCGCAATTGAGCCATACGAATTTTCCGCAAGAACGCAGCGAGGTAATACTCAGCGGGAAGGGTTTCAATTCCGTTGGCGCGCATCCAAGTAGTGACATCGATTACGATTTGGTTCATGTAGGCAACCGTCTGTTGAGCATCATTTCCCGTGACATTTCTGCTCTCCCAAAAGGATGTTTCCCTTAAATGGATCACAGTATCTGTAATCACTTCGTGGGACTTCGCCGATGCCTGGGCTAGTATGGATCGGACGCGTTCCAAGAGCGGATCAGGTAAGGTTGCCTCTGCAGGCTGCTGGCCGAAAGCGGGCAATGCCGAAATGCCGGCTGCCGCAGCCACGATTGCGATGCCATTCAAGAGAGGTCGGCGGCCTTCGATCATAGGGGGGTTCAAGACGCGTCCAATCTTTTTTCGGTAATTGAAAAGTCCCAAAACCGAGCCGATGAGCCCGTAGTAAATCCAATCGGTGAGACCGCCGGGCAGTCCAAGACTCATCAAATTCACATCATGCCCTATCAGATTCAGAGCCACAATGCCCGCTAGAATCCCCGTTAAAGGATGGGCAAAAGTAGTTGGTAATTTAAATGATGTCAAGGCTTTAATGAATCCAATATGCATTGAGGTAATCGCAGGATGGAACTCGGCGATCATCTTGGGCGTATCGAGCGCTTGTTCATTAAAAGCCGAAGCGAGGGAAACATATTCCGGCGATCGTCCCTGAGATAGGGCGAGCGCCGGCGATGGGTCCGCTAATAGGCAGGGAACCAACAAAATGGCGAAAATTCGGACTAAACGTTTAGGCATACGTTACTGAATAAGTGTATCCCTTTAATGTTACGAATGGGTTAAGCATACATTCCCCAATTAACATTCCGTTCATGCTACTGACATAGCGGCGTAACATTCGACTGATAGCCTTTTTTTATGCGGAAAACATTCTCTTGGGTGGTCCTTTTAGGACTTCTCGTCGGCAGTTCTCACTATGTATTAGCCGCCTCCGGCACGGAAGGGGCTGCCTTTTTGGATATTCCTGTAGGTGCAGGGCCCGCGGCTTTGGGTGGCGCCTATACGGCATTAGCGACCGATCTCTATGCACCGGTCTGGAATCCGGCTGGGCTCGGATTTTTGGATTCCACGCAAGTGGGCGGAGAGCATTTATCCTATTTAGAGTCCATCCACTACGAGCATTTGGGTTTTGTAACCCATTTTAAATCGGGCACAGGCATAGGCGTCTCCGCGCAATATCTGGGATCGGGCGATATTCCTGGAGCTAATTTATCAGGGGCGGCGGAGTCTAATTACTCAAGCTATTTTGGTTCGTACAATCTCGCTTTTGGCCAATCGGTCGGGGAAAGACTCTCATTGGGTCTAACAGGTAAGCTCATCAATGCCAAAATCAGTGACGTCACTTCCACCGCTTACGCGGCCGATCTAGGGGCCTTGTATAAGGTGGTTGATCATGTCACTCTTGCTGCTACGCTTACCAATCTGGGCAGCAAACTCAAGTTTTTAAACGACGACAGTTCTTTGCCGGTGGAAGGCCATGTAGGAGCCGCTTATGCCCCCAATTCTCATTGGTTGGCTTCACTAGAAGGCGTATTTCCCAAGAGCGGTCCGGCTAGCGCGCATTTAGGTTTGCAATGGCAGCCGCTGGAATTAATTGCTATTCGAGCAGGCTATAAGACCGATACGACTAAAGAGTTGAGCGCAATGGCAGGCATGACTGTCGGTGCCGGTCTGACTCTTTGGGGTCAAGAATTGGCCTACGCGTGGGTGCCATATGGCGATTTAGGTGACACTCAGTATTTCTCGCTAGTCATTCGATTTGGCGCCGATGCTAAAGCCCGCCAGAATCTTATTCGCGGCCAGGACATTAAGAAAGGTAAGGCAGTTAAGGGCGAAGACGTGGAACAGCAGCAGCTGATGCTATTGCTGAAGGATGAACAGGAACGAAACGCCTTGGCACCGGCGGTTGGGGTGACGGCCGGACAGGAGCAAGCACGATGAAATCACTCATCAAGTTTGGGGCAGTCGCGCTAATGGCTCTGGGCCTTTGCGCAGCGAGGGGAATTGCCGCGACCTTAAGCTTTGATTTAACAATGGGCAGTTCGGTTGCATTTTCACCATCGAATGAATATCCAGGGAGAGCTCTTCTCGATGATGTAAATGGTTATCTCTACATGACGGCTGATTTTCCACTTAATAAACTAATTCAAATTCGTCTGTCGGATTTCCAGCGTACCCAGGAATTGCAGATTCCGAATCTCAATGGATCCACATCGGCTTCAGTCATCGATACTAATCATGGTTTTGCATATTTGGGCATTATAACTTTGATTTTTCCGCAGCCACCTGCTCAGATCCTGCGTGCCGATCTGTCGGCCTCACAAATTTCTGGAAATATAACACTGAACGCCGGCGAAAATTTTATTAATTCCGCATTTATCGATGTTGCCAACGGATTTGCCTATTTCACTGTTTACGGCGTCGCGGGTGGAACCCCACATGAGATTATTAAAGTAAGACTTTCCGACTTTACACGTGTCGCCACTTTAACGTTGGCTGCTGACGATGGCGCGCCAGGTCCTTCTGTCATCGATACAAAGGCAGGGTATGCGTATGTGGCGACTGGGGGCATGTTCAACGGTGTCTTCAAGGCCTTTAAGATTGCCAAGATTCAATTGAGCGACTTTACCGAGGTGGAAACTCTTTCGGTGCAGGGCGCGACTCTGGATAGCAGTGCCGTTGCCATTGATACGACAACCGAGACGGCCTACTTTGCTGGCACAAGTTCAGCTGTTACGCCACGTCCCACCATTGTTCGAGTTCGATTGAGCGACTTCACGCAGTTGCCGAATTTGGATACACCTCAAACGTATGCCATCCAGACAATCGTCGTTGATTCCGCTAATCAAATGGCTTATGTGAACTCAGAATACACTTTATGGGAGTTGCGTCTTTCCGATTTCCAATTCGTCCGCAGTTTCACTTTCTCCGATTTTTCAGAAACTTTATTGCCCGTCGGACTTTATCAGCAGTCAATCTTCTTCAGTCATAACAATGTGACAAGAGGAGTTATTGAAGCGCAACTGACCCCATCCAACATAGGTTTTCCCCCTGCCCCGAGTAATGTGGTTGCGACCTCTGGAAATCAACAGGTCACTATTTCTTGGAGCCCAGTCGTGGGCGCCACTTCCTATACGATTTATCAATCTCAAACCCCAGGGGTTAGTAAGAACAACTGCACCTATGTCGACGCCAATAATACGGGGACGTCAGAAGTCATTAAATTTTTAACCAATGGAACGCCTTACTATTACGTAGTGACCGCAAGCAATGCCGATGGTGAAAGTGCCGATTCTGTCCAGGTCTCCACGACTCCGGCTGTCCCACCTCCGCCTCCGCTCGCGATCACAAGTACAAATTTGCCCATTGGGCTACTGAGAGAATCGATGAGCACGGCGCTTCAGGCTTCAGGCGGCTACCCACCGTACAGTTGGTCCATTTCATCCGATACTGTGTTGCCAGCGGGTCTTTTAATAAGTACGAGCGGTGTCATCAGTGGGATTCCCACGACCATCGGCACTTCCACTTTTACTGTTCAAGCTCAGGACACTCATGGAAATATAGCGAGCCAAAATGAATCCATTACAACGTATGGCGTGACCTGGATTTCTCCTGCGGATCAAAGCACTTTTATGATTGGATCAACCATCACTCTGTCGATTGCCGCGCAGATCACGCCGGGCCAAGTGCAGGCCTCTCCAACCTGGTACGACACTGACGGACACGCATTGCCGCTGAATTCCACGGTCGTATCGAACCTCAATACTGGCGCTTATACCTTTACGGCTCAATGGACAAACGCCACAGTAGGAACTCACACTATTGGGCCAGCGGTGCAATGGTCTGAACCAGGGCAAGAGTTAAGCGTCCTTAACGGGAATTCTCGATCTATACAAATCTTACCGAATAATGGGCCAGTCAACGTTAACATCAGTCCGCCACTAGGGACGTTTCATGCCAACGAGAGTTCGGTTTTCACTGCCACCGTTACCGGATCTACCAATACTGCTGTCACGTGGTCTCTCCATCCCGACTCAGGAACAGTCTCAAGTACGGGTCTCTATCAAGCACCAGCCGTCATTACCTCAACATTGACGATAAATCTTCAAGCTACCAGTGTTGCGGACCCGACGAAGTTTGCATTTGCTCAACTTACTTTGATCCCTCCACCCTTGACGCTCCAGCTTCAAAGGATCGCTCCCGGCATTGTCGGTGTTCAGCCGAATGATCTTAGCCTTGCTCTCTATGTGACGGGAGGCGCGGCGACGAGTGCCAATACAGCGCATTTGGAGCAATGCGGCGGTTCTGGATGCCTCGAAAGAGATCTGGCCACAAACCTGCGCGTGGACGGAAGCCTCCTGGCGACGGTACCTAGCATCTATTTGGCACAGCCCGGCACATTTACGATTACGGTGAATGGAGCCTCGGGCAGTACACTCTTGGATGTGCGGCTTGTGACAATCAGCACGGATGCGGCAGACACTGGGGTAGATGGGGCGACCGTGACCTTACACATCAATAATCCTTCTCACATATCCTTCTACGATGTTGCTTACACGTCCGCCAATCAATTCCAGCATACCGATACGGGATTCTGGCCTGCGGGAGCCATCTCTGTTCGAGTCTTTATTCCGGGACTTCAAGCTGACACGAATTATATTGTTCTAGGAGAATTAAACAGCGATCGCTCCTTTGAACCTCCACTGCTCTCGTTCCCTTCCGGTACCAATCTGCATACATCATCCGTTCCGGGAAGTCCTACTCAATCACTCTTGCCGCCCCCCGTGCTCCAATTGCCATCGTTGATGCCGATTGATGCGGATATAACTCTCGGGATTCCTGCGGGTATCAGTTTTGTCCGATACGACTGGTCCATCACGCCGGCGCAGCAGGGGTCGGGGATTGCTTCGCATACTCTTTCAATTATTGCCGGAACAGGAAGCGGAAGTGCGGCTTTTTCGACGCAGGCTCCCAAAGCCAATGCCGCTACTCAGGGGCTCGTGCCCGGATATTATTCGGTCAGCGTGACTGGTTTTGACTCCAAAGGTAACCCTTCTGTCCCCGCACAGGCTTTTACAACCTTTGTGTCGGCCGATCTAAGTAGCGTCAGAGTTCACCCAAGCCCCTGGCGGTCGGATCTTCATAGTGGGCGTGATCTGAATTTTGACAATCTGCCGGCGGGAAGCACCGTCAAAATATTCACCGTCTCAGGCCATTGGGTAAAAACCCTCTCCAACGTCAGCGGCCAGACGCCTTGGAATCTCAAGAACGATGATGGTGACATGGTTGCCTCTGGCCTTTATATCTACCTCGTGACAGATAACCAAGGCAATAAAGCTCATGGCAAGTTCGGAGTCATAAGATAATTTTGATCCTGTATTGATTGGCCAACTCAGTTTTTCCTTCCTTCGATATCTGCCAGAAATTCTTAGGCCTCTGAAATCAAATATAACGCTCTAATAAACCACCACGTTGCTCCATTCAGGGCTTCCGTGAGTTTCGCCCTCCTAAAACGCACGATCTCCCACTAAACGGACCAATGGCCACCTGGCAGCAGATCTTTCAAATTTGGTGGGTTTTAAACCGAGAGAAATAAGCCAAAAAGCCCTCCTCGAAAAAAACTTTTGGACCCCTTCCGACTCTATATATATGACGGCATGTTTAGGTTTTTCAGTTGGGCCACCAAAAAAAGAATGAAGGTTTTAGGGGGGTCTGTCTCTAATGTATAGGGGGCATGCGAGGGCCGAAGTGAAAAAATGGGTCCTTGGTCCTTCAGAATCGAGCCGTGGTGACGCAACGTTTCGTACGCTTTTTTCCGTCGGGAATATTTAAACGGTTCGTGGCTCTATTATATAGAGAGGTGCTTTCTTGGAGCGAAAAATAGATCGTTTGCCAACTGAATAAAACGAGGTCCCCTGGCTCTAATAAATAGAGAACAAACTTTTTGGGGCGTTGTGGCTCTAACGTATAGAAGGCATATGGACGTACGGAGGTCTTATGGATTTGAAGCAACTCTTTGGAGATAAGTACCTCGTCACCTTGGATGAGTCTTGGGAGGCCGAGACGCCGCAGAACCGCGCCGAGTTCCAGGCCAATGATGAAGAGAAGTTCTATTACGAAATCAAAGGCAAGTGTGGCACGGTCTACCCTTACAGCAAGACCCAGGTGGCGGTGGTCTTGCTGACCCGCGCCGCTGGCCGCTTAGTGAAGCTCATGGGCTCCGAGCTTGTCCTTTTGCAGCATGCCGATGATGCCATCTGCTACAAGGCCGATGCCAAACACGCGGCGGCCATCGTTCGCTTCATTAGACCCAAACGCCTGCGGCAACTGACATCCGAACACAAGGCCGCGCTGGCCGCTCGCCTCGCTCGCTACCGCTTAACGAGTCCCAAACCTCTGCAGATAAATACGAACCAGGCCCCTCAGTTGCCGGGGATGGTCTCATGAGTTTGGTGTGTCGGATTCATGGGTTCAGGGAGCGTGAGCTTCGGTCATTTTGTGGGAATATTGGATCGATTTTTGGTTCTAACTATATGAAGGGTGATGAGGTTCCGAGTTCACAATGAACCAGATATACACGTTACTATGGGGGCTTCGAATGTGGGAGATAGTGTGTTGTTAGGGGTAGGCAGGATAGGGGTTTTGTGCCAAAACCCGCGCCTCCCTCCGGTCGGTCTCCTGCCTACCCCTAACGAGAGTCGCTTAAAAAGGAGAGAACATGAATGAAAATAACGAAGCTGAAAGAAAATGGTACTTCCCCAAAGCACGGGTCAGCCGGGCCGAGTACTTGGAGTTTTTGAAGGTTGTGCAAGGCCTTGGGACCACCTGCTCGCGGTTCTTCCGCAAGGTGATCCGGGAGGCGATTGGTGAGGGGCCGGACTTGCTCGCCCATGATCTCAAGCTCTTCCGCGAAGCCCTGTACCAAGTCGCCGCCTTAGGCCGTAACTTGAACCAACTGCTTAAGGCTTTTCATACCGGACAACCTGCCGGCATCTTGGTAGACCAGGCGGCGCTGGCCGGTTTCCGGGATCAGGTGGAGCAGCTAAGGCAGGCGCTTGTTGCGGTGGTCCTTAGGTCCAAACACCGGTGGGTGAAGCATGGTTGAGAAGAACGAGAAGCCCTTTCTTGACTTTGGCCGGACGCACACTGTTAAAGGGCAGGGGCTCTATATAAACCTGTCGCGGGGTGAACGCTTGCGCGCGGCGCGGGGGGTGCGGCAGGCGATCGTCAAAGTCCGAAGCTTTCCCCGCGGCGCGAAAGGGGTCAAGAAATGCATGAGCTACATCAGCAGGGAAGGCAAGCTGTCACTGGAAAAAGGCACGGGCGAATTGATCCGTGGCTTAGAACAGCAGCGGGAATTGGTCAGGGATTGGGCGGTTGATTTTGACAAACGACCAGACAGCCGAGACGGCGCTCATGTCATCTTTTCCATGCCGCCAGGGTCCGATCCAGAAGCCTTGCGAAGAGCCGTCCGTAGCACAGGGGGCAGAGCCTTTCCGGATAATGAATGGGTGTTTGCTATTCATGAGGACAAGAAACATCCGCACGCCCACATGATCGTTAAGATGCGGGGCCGGGAGAAGAACCTAAAGCTTGATCCCAAGAAAGCCGACCTTCACCGGCTCCGGGAAATCTTTGCCGAGGCCGCCAGGGAACAAGGGGTTGAGCTTGCCGCCTCGCCTAGAGCGGCGCGGGGAATTGGACGTAAAGGCATACGGCAAGCCGTTTATCAGATTAGGCAAAAGGGCGTTCGTCCGAAGGTCGAGAGGCAAATGATTGAAGAGGCGATCCAAGAGGTGCAGAAAGGCGATTGGAAAGAAAAGCCCTGGGAGAAAGCGATGGTGGAACGGAATAATCTGGAACGGGAGGCATACCGCCAGGAGGCCGCTTCCTTGCGTAAGGCAGCTGAGCAGCAGGCTCAGCAGATCGCGCGTGAGCGGATGTTAAAGGACGCTCTGATATTAGAAAAATTTGCTGAAAGAATGCCTAAGCCTAAAACCAAACGACAAATTGCAAAAGAGTGGTTGTGGCAGGAAGTTCAAAAACAGCGAAGGGAAAAGAGTCGAGCTACGGAACGGGACAACGGGCTTGAGCTGTGACGGCGCTTTATCCTCCCTCCAGTCCGTCGCCGTCTCTTCCGCTCGGATCAGAAAAATCCGCTTTTAGGCGTGAACGTTGCAGAACAGGAGAATCGGAATGGAAAACTACGAACCGGAGCTAGTGTCAGTAAAGACATTGAGCAGAATGATTGATGTTTCGCCCAAGACGATTTGGGACTGGTTGTATAAGAACCGGAAAGCCCCCAGCATGGACCCGCTGCCTTATCACAAGCTCGGCGGCTTGGTTCGCTTTAATGTGAAAGAAGTGCGGGCCTGGTGCAACCGGCGGCGAGTACGTCCGACGACAATTGATGCAAATTATCGGGCAGCTTGACGGACAACTTTTGTAAAATGAGAGCTCTTATGCGGAAGAAATTTAAAGGTCGTTTTCTGCCGGCGGGCATTTATCTGGATAAGTCCAGAAAATATGTTTTTGTCCGGATCACACAGAACGGGAGGCTCTTTAAGAAACCCATCGGGCGCTTTGATGATCCCGATGTGGTGGACCGCGCGATTGCCAAGCTTTATCAAATGCGCGATCAGCAGCGGCTCGGAACGTTGGGGATCGAGCGGCCTTCGGAGCAGATGACGATTGGAGACGCTTGCGACCTGTACTATAAGCTGCACGGATCGAATCGTGAAAGCAAAAAGGGGATTAAGCAGTTTGTCCGCAATCTTGAATACATCAAGAATGCATGGGCGGGCCGCTATATCGACACGATCACTTATTTGGATGTCAAAGAATATCGGAAGACGCGACTCAAAAATGGCGTCAAAGAGAGCACGATAAACCGCGAACATACGGTTATCACCAGCCTCTTCAATAAGCTGAAAAATTGGCGCAAGATCAGTCAGATTCCGAAACACGTTAAGTTGCCGGAAGAGAATCCTGGGTCCTTGGTTGCGAAGGCCGACGAATTACAGTTTGTACGCTCTCGGTTGCTCAGCCAGGACGAATTTGAAATGTTGTGGCGATGTGCAGATCATCGGATGCGTCGTATCGTCCGAGCCGAGATGAATGCTCCGCTCCGTCTGGAAGATTTGAAGCAGTTGAGCAAAGACAAGATCAACGCCAAGGCCAATGAGTTCCGAGGCGTTCAAACGAAAACGGGGATAAACTACTATGTCCCGATTACGGAACCAATGTGGGAGCTGATCCGCTCAGCGCCGGGGAATCAGATTTTAGACTTCAGCGGCTTTCACCTGCGATGGCCGAAGATCGCGCGCCGGGCAGGATTGCCAGGATTGCAATTTAGAGATTTGCGGCGGACAGCCGCCACGGCGCTCCATGACAATGGAGTGCGATTGAAAACCATTTCGGCCATGTTGGGGCATGCTACGACGAGCACAACGGAGAGGTATTTAGGGTTACGAGCCGAGAATCTTCAGGCGGCAGGGAAAATCCTGGGTACGCTTTATCAACCTCCGAAAGACGAGTCAGCGGCAATGCAAAGTGACCACAAAAGTGACCACATGCCTTCTAAAACAGGGCCCAAAGAATTTGCTAATATAGCTGATAATTAAACACTTTTGGCGGGGTAGCTCAGATGGTTAGAGCGGCAGCTTCATAAGGTGATGAACCGGGGGTCGGAGAGGTTCCGCCAAGTACGGTCTCCGACGGAGAGGCAGTTTCAGCAGTACGGCCAAGGGCGGGGGACTCCTGTTCCAATTGGTACCCAAATTGGTACCTAACTTTTTTCGACCACCCATTGACAAATAATGATAACTATGTTATATAAGTTATGTACGTTATAGGCGCTTCGCCAGAGGTCTTGTGGAGATAATCATTACCGAATGGGCTCTGAATTCCTATTTGGAATTAAAGGCGGAGCAAGCTTTTACGAGCGATGAGTATAAGCAGAAAATCAGGCCGGACGTGCTTCTGCTGAAAGATTATCCGACTCATCCTAAGTTTGGGCACGACAATTTTTGGTCGCCTGAGTTTCCAAACGGATACAAGATGAAATGGCGCCAGATGGGAAATGGCAAAGTGCAAATTCGGCTGCCGGTTGGAATTTTTAACTCTGCTTTCTTGTGCGAGGCTTATGTGAAAGAAAATCCTAAGCAGGAAGCAAGGAAACTGGCGCGATTCAAAACGCATTTGCAGCTTATTCGTCTTAGACGGTTTACAGAAAGAGGGAGATTATCATGAAAGCGCATGCGCTCGCTCCAACACTTCAACTAGAACTTTATGAGATTGCCACTGCGATGAAAAAGCAGGGGCTTCCTGTTGATTTCATTACGGCTGCCGTCGAGACGGCGACCGAATTTGAAGGGGTGTATGACTTAATGAAGCTCTGGGTTAACGAAACCGACGCCAAGGAACGCAACGAGATCGTTGCGGACATCCAGGACATGATCCAAGATTGTGAACAGTCGGATCAAAAAGAAGCGCCTTACATCCGTTTTAATGATCTGGACGCCGTCGCGAAAGATATTCGCGCTTTCAAGGATTCTCTTCTGCACATCGTCACAGAAAAAGGGGGGATCAAGCATCTCTCGGACTTGAGCCATATCCCCCAGCCGTCGCTGTCACGCTTCTTTAATTCAGCTTCTATGCCGCAACGTTCGACCCTCCTCAAAATTGCCAAAGCACTCAAGCTCGATGCGGTGAAAATCGCCACCGAGTGGGCGCGATAGGGACCTAGGAAAATAGTGAGCAATTTAGGCCCCATTTTTTAGCCTTTCGCTTCATACCGCCCGTTCCAAAAACCCACTAAAATAGTCATTCTTCGTACGCGCGCCCGCGTAACGCGACACGCGTTCGGAGACTGTATGCCTAAATTCCTCATCCGCATCGTAGCCGTCCTCATGATCTTCTGCCTGGTTACAAGTCCTGTTGTGGCGCAATCGATTATAAAATCTGGGGCTAGCGCGTCTATCATTGGCTCCGAACAAATTCAGTTTTCACGGCAAGCTCTAAGCAGTCGAGTCGCGGCTGCCTTTACAAGTCCGGACCGACTATCCATTGCAGTTCCTATCCGACTAGGAGCAATGGCACTTGTTTTGTGGGGGTTGCACCATCTAAATCTTCTGACGTTGTTCCATTCCGGTCAGGACGCTTTACCCATGTTAGGGATGGTTCTTCCACGACGGGATTTTCTTCGTTTCCGTCAAGGACCTTTTGCCTTGGAATTTCCACCACCGGATTGGGTTCAGCGAAAACTCGATATCTCGACGCGTGGCCAGTGGGACTTGGAAGCTAATCATCGTTTAAGAGATTTAGTGGAAAGGTCTTCGCCTGAGAATATCGCTAGGAATCTACGCAATGCGATTCCTTCGCTAACTCTTGATGAGTGGAACGCGGGCTGGAGCTACATTGATCTTCATTATGCTCCTGGCGACAATCTTGTTACGCAAGTGGGCTCGTTAGCAGAAGCGAGCGGAGAAAAACCTGGCAAGGTCGTGGCACGGTGCCTCTTGGACGCATTTCAATTACAACCGTTATCAGCGCAGGTTGAACGCGCTCCGATTTTGATCCAAAACAATCCATTGCAATTATCTCGTCGCGTGATCCTTGAGCTTTTGGCTGCTGTGGCACCTCTTTCTCGATTGCTCCCAAATACATTATTGAGTTCCCAATCCGAAGTCGGGCTCAATCAAATACCGCTTCAATTAGGTCCCGAGGCTCGTCAATTATTGGAAGATGCCATCATCAAATTCCCCAGCCTTAAACCACTCCGTCGTCTCCCAATTAATCTCTGGGACGAATTTATAAGGAGAGTTGAGCCCCCCGTTTATTCTGGTCGGTGGAAGCCTACACCTATAGGTTTGCCGGTAGATGCTGCTCAAACAGAAATGCGAGTGCGCTTGATTCGGAAGCTACCCTCTCTTCAAGAAGCCCGAGCTATGGCAAAAACACAAAATGAAAGGATGGACTGGATTAATGCCGTTACGGATGGCAACAGCCAATGGCAAGGCGAAATGATGGGCCTCTCTTCACCAGATCGTTACACCGAAGCCAATGCCGCAGAAATCATAACCGACCTAAGCCAATTCCCAGCAGATACATGGCTGGCAGGATTTGAAAATAGGACTTTAGAAGCTCCGTTTTTTAGAAGTCCTGTATACAAGTTCATGAAGCGTTTGCTTCTGGAGGCTCCAATTCCTGCCAATACTTCAAAAGAAAGCAGTTCTAGAGAAATCGTGCCAGATGGAATTCCAAAACCACAGGAACCAATAAAAATAACAGCCGAATTGCCACGGCAGCTTGAGTCGCACGCCGCTCCAGTCGAGGTGGGTCTTGCTCTAGATTCTTCTAAGGCTTTTGCTCGGCATCCCGATTTGGGCAGCGTCTTCGCCGTACGGGATATTGCGGATAGCTTGAACGAAGAACAATGTGAACGCTTGATAGAAGGCCTTGCCGACGTTCATATCTCATCGTATTTTAAAGGAAAACAGACTTTGATTGCGCCTGCTCGGAGCGAATTCAGAAAAATGTTGAAACAACGGGAAGCATTGTATTTTCTTCTCTCGCCTGCCGGACGTATTACGGGTTATGCCTATGCCCCTGAAGATGCTCAGGGTCCTGAGGTGAGTCTATTTAAGATAGGAACAAAGTCAGGGGACACTACTAAAGGAAAAGGGGCTTTCCTTTTGGGGTCGATGATAGACCGTTGGAAGGAAAAAGGAATAGTGAAAGCGACGTGGGGTATTACTCTGCCGTCAGCAGGATTTTATTATAACTTCCTGACCGAACGCGTTGATTATGAAAGCCGGAGCGGCGGCATGACAGCTTTTCCGCAGACCTACGGTGAACTCACCCCGCAGGAACGCGAGCAACAAAGAAAATATCTGCACGGATTGCAGGAAAGACAAAAAACTGTAGAGGCTGCTTTAAAAAATTTGTCGGCAGGGACTTATCGCCTCATCTATTTAACCAATTCACAAGTAACTTATCTGTTGGATCAAGATGGATATTGGCACCCGTGGTCAGCGAATGAACCCGCAGTAAGTGTCGATGCTCTTCTAAATCCTCTGGTATACGATTCTCTGGCCGTGCTTATGAATTCGATCACGAACACCGAAGCAATCCCTCCTTCGAAGATTCCCGGAAAGACTAGGGTTCATTTGACCGCCGCTCCGGTCAAGCCCAATCTCCTAAGCTTCAATGATACGCCACCGCAGATGCGTCGCAGTGACCGTGAAGGCGATGATCTTCCCCTGCCGCCCGCCGCCCCGGCCAATCGGGAACCACCCGGTGGCAAGTGGTTGTGGTTGAGAGATGTCCTTTCTTCATGGGGTTGGATGTCGGAGGAGGCGTATGACCGCTGGGCATGGTTGATAGAAAACGCTATATCGCTGGGAGTAGGGGTCCTCGTTGCAATTCCTTTGTATAGCGTTACGGGCAGTTTCGCAGCAGCCATTCCGAGATTTCTAGCGGGTACAGGAATCGTCTTTTTGACGGGTCATTTGATCGATGCCGTTATAAACATCTTCTCACGCGAGTATGAATGGAAGAAAATTTTGGCACACAATGAAATCGCGGCGGGAATTCTTGCTGTTTCGGCGCTGCCGCTTCTTTCTTCCTTGATGAGCTTGGAATGGCGGCTCGGTTTTGCCATCGGATTTTTCTTTGCCGCCCATTGGATGGCCAATATCCTGCTGGAAAAAGCCAAGGAGTGGTCGACCCAACTATGGAACCTCCATAATTCTCTGGGACTCAGGGTCATGGAATTCCTCAGGAAATATCCGGTCGTTGGCCTCATTATTTCCTTAGAATTCATTATTATTATGATTTTACTGATTGACTTACAAGTTTCCCTAGACCAGACACAAGTTATGCTGAACCAAATACTCGCTTCATTGGACAGGATCCCCAAAGGTCCGGACGTACCCACTTGGCACTTTATGATTGATGAGTATGTCACGGATGGGATTTTCGCGCTTTTCGCAGTCATGCAGTTGGGTCTCTTGTCTTTGGGATTCTTAGACACCAGGCGCCAGAACCGATATCTGGATGTATTTCTATCGGCGATGATCCCAACAGCCCTAGCGGGAGTATATTTTGCAATGCGGAAAGGGAATGCCAGTTCCATCGGCGGCACCTTGGGCTTACTCAGTATCATTTCTACGTTAATCTTTTCTTTAATTCAGGTCATGAAGGGACGGATGGAGCTTACGCCGCGCCTCAAGCGATCGCCGCGCCAGCGCGCCTCCGTGGTGCGTACTTTCCTGCGCACAAGTACGATCCTGGGTGGGGTGCTTGCGCTTGGCGATTTGGCGTTTCGTTGGCTTTCCTCGGGTCCTATTTCAAATGTGAATCTCGGTCCTTTGGATCCTGTCCTACGGTCCTTCGGTGGATGGCTGCAGATGATGTCGGCCGTTGGACTCCTGTGGATTGGCCGGTGGGCGGCACCTTGGCTGACACGGTTGCCTAAAAACAATAAGACAGCCGCCGGACTTCTTGGCATAGGAAGCGCGCTGGTTGTCGGTGGTCTTATGGGAAATGCGCTGGCGACTTGGACTAATGCGTTTGTCAACCACGGGGGCCGCGGCCTTCTTAAAGGTTACTTCACTTCCACGCTTCTTGTGGGACCAAAGGCTACCGCTGACTTGGGTGACCTCATGCTTTGGTTAGGAATCGATCTTTTGGCCAAGGCCGCTGTCCTGGCTTGGATCGATTGGAGATCCATCGGAGGGAGCAATAACGAAGGACCTAATGCTTGGGGGCCAGGCTGGATAATCCGCAAACTTCGAATTGTGTATGGACAGCATATTCCAGAAGAAGTAGGAGCATTGCATTCTCAGGAATTACGGCTGGCCGCCTGAACTGACACGACCAAACCCGGACAACCCGCACCCTTCAATAGTTGGCAGAATTCTATGTCTCCAAAATAGACCAATAAACCACTTATATTTCTCCAACCAATCACCACATTGTTTGGTTTGACCTACATGTGTATTCCAGGCCCAAATACGCACGATCTCTATCGAACTGGCATCTGATTACGCGTCAGGGCGATCGTTCAATTTAGGCATGGTTGAGACATCCCCAACGAATGTTATCCGTTTTCTAATAACACACGGAACATTTTTTCGTCGAAATAATTGAGTCTTTCGGCCAAGACGACACGCATCTAAAAGACAATCCATTTCATCCGAGGTCTTATTGTGTGTAGTTTTTTTCTGCGACCATTTTCATCTCACGTCAGAATCCACGCGATTATTCCATAGGGGGCACCCTCGTATTCCCGGTTTCTTCGTCGGAGACTCAAACCTTTTGACTCGATTTGGCTCTAATAAGTGTGGGGTTATTGACGTTCAAAGTTCACGAAGGACAAGTATGACAGGGACTAAGGGATCGAGATGTTTGGGAATATCCAGGCTAGTTTTGGCTCTCATGTGTGAAGGGTGTTATGGGTTCTGAGTCCACGATGAACGAGCCAAAAAGCGAAGTTGAGTTTGAGAGAGAAATTGGAATAAAGCAGTCGAGTTGTGGCTCTCATAAGTGTAAGGCATGTTAGGAGGTTCGGAGTTCACGATGGACATGAGACAGGTTACTGCACAGGCTACGGTCTTGGGAGTCTTCATGCATAAAGGGGTGGGCAGGATAGGGGTTTTGTGCCAAAACCCGCGCCTCCCTCCTGTCGGCCTCCTGCCCACCCCCTGATCGTTGATCAAAAGGAGACGTTCAAACATGAGTAAACAAAACGGACAAGAAGGGCCTTGGGTCTTTCCCAAAACGCGGGCCAGCCGGGCCGAATATCTGGAGTTTGTGAAGGTTCTTCAAGGGGTTGGAACGACGTGTTCCCGGTTCTTCCGCAAGGTTATGCGGGAAGTAATCGGGCAAGGACCGGACCTGCTTCCCATAGAAATGAAGCCAATCAAAGAAGCCACATTTCAGGTTGCCGCGCTGGGTCGTAACCTCAATCAAATTCTGAAAGCCTTTCTTGCCGGTCAATCCCCGCCTCCTGGAATTCTGGTTGACCAAGCCGCGCTGGCGGCCTTCCGGGATCAAGTCGAGGAACTGAAGCAGGCACTCGTTTCGGTGGTTCTCAGGTCCAAGCACCGGTGGTTGAAACATGAGTGAGCATGGGCTGGGGTTTGGCCGGGAGCGGATCGTAAAAGGCCATGGGCTAAGCATCAGGCTTCCGGTAGCCGAACGGGTCCGGGCTGCCAGGGGGATGAAGCAGGCCGTCGTTAAAGTCAGGAGCTTTGCTCATGGCACCAAGGAAGTCGGTAAGTTGATGGACTACATCAGCCAGAAAGACAAGCTGCCTCTTGAAACGGAGTCCGGGACCTTCATCAACGGTCGGGAGGAACGGCGGCAGTTGGCGCGGGATTGGGCGGTTGATTTTGACAAGCGCAAGGACAGCCGGGACAGCGCCCATATCATCTTTTCCATGCCGCCGGGGTCTGATCCCGAAGCCTTGCGCAGATCGATCCGAACCGTAGGGGCCAAGGCCTTTCCTGGCCATGAATGGGTGTTCGCAATCCACCAGAACACAGACCATCCACACGCTCACATGGTTCTCAAGATGCGGGGCCGAAATCAGGATCTAAAGATAGATTTTAAAAAGGCCGACCTTCACGAACTGCGGGGCATCTTCGCGGAAGCCGCCAGGGAGCAGGGCGTACCCTTGGCCTCCTCTCCCCGCGCGGCGCGGGGCGTGGGCCGCAAGGGAATGACCCAGGCCATCCGTCAGATGCGCGAGAAACAAATCCTTCCCAAAGTCTGGCAAGAGGCCTACCGGGAATGCATGGAACGAGACATTGCTTCCGAACGGCCTTGGGAAAAGGCGATGGAAGAGCGGAACCAAAAAGAGAGAGCCTCATACTGGGATGATGCTCAGGGACTTCGCGCGGCAGCCGCGGCCCAACAAGACCAGGCCAAGCGACAGGCGCTCTTGAAGGCGGCGATGGATTTGGAGAGATATTCGAGAACCATGCCCAAACCGAAGACCCAACGACAAGTCTGGTTGGAGCAAACCGAACGATGGAAAAGTAAAAAACAGTCCGAACAATCAAAGAACCAAAAGGAAAGCGGATGGGAACGGTGAGGGAGCCGCGCAACACGGCGCTCTATCCGTTCTCCAGTCCGTTGCCGTCTTTTCCGACCGGATCAGAAAAACCCGCTTTTAGGTAGGAACGTCGCAAAACGGGAGAATCGGAATGGAAAACTACGAACCGGAGCTGATCAATAGTAAAGCTGTCGCCAGGATTCTTGGCATCAGTGAGCGCACCATTGAGGATTGGGTTTATGAGCAGCGCCGCCATTTCACTCCCGATCCGCTACCGTATCATAAAATCGGTCGCTTGACGCGGTTTAGTCTGGTGGATGTCCGAGCATGGTACAGACGGCGCAGGGTGTCGCTGGAGGTTGAGTGTGCAGACGGGAAATCATAGAATGTCGTCTATGTCACGCGAGCTTCGTTATTGGAAAAATCGCCGGTTGCCGGAGGCGGTCCATGTGATCAAAACCTCTTCTGGTCGGGAGAAAGTGCAGGTCCGTGTTCTCATCAACGGCAGGCGTCACAAGAAAGATTTTGGCGCTCCTGATTCGAGAGCGATTGATCTGGCCATCGCTTGGATTCAAAAGGTCAAAGAGAACAAACGATTAGGACGAGTGGGGCTTGAGATAGAGCCTGAGCGATGGACGGTAGCGCAAGCTTGCGAAGTGTACTGGCAACTTCATGGATCGCAGCGGAAGCGAAAGGACGGATCTGTCAACAAAAAGGCCTGCAACCAGTTTCGCCGAAATTTGGATTACATCAAAGCGATGTGGGGCAACCGCCCGCTAGAGAGCATCAGCTATTTAGATATTAAGGCTTATCGTGAGAGGCGTCTGAAGGATGGCGTTAAAGACAGCACGATAAACCGTGAACATACGGTCATAACAAGTTTGTTTAACCGGCTTCGTTATTGGAAACGGATTGAGCAGCCTCCCGTTCCGAGGAATTTGCTATTGCCGGAAGACAATCCGGGCGAGTTGGTTGAGAAGAAAAGCGAGGACGAATTCATCCGCTCCCGCATTTTGACAGATGAGGAATTTAAGACCCTCTACATGGTGGCCGATACGCAGATCAAGCGGATCATCATTGCGGAAATGAACGCGCCGCTGCGCAAAGAAGATTTGAAGCAGCTTACTAAAGACAAGATCGTCCGTCACTTGAAAGAATTTAAAGGCATCCAAAATAAGACGGGCCAGGACTATTACATTCCGATCAATGGACCGTTGGATGAACTTATCCGCACCGCGCCAGGCAACGAGATTTTGAATTTCAGCGGATTTGAGAAACGCTGGCGGCGGGCTGTGGCGCGCGCCGGTCACAAGAGTTTGGAATTTAGGGACCTGCGGCGCTCTGCGGCGACAGCGATGCATGAGGGTGGGATCAAGCTCAAAGTAATTTCCAAGATGCTGGGCCATGCCAGCGTTTCGACTACTGAGCGCTATTTAGGCTTGAGAGCCGAGAATTTGCACGAAGCGGGTCGAGTGCTCGGTGCTCGCTTCGGAGTGCCGGAAACGGAAAAGTCTCCGTTCCAATTGGCCCCTAAATTGGCCCCTGGCCGTTCAGAAAATGGTACAATCGCAGTCAAAAAACGCACTGATAATTAAACACTTTTGGCGGGGTAGCTCAGATGGTTAGAGCGGCAGCTTCATAAGCTGTAGGTCGCCGGTTCGATCCCGGCCCCCGCTACTTTTTTTCATCTTCCTATGCTGAATCTTTGGCCACACCAGGCGCCGTGTCTGGTTATCGGACACCGCGGCGCGATGGGGTATGCTCCCGAAAATACCCTGATTTCCTTTGAAGAAGCCATCCGGCGAGGCGCGGATCTTCTTGAAATGGATGTCCAGCTGTCTGCCGATGGCGAAGTGGTCATCATGCACGACACATCAGTGGACCGCACTACCGATGGCGAAGGCCTGGTTCGCGACCTCCCATGGAAGAAGATCAAAACGTTTGACGCGGGCACCTGGTTCGGTCCCGACTATGTGAAACAATACGTGCCTTCTTTGTCCGACGTGATTGGACGCTTTCGGGACCGCAAAAGCACTAAAAAGCACGCCATTGGCTTTGTGATTGAGCTCAAAACGGTGCGTGGCAGCGGCGGTTCATTGGCGGATGCCGTTGTGGCGCTGCTCCAGCGGGAGAATTTTACGGATCGCGGCATTATCATTTCGTTCGACGCCGTCGCGCTTCAAGAAGTGCGCGCGGCTCACAAAACGATTCCTACGGGGCTTCTTTTTTCGGAGGAGACTGACGAAGGCCGCTTGACCCAGGCCAAGGCGATCGGGGCTCAGGCGATTTTTCCCCGGAAAACATGGGTGAGTTCCCGCGGGGTCGCCGCCGCGCATAAGGCAGGGCTTGCCGTGGGGACCTGGACCTGCAACACGAAAAATGAGATGAAGAGAATGATGACCTGCGGCGTGGACGCGATCGCCACGAATTTCCCTGACCGCCTCAGGTCTTTGATGCAATAATTTATGCTGAGAGCCATTATTTTTGACATGGACGGTGTGATCTGCGACTCGGAAGGTCTGCATATGCAGGCGACCCAGGAGGTTTTGCGCGGCGAGGGCATTATCATCACGGACCAGGAATACTACGACAAGTATTTGGCGCATGATGACCGGGGAAGTTTTGAAGCGGCTCACAAGGCGCATCAGAAACCGCTTCCGGAAATTAAAAAATTGAACGCGCTCCTCACAGCGAAAGCACGGGCATTCGATGAACTTATGAAAGAGCGGATGGTGATTTATCCCGGAGCGGAATCCTTCGTCAAGAAAGCTGCCGTCAAATATTCC
>Ga0206911_1032_pt1 | contig 33446 bp, 21 predicted proteins | sample Alteio_BWOrgHeat_74_FD_152956 | JGI IMG/M metagenome (GOLD analysis project Ga0206911, IMG submission 152956) | Enriched cells from forest soil in Barre Woods Harvard Forest LTER site, Petersham, Massachusetts, United States -... | ecosystem: Environmental > Terrestrial > Soil > Temperate forest >...
CCGACAACGTGAATCTCATGGCGAACAATCTCACCGGCCAGGTCCGCAACATCGCCGACGTGACGACCGCCGTCGCGCGCGGCGACCTCTCCCGCAAAATCACCGTGGACGTGCGCGGCGAAATCCTCGAATTGAAAAACACCATCAACACGATGGTTGAGCAGCTGCGCTCGTTCGCCTCCGAAGTGACGCGCGTCGCGCGCGAAGTCGGCTCGGAAGGCAAGCTCGGCGGACAGGCAGAAGTCCCCGGTGTCGCGGGAACATGGAAAGATTTGACGGACTCGGTCAACGCGATGGCGACCAACCTAACTGGCCAGGTCCGTAATATTGCCGAAGTGACGACCGCCGTGGCGCGCGGCGATCTCTCTCGCAAAATCACGGTGGATGTGAAGGGCGAAATCCTTGAATTGAAGGACACGGTCAACACGATGGTGGATCAGCTCAACGGTTTTGCTTCCGAAGTCACGCGCGTGGCGCGCGAAGTCGGCACGGAGGGCAACCTCGGTGGCCAGGCGCAGGTGCGCGGCGTGGCCGGCACGTGGAAGGATTTGACCGACAACGTCAACTCGATGGCTTCCAACCTCACGTCGCAGGTCCGCAACATCGCGGAAGTGGCGACCGCTGTCGCACGCGGTGACTTGTCGCGCAAAATCACGGTGGACGTGAAGGGCGAAATTCTCGAATTGAAGAACACACTCAATACGATGGTGGATCAGCTCAACGGTTTCGCTTCCGAAGTCACGCGTGTGGCACGCGAAGTCGGCACGGAAGGAAAATTGGGTGGACAAGCCGAAGTGCCCGGGGTAGCAGGCACGTGGAAGGATTTGACGGACAACGTCAATTCGATGGCGAATAACCTCACAACGCAGGTCCGCAACATTGCCGATGTGACCACCGCCGTGGCGCGCGGCGACCTTTCGCGCAAAATCACCGTGGACGTGAAGGGCGAAATTCTCGATTTGAAGAACACCATCAACACGATGGTGGACCAGCTCAACGGTTTTGCCGCCGAAGTGACGCGTGTCGCGCGCGAAGTCGGCACGGAAGGCAAACTGGGCGGCCAGGCCGAAGTGCCCGGTGTGGCCGGCACGTGGAAGGATTTGACCGACAACGTCAATTCGATGGCGAACAACCTCACGACGCAGGTCCGCAACATCGCCGACGTGACGACCGCCGTGGCGCGCGGCGACCTCTCGCGCAAAATCACCGTGGACGTGAAAGGCGAAATTCTTGCGCTCAAAAACACCATCAACACGATGGTGGACCAGCTGAACGGGTTTGCCGCCGAAGTGACACGCGTCGCCCGCGAAGTCGGCACGGAAGGAAAGCTCGGCGGCCAGGCACAGGTGCCCGGCGTCGCCGGCACGTGGAAGGATTTGACGGATAACGTAAATTCGATGGCGTCCAACCTCACCGGTCAGGTCCGTAACATCGCTGAAGTGACGACCGCCGTGGCGCGCGGCGACCTTTCACGCAAGATCACCGTGGACGTGCGCGGCGAAATCCTCGAACTCAAAAACACCATCAACGTCATGGTGGACCAGCTCAACGCCTTCGCATCCGAAGTGACGCGCGTGGCGCGCGAAGTCGGCACGGAAGGAAAATTGGGCGGACAAGCCGTCGTCTCGGGCGTCGGCGGCACTTGGAAAGATTTGACGGACAACGTCAATTCCATGGCGTCGAATCTTACCGGCCAGGTCCGCAACATTGCCGAAGTAACCATTGCCGTGGCCAACGGCGACCTCTCGCGCAAGATCACCGTGGACGTGCGCGGCGAAATTCTTCAGCTCAAGGAAACCATCAATACGATGGTCGAGCAGTTGCGTTCGTTCGCTTCCGAAGTCACGCGCGTTGCGCGCGAAGTGGGAACCGAAGGCCGCCTCGGCGTGCAGGCGGTTGTGCCAGGCGTGGCTGGCACGTGGAAGGATTTGACCGACTCGGTGAATGCGATGGGCGCCAATCTCACCGGCCAAGTTCGCAATATCGCTGAAGTGACGACCGCCGTGGCGCGCGGCGACCTCTCGCGCAAAATCACGGTGGACGTGAAGGGTGAAATTCTGGAGTTGAAGAACACGATCAACACGATGGTGGACCAGCTCAACGCGTTCGCTGCCGAAGTGACGCGCGTGGCGCGCGAAGTCGGCACCGAAGGCAAGCTCGGCGGCCAGGCGCAGGTGCCAGGCGTCGGTGGCACGTGGAAGGATTTGACGGACAACGTAAATTTCATGGCGGCAAACCTGACCGACCAGGTCCGCGGCATCGTGAAAGTGGTGACCGCCGTTGCCAACGGAAATTTGCGCCAGAAACTGACCGTCGAAGCGAAAGGCGAAGTCGCCGCGCTCGCGGAAACAATCAACAACATGACGGATACGCTTGCGACATTTGCCGAACAAGTCACCAACGTCGCGCGCGAGGTCGGTGTGGAGGGCCGGCTCGGCGGCCAGGCGAACGTGCCGGGCGCGGCGGGCACGTGGAAGGATTTGACGGGTAATGTGAATTTGCTGGCCGCGAATTTGACGACGCAGGTGCGCGCCATCGCCGAGGTCGCGACGGCGGTGACGAAGGGGGATTTGACGCGGTCGATCCAGGTGGAAACGCGCGGTGAAGTCGCCGAGCTGAAGGACAACATCAACACGATGATTGACAACTTGCGCGTGACGACCGAGCGCAACCAGGAGCAGGACTGGCTCAAGACGAACCTCGCGAAATTCACCGGCATGTTGCAGGGCCAGCGCGATCTGTTCACCGTTGGCCGGATGCTGCTCTCCGAACTCGTGCCGCTGGTGGAAGCGCAGCAGGGCGCCATTTATCAGATGGAAACCGACGAGGACAAAAAGCTCTCGCTGCGCCTGCTCGCCGGTTACGCCCAACGGCCCGACCAGCCGGAGCGCATCGTTGTCGGTGAAGGCCTTGTGGGTCAGTGCGCGTTGGAGAAGCAACGCATCCTGCTCGACGACGTGAAATCGGATTACACCCGCATCCTGTCAAGTCTCGGCGATGCGCGTCCGGTCAATATCGTGGTGCTGCCATTGTTGTTTGAAGGCCAGACGAAGGCGGTGATCGAACTGGCATCGCTGCACACATTCGACGTGACGCACCTGACGTTCCTCGAGCAGCTTACACAATCCATCGGCGTGGTGCTCAACACGATCGAGGCGACCATGCGCACGGAAAACCTGCTGCAACAATCGCAGCAACTCACGGTGGAATTGCAGTCGCAGCAGAAGGAATTGCAGCAGACCAACGAGGAACTCGCGCAGAAGGCGCGGCAGCTTGCCGAGCAGAACGTGGAAGTCGAACGCAAGAGTCAGGAAGTTGAGCAGGCCCGTCGCGCGCTGGAGGAAAAGGCGGCGGAACTGGCGCTCACGTCCAAATACAAATCCGAGTTCCTCGCCAACATGTCGCACGAGCTGCGCACGCCGCTCAACTCGATTCTTATCCTTGGCCAGCAACTCAGCGAAAATCAAGGAGGCAATCTCACCACCAAGCAGGTTGAGTTCGCCCGCAACATTTATTCCTCCGGTTCGGATCTGCTCAATCTCATCACGGACATTCTCGATTTGTCCAAGATTGAATCTGGCACGGTCACCGTCGAGGCCGAGGAGATCAACTTCACGTCGGTGCGCGACTCGGTGGAACGCAACTTCAGGCACGTGGCGGATTCCAAGACACTGCCGTTCCATGTTGAATTCGATCAGGGACTGCCGCGCGCCATCATTACCGACCCGAAGCGCCTGCAGCAGATTCTCAAAAACCTGCTCTCCAACGCGTTCAAGTTCACCGCGCAGGGTCATGTGACCATTCATGTGTCGGCGGCGCAGTCCGGCTGGACGACGGAACATCCGGTGCTGAAACGGGCGCAGAACGTGATTTCCTTCGCCATTTCCGACACCGGCATCGGCATTGCACCGGAAAAACAGAAGCTCATCTTCGAGGCGTTTCAACAGGCCGACGCGGGCACCAGTCGCAAATACGGCGGCACGGGCCTGGGACTGGCCATCTCGCGCGAACTGGCGGCGCTGCTGGGCGGGGAAATCCGGCTCGTCAGTTCGCCCGGCGAGGGAAGCACGTTCACGCTTTATCTGCCGCAGCTCTTTCCTGGAACGACCGCCGCGGTTCCCCGGCAGAATGCCGCCTCACCCGTCGTCCTGCCCACGCTGCGTGAAGAAATCATTCCCGACGACCGCGATACATTGCAATCCAACGATCCGGTGGTGCTCATCGTGGAGGACGATCCGCACTATGCCCGCATTCTCGTCGGCCTGGCGCGCGACAAGGGCTTCAAGGCCATTGCCGCCAATCGCGGAAATGCCGCGCTGGCACTGGCACGGCAGTATCTGCCCACGGCCATCACGCTCGATATTTTCCTGCCGGACATGCTCGGCTGGACGGTGCTGAACAATCTCAAGCTCGACCCCGCCACTCGCCACATTCCCGTTCAGATCATATCGGTCGAGGAGGAACGGCAGCACGGCCTGTCGCACGGCGCGTTTTCCTACATGATCAAGCCGGCGACCACCGATGGGCTGGAGCAATGCTTTGATCGCATCAAGACCTTCATCGTTCCGCGCGTGAAAAACCTGCTCGTGGTCGAGGACAACGAAACGGAATCCCAGAGCATCGTGGAGCTGTTGCGGCACGATGACATCGAAATCTCAACGGCGGGCACGGGCGCGGAAGCGTTGCAGATGCTGCTGGACCGGCCGTTTGATTGTTGCGTGCTGGATTTGCGTCTGCCAGACATGACGGGTTTCACGCTGCTTGAAAAATTGCAGGCCGAGCCGGGCTTGCGCGACATTCCGGTCGTGGTCTTCACTGGTAAAAGCCTGACACCGGAAGAGGAAAAACAGCTCAAGCTGATGGCCAAAAGCATCGTGCTCAAGGACGTTCAATCACCCGAACGGCTCTTCGATGAGACCGCGTTATTCCTGCACCGCGTCGTGGCCGGGTTGCCGGAGCAAAAACAAAACATGCTTGCGCGCCTGCACAACTCAACCGAAGTATTGCGCGGCCGCAAGGCGCTGGTGGTGGACGACGACGCGCGAAATATTTTCGCGCTCACCACGATTCTGGAGAACCAGGAAATGGAGGTGTTGAGCGCCACCAATGGGCGGCAGGCCATCGAGATCATTCAAAACCAGCCCGACTTGAGCGTGGTCTTGATGGACATCATGATGCCGGAAATGGACGGCTACGAAACGATGCGCGACATCCGGAAGCAGCCGGAGTTCCGGTCGCTGCCCATCCTGGCGCTCACGGCCAAGGCGATGAAGGGCGACCGGGAAAAATGCCTGGAAGCCGGAGCATCGGATTACATCGCCAAACCGGTCAATACCGACCAGCTAATTTCTTTGTTGCGCGTATGGTTGTATCGTTAGATTAAGCTGCCAAAGAAACCCATTTCATGTTATGGCATACCCGTTATCAGAAGCTGAGAATCCAGATCTTGCCAATGGGAAAAAGACGGTGGACGGTGATTTGGGCCGCCCGGGTCTTTCTGCCCGGGACACCGTCAACATCCTGCTCGTCGATGACGACGCGCGAAATCTCGACGTACTGGAAAGCATCCTGAAACCATCCGGTCACCGGCTGGTCCGCGCCGGAACCGCCGACGCCGCCTTAATTGCACTCATCAAAGACAACTTTGCGTGTATCGTGCTCGATATCCAGATGCCTGGAATGAACGGCATCGAATTGGCACGCCTCATCAAGACCCGCAAACGAAGCCAGTACATTCCCATTATTTTTCTCACGGCTTATTTTCAGGAAGAGAAGGATGTGCTGCAGGGATATGGAGCGGGCGCGGTGGATTATCTGACCAAACCGTTGAACCCGGAGATCTTCAAGTCGAAAGTGGATGTGTTCGTCGAATTGTTCCGCACCACGAGCGCCTTGACCGCGGCCAACATCGCGCTGGAACAGCGCACGGTCGAGCTGGCGGAAGTCAACGCACAATTACTCAATCAAATCCGTGAACGGCAGCAACTCGAGGCGCTGGTGCTGAATATCAGCGAGCGCGAGCAGCAGCGCATCGGGCAGGATTTGCACGACGGCCTGTGCCAGCAATTGACCGGCATCAAATTCAAGAACCGCCTGCTCCAGCAAAAGCTCGCCGAACGCAAATCACCGGAAGTCCGCGACGCACGGGAGATTGAAACGTTGTTGAGCGACGCCATCGAGCAGGCTCGCAACCAGGCGTTGGGGTTGCATCCCGTCCGGCTCGAGGCGGAAGGTTTGAAGACCGCATTGCACGAACTGGCGGCGAGCATCAACGACGTTTTTGGCATCGAATGCGTCTGCACCTTCCCGGACTCGGTGGTCATCCGGGACCATGACGTGGCGATCCATTTTTACCGCATCGCGCAGGAGGCGATCACCAACGCCATCAAGCACGGCAAGGCGAAGAAAATCCAGTTGCAAATGGCCGAACGCGACGGCGGCTTCCACCTGAACATTCAGGACGATGGAATCGGGTTTACCGGCACGCAGTCTGCGCATAACGGCATGGGCATGCACATCATGAATTATCGCGCGCGCACGCTGGGGGCCGAGTTGAACGTGCGGCCCGGCGAAAATGGCGGAACCCTGGTGACATGTTCTTTGCAGCGCGCTAATATTATAGTACAAAAAAATTGATCGGCTCGCGATTTAGAGGCGGAGCATGCGTATAAAACTTCAAAATCGAAGACAAGGAGTTCGGCACAACGACCGGGGATTGGAACACCGGGCGCTGCTGGAAATTCAGGCGGAACTGGAAACCTCGCGGGCGCGCTACGCCGAGCTTTACGATTCCGCCCCGGTGGGTTATGCGATACTCAGCCGCACGGGCATCATTCAAGAAATCAACCTGGCCGGCGCGCGGCTTTTGAATTGCACCCGGGAGGAATTGATCCGGCGGCCGTTGCGGGTGCACATCGCCATGTCCGACCGTAAAAAATTCCTGCAACACCTTTTTCAGGCCCGCCGGAGCCGCGCGAGCGTTGAATTGGAATTGAAACGCCGGAACGGCGAACCGCCCGTGTTCGTGGAGCTTATCACCACCCCGCCGGCGATCTATGAAGGCCTCTCCGCGCGTCACCAATGCGCGCTGGTTGACATCACCGAGCGCAAGCGGACGGAGCACGCGCTGCTGGAAACCAAAAAAAGCTTTGAGCGGTTCATGCAACATCTGCCCGGCCTTGCTTGGATCAAGGATGCGGACGGACGCTACGTCTTTGCCAACGAGCCGGCGCTCAAGAATTTTTCCATTACGCCGGAAAAGTTATACGGCCGGACGGATGCGGAGGTGTTTCCCCAGGAGATTGCCATCCAAATGCGCGAAAACGATCAACTGGCGCTGGCCGGCTGCGTGGGCTTTCAGACCGTTGAAGTTCTTCCGCATGGAGACGGCGAAGTCCATCATTCGCTCGTCCACAAATTTTCCATTCCAGCCGCAAACAAAAGGTACTCGCTTATCGGCGGCATGGCCATTGACATTACCGAGCGCAAGCGGATGGAGGAGGCATTACGGGAAAGCGAGGACCGCTTCCGCACGATGGCCAACGCAGCGCCCGTGATGATCTGGATGAGCGGCACGGACAAGCTCTTTAATTATTTCAACCAGCGCTGGCTTGAATTCACCGGGCGCAAGCTGGAACAGGAATTGGGCAATGGCTGGCTCAAGGCCGTGCATCCGGCGGACCTTTCCCGCAGCATGGACGTTTATGTGCATGCCTTCGACCGCCGTGAGCCGTTTGAAATGGAATACCGCCTGCGCCGCGCCGATGGCGAATATCGCTGGATCCTGGAACACGGCGTGCCGCGGTTCACGCCCGCCGGTTGCTTCGTCGGCTACATCGGGTCTTGCAAGGACATCACCGCCCGGCGCGATGCGGAAGCCGTGTTGAAACGGTCGCATGACGAACTGGAAAACCGCGTCCGCGAACGCACTGCCGAACTAGCCCAAAGCAACAAGGAATTGGAAAACCAGATCCAGGAACGCCGCCAGCTGGAGGCACTGGTGCTGAAAATCAGCGAACGGGAACAGCAACGCATCGGGCAGGACCTGCACGACGGCCTTTGCCAGCAATTGACGGGAATCAAATTCAGAAACCAATTGCTGCAACAGAAACTGTCCAAACGCGCGGTGCCGGAAATCCGCGACGTTCGCACGATTGAAGCGCTGCTGAACCAGGCCATCGAACAGGCCCGTACCCAGTCGCGCGGATTGAATCCCGTGCGGCTGGAAAAAGATGGACTCGCAACGGCCCTCCGCGAACTGGCCGGCCACGTGTCGGACGTCTTCAACATCCGCTGCCATTGCGAATTTCAAAAACCGGTGCCCATTGAAAACCGCGACGTCGCCATCCACCTTTACCGCATTGCGCAGGAAGCCGTCACCAACGCCATCAAGCACGGCCGGGCAAAAAAAGTCACGTTGCAGTTCGCCCGTCATGGAAAACACATCCGGCTGGCGGTGCAGGACAACGGCATCGGTTTTCCGCGCAAACCGAAAAAGAAACCCGGCATGGGAATGCACATCATGAATTATCGCGCACATACCATTGGAGCCACGCTGGAGGTACAGCATGGCCAACAGCGCGGAGCCACCGTCATTTGCCAATTGCCCGTCCCGGTCAAATCTTTAAGGAAAGGATGATCTATGCCAGCCAAAGCCACTCGCACCATCGGTAAATTGAAATTCAGGGTGTTCATCGTAGAAGATCATCCGGTCACACGCGACGGCCTCGTTCAATTGATCAATTATCAGGATGACCTGCGGGTTTGCGGCCATGCGGGAACGGTGGCCAAGGCCATTGGCGGCGTGGATGAAGCCGAACCGGACCTCGTGATGGTGGATGTTTCCCTACCGGACGGCCACGGCATCGAACTGGTCAAGGACCTCAAGCTGCGCCGTCCGCAGGCGCGCATCCTCGTATTGTCCATGCACGATGAGGGGTTGTATGCCGAGCGCGCTTTCCGCGCGGGCGCCTCCGGCTACATCATGAAACAGGAACCCACGGACACGGTGCTGGCGGCGGTCCGGCGGATATTGAGCGGTGAAACTTATTTAAGCCCGCGGATGCAGGAACGTGTATTGAACCGTTTTGCCGCGGGCAAATCCGCCAGTGCAAATTCAGATGTTGAACGGCTCACGGACCGCGAGCTGGAGGTGTTTGAACTGATTGGACGCGGCCTTGGCACGCGGCAGATTGCCCGGCAACTTCGACTGGGCGTGAGCACCGTGGAAACCCATCGCGCACATCTCAAGGAAAAGCTGGAGTTGGAAAGCGGCACAGAACTGACCCGCCGCGCGGTCGAGTGGGTGAACAATCACCAGAAGTAATTTTTTCTCACCGCGTTTCCCCCGCAGCATTAGCGGAATCCGCCATCCTACAATCAAAGGCGGCACGATTGTTGGAAATTGGAAGTTCCGTTAGTTTCACCTCATGGAAATTACAAAAGAACGTGGGTGTTCCGTAATGGAACAGAAACCAATCTGGAAGAGCGGCAAACCAGCCAGACGGTTCGATTTCGAGAAGGAGTCCACCGGGCTGGAAGTCCTGATTGTGCACGAAGATCTGGCGACCGGGGTGCGCGCCCGGCAGGCACTCGACAACCTCGAAAAGCAGATCGAAATCGACACCAAGTTCCTGATGAGCTTGTGCCGGTTCGGCATGCTGGAAGATCCCGAGCTGGCGGAGACGGCTCTGGAACAGGCGAGGCGGGCGGACATCGTCTTCCTTTCGCTGCATGGGAATCGCGACGTTCCACCCGTTGTTCGCGACTGGCTGCTTTGCTGGCTGGAGACCCGGGATTTCAAACCATGCGCCTTGGTGGTATCGCTGGATGCGATCAACCAGGAGTTGCTTAAGAACAATTCAACCTTGAACTTTTTGCGCTTGATCACCGCCCCGCTGGAAGTGGATTTGTTTTTGCATCTGGGCGCGTCGCCGTTCACGGCCCGGGACAAAACGCTGCTGGTGAACCGTCACATTCCCATGGGCAGATCCTGGATTTAAACTTGAACCAAGTGCAGGTCCGTCCGACTGCGTACACTGAAAATATGGCAACAACCCATGTTTGAGTATGAAAAAGATCAACCCGCATTCCTCGAACAATCAAGCGACGCTCCGCAAATTGGCTGGGCAATTGTCGAACCAAGACGAACGGCCGACCAGCCGAAACCTTGCCTTTTACTGGAAAATTGAGCAGCAGTTTTTGGCGGGCAATAACATACTCGGTGGCGGAATCTCAAATTCATTCGCCGCACGTATCGAGAGATAGGGCTTACACGAACCATTATGGAATGCGTTGCAAACAGTTTGAATCTGGTGGGTGCGCGGCCCCTGGTTGGGAGCGCCGAGTGGAAGATTCATGAGCCGGCAAAACGCAAAAGTTGGCAACCCGCAAACATGGAATTCCTATTCACCGGCAGGGCGGCATTCCGCAAATTGGAAAGGATTGTAGAGGAACTTACCAGAACTGCTGACGATTTTCAGGACGTTATCGTCGTCCTTCTTCCGCAGAATCTTACCATCAAGGAAATCAGATATGCGGAAGCAGACACCGTCTTTCTGTGCGACGGTCACGCATCTGACAAGTCCACATCCGTTTGCATTCCAAATGGCCAGCCGTTCAGCGCGGTCATAGAAATCATCCCGAAAAGAGGACGGACCAGACTTATTACCGGATTTACCGACCAATTATATTCTCCATCGGGTCGTCTGTGACCGGTGAAAGCTTGATATTTCAAGGGGAAGATGGATGCGAAACAGAGCGTGTGCGGCTTTGCCACAGACGGAACTTACCAGCCTGCTGCCAACACAAGCGTAAGTTCCGATAGTGAAGAGATGGGATCGTATCTTCACAATAAAACATTTTACCGCGCCGAAACAGAATGAACCGCTGCTTCATAATGATGCCTTTCAGTTCTGAATCGTGAACTTTTGTGCATCATCGCGTTAGCCAGTTGTCGGCCAGTTTCCGCGCAGTTTTAACGAATGGTGGCGAATTGCTTTTGCCATCACCGTTTCACTGACAGTTGGCCTCCGCATTTCCGTAACCAGTTGGAAAGTCCCCACTTAGAAGTGGAGCCAATGGCCGGGATTGGCTTGCTTACCCAGCGATTGCGAAGTCAATATGCCTGATTTTATTGGGAAATCAAGCTTAATCACCTTAACTGATTTATACCCTTTTTGACTCGTTTGGTGTCCGTTCTGGTGTCCGTTTGGAAATCAATGACCGAACAGATGGATCGCTCCCCATAGTGCAGAACCAACAGTGATGATTCCGCCTATAATTTTGACAAGGCCAGCTATGATTTCGAGCTTTAACTTCCGACCATGCGATTTTGAAACAGATATTAATTGTCGAGTGGCGTATTCAACAGCTTCCGCCGCGTTCGCATTTGTATTGGCAATCATTGTTTCGCCTCTTTCTGACATCATCACCACGCCCAGTGCACCGCCTATCAAAATTCCCAATGATAGAATTTTTACTGCGGAATCTTTTGCGAAAGTTAAGGCAAAAAGAATCGCGCAAAGAATCCAACATAAAATTCCACTGATTCGATTTGTCGCGTAAAGCCAAAGCAAAACGAAAAATAGTCCAACTGCTAGGATAAATATGGGTTTTTTCATAATTTGATGGTTAGGGATTTGTTTTAAAACTGTCACTTAAATTGGTTCGTTCAAAAATGGTTTTGGAAACAGACCACAAAGGTTCAAACAATTTACTGCGTTCCAAATAAAGACTGCTATAAACGGTGTGCATTTCCGCCGCCAATTTTGCCTTTTCCCAATTATGCGTAGGTTTCAAAACGGCGCTAATATATCTCTGGTGAAATTCTGCTGCCAACAGAACCGCTGGAAGCTGGAGATAATCCATGCCTTCATTTCCATTTTTGCTACTGGCTCCTAATGCTTCGAGATTTTTGAATTCAACGATATGATGCGATTGTGGGGTTTGTGATTCCCAAAATCTTTTAACATTTTCTTCGCGATCAGCTATCCGATTTATCGGGAATGTTATTAGTTTGCGCACCGGTTGTGCTATCGGATTCAAACGTTTCTCCGTGAAATCTTTGCTATAATTCTCTCCACGAGTGGTCACGCCATAACGTTCTTGCCGTTGAATATCGGCGGGCGGAATATCGGACTCTCGAAGCCCGATGCGGACGCGATGCGCCGACAAAAAGTCTCGCGTTGTTTTATCAGTGCGAAGGACAGTAGCAAATTTGGTCATGTCCTTGTATTGGCCGATAAGCCAGTGGGTATCATCTGAATTCTTAAGTAAAAATAGTTCCGAAAAATGTTTCGACGGCGTTACCGTTTTGCATTCAGGCAAAGTTATGATTGCTTTCCACGGCATAAGATCATGCAGCGTTTTTCTTGGGGTGGGGGTGCTCGCCGTGCCCGTGCCATTCGTCAGTTACAAGCCACAATTCAAAATAATGCAACCAAAGGGACGCCCATTGCATAATCGTGAATGCTACCGATTTGTCAGCGCCCCAAAATCCGCAGCCCGGAAGATATAAGCATAATTCTCCTGTTTCTGGGTAAACGTGTGGAAGTTGTTTGTCGCCTGCCAAGAGTTCCAAATCCGGTTCGCGCACCCATATTTGCGGCAACGAGCCTTGTTTGTAACGCAATTCAACTGTGTAATTCCGCCCGTAGTCGTTAGTCGTAATTTTTCCAATCCAAGAAACGGAACTTCGCCCTAGAACGGTTTTCCCTTGCGGGAATAGGCTACGCAGTCCCGCTGCTTGGATTGCCATTGAAAGAGGCGGTTGCTTTGGAAATTTATTTTTCACCGCCAAAATAGATGGTTTTTGGAACGGTTGTTCCGATTGCGCCAAGCGTTCCGCCCATCCCACGTAATTTGCCGACGTCATGGAGCGCATTCGTATCTGCGCCCAGCGTTTTGGCTGCTCGAATTACGCGATCATTTCCGAACGTTACGGCAAGAGTTTTCAGCATTTCATCCATTCCCAGCCCACGTCCCCGTGACTGATGAACTTTTTGCAAGACATCGGCAAAACGCTTATGCCACACCAAAAAATGCTGGTAATGTTCTTCAGTCCAACCGTCGGCAAAATTTTCGATGGGATTTGCCGGATTTGCGATGGAAAATTTACGAAACCCCACTGTTCCTACTGCGTTAATGTATTCCGGCAATTTCGCGACGACTTTCACAACAAATTCGAGCAAATCAGCCGCCGGCTCATTTACAAAATATGAATAAGAATGCGTGGTTATCGTCGTTAATAAAATGGACGATGGGCGGTGATCCGTATCGTTCTGAAAGTATTCGTCCCGATCCCTTTTTAACATTTGGACAATTCGTTGAAGTGGCGTTTTCTCAAATGCTCCATATTCTGGCATCGGTTCAACTGTGGCACGATTCGCCAATGCTGTTGCTGAAGCACTCGCGTTCAAAAAAACCGGACGCCGGATTGTCGGCAAAATCTCGCAAGCTTTTTTGAACCAACTATCACAAAATCCGATTGGATGAGAGGAACACCATATTTTAAGCTCACGGTCGGGGACATAAAGTGAACCATTTTGCATCCAATCGGGGACGGCGGGAGTTACATCAAGGTAAAATTTTCGTCCGTCGGCATATTCCAACCTGATGCAACGATTTTTTTTCTTACACAAATGCCGATAAGTCTCGTCTTGGCTAAGGGCATTCCAGACAAGATTAAATATCTGTTCAGGTTTGTAAATTATTCCTGATAATGTAATCAGACAAATTATGTCCAAATCAAAACGCTCTCCTTGTATTGGACGAACCGTTGTGCCAAGACGCATTGAGCCTTGTGGAAAAATAGTGATTTCCAACGACGGATGAATGTTCTTTAGGACTGCGGCGACAGATTCGTAACTTTTAACCGCATCTTTGTATTGCGTGTATGTTAATTCAAGTTCCGCAATGATTCTATCGATCACCGATAACGGATTGACGGCGACTGAAAGCGATTTGAGATTTGTAATGTTCATAAATCCTTCATTTGATTTTTGTTGAAACGCAAGCGCCGTGTCCGATGGCTTGCGATTTCGATTTAGGGGTTAATTCACAAGCTGGCAACTGCCATTGCATTCAGACTGCGCCAACAGGTTATCATTCCATTTTCCGTCAGCATGAGTCCGCAAATACGGATGCTTGCCAGTTTCTCGCACAACGCCGACATAACATTTTTTACCAGTTGTTCGGTCAATCGTGAAAAACTGGTTAATGTTGTTGTCTATTTGATGAATTGCCGTCTCTCGCGTCATACGCCACCCAGCGCCAGTGTTGCCAATGTGCGTGATGTGTTCGTGTGCGCTTTGATGATGCGGCTTGTTAATACAGGTTACTTGATATTCAGCCATAGCTGCCTTTCGTCTAATTGTCGCTAACGCTTCCGTTTTTTGCGGTTACGGAAGTTTTCAACCATGTTGCGGTTTGTTGTTCGACGGCAGGATTATCAAGTTTGTCCAACGATTTTACGGGCGGTGAAAACCGTCAAAATTAAACCCGCGCTGGCCATAACGCTCGTTTGCGTAAATGCGAACGGCCTTTCATTTCGGAGGCGAGTTCTTTTTTGGTTCAAGATTTCAAAAATCGTATGGGTGAGGAACACACGATAATTCCACTCGATCTTTGGACAATTCATGTAACCAAGCTGTCAAAACCAACCGTTTGTTGACGCCGAATGTTTCGTGAGATAATCTGGCAGTGCTTAAACGCTAGATTCTCTCCATTCGCGCGTTATCCCTTCACGGGTTGTGCGTTTGGGGAAATCGAATTGCCCGTCAAGCGGCTCCAACCGTTTGGCGGGCTTAAATTTTATGTGTCTGTTTTCAATCGAGTCTCCAATTCTGTTGGCTTTTCATCGGGTATTACATCTTCAAACGGTTCGTTGATGCGATAGCCACATTTTCCTATTTGCATCCAAAGAAAGCGACAGTTGCTCTCGCTGATTTTCCCCATTTTTCTTGCCCGATACAAAATGGCTTGCATGGAAACCCCCCACTGCTTTTTCAATTCGCCCAATTTATCCAAATTAAGGCCATTCAGTTGTTTTCCTATTTCTGCCGACGGCATCAAAAATTCCCCCGCAAATTCCCATGCTTCATCTTCCACCTTTTCATGCGGATTCGTGTGCATGACCAAGTGACCCAATTCGTGCGCCAAAGACAATCGGCGTCGAGACTTCGGCAAATCCTTATTCAGAAAAATTATTGGCGGCTTTTCTGAAGCGCGAATACAAAGACCATCAAGCTTTGTTGTTGGAAAAGAATAGTCAACAATTACACAACCCGTTTCCTCGACGAGTTTCATCAAATTTTGAACCGCGCCTTTTTTAATTTCCCATTTTTCTCGCATCATCTGTGCAACAGATTTTGCTCCACCATTTTCCTCTGGCGCAAGTTTTGGCAATTCACGCTTTGCTAAATTTATATTTCCAACGCTTTGCTCAATTTCCAAACGGCGGATATTCATTTGAGCATTACATTGCCGCAACATTTTCAGCGGCATCGCTAGTTTTTTGCGATAAAATGAAACGCTTGCTGGCATCGTTTCGCCTTGCTGAAAAAAGAAATCACGACTGCGCCTTAAAATGCTAACGAATTTCTGAATGTCATTTTCTTGCGGCGGCAATTCGCCTGACTCAATTTTCGAGAGGCGACTTTGGGTGCATCCAATTTGGCCTGCCAAGTCTTTTTGATTGAAACCCCTCGCTTCTCGCGCAAGTGTCAACATTCCCTTATTAAAGGACGAATCTCCCCGTTGAGAATTATCAGCGAGGATTTCATCAGCCGCAAATAGAAGCTTTTGAATCACTGTATCTACTTTAAGGGGCGATATTATTTCCTGTCAAGAGCCAGTTAGCGGATTTTTTCGAGAATCTGCTAACAAATTGTTCACATATTATTCCAAATTAAATCAATGTATTGTGTGGTATTAAACCAAGCCACTATAAGTTGTGGTTTGAGGTGCCCAACCAATGTGAGGCAGAGCGAAGTAATGCAAATAATGTCGAGCCTTTGGCCTTGGTTTTTTTCTGTTTGTAGATTTTATCGCTCGCGTTTTTTGGAAAATGCTGCATAAAAAATTGAGGCTCGTAAAAATTTTATCGCGAAATTTCATCACCTGTTTGTCCGGCTCTCACTCTACCCACCTCCCTTGCCTCCCAACCACCCCCGTATTGCTGCGCTAGTTTCTGTAAAACAAATCCCTGAAAATTGCAATTTTGGCAGGGCAAAGGAAAATTCAATTTGATTTTTTGGAAATTCCTACGGAATTAAAATAAATTCCTAAAAATGCTCTAGATAATAAAAAGCCAATTTTTCGCGAATTTTTGAAAATTCGGCCCGAATTTTTTGGAAATTCACCAAAAAATAAATCCCCAACATTCACAGGGGTTTTATGCAATCCGGCGGATCGTTTTGGATTTTAGAAATCCGGCAATAGGCCATTTCCTCGACGGAATATGCCGGAAAATGAATTTCAGAAAATTCGACCTGATTTCTTTGGAAATTCCCGATACAAATTAAATCCCAAACATTTGTGCGGGTTTCATGTAGTTCGGCGAATCATTTTTGACATTATTTGCAAGTCCAGAAACCGGATAACAAGCCATTCTGCCAGCGGAATATGCTAGAAAATGAATTTCGGAGAAATTGGTCTGAATTTTTTCGGAAATTCCACGATTAAATAAATTCCCCAAAATTCACGCTGGACTGCCATTTTTGAACCAATAAATTGAAATTAAAACTCCACATCACGGCATTTTTCATCAAGTGCGGTAATTATTCGACGGACTTGCGCCGGATCAATTTTTTCGCCCTGACGCTCCAAAAATCCCGGCAAATAATTCGCGTTCATCACATTTACCCGGAAATTTCCTTTTTCCGTGGTTTTCACAAACCAACCGGGCAAAACCACCAGCGGAAAAACTTCCACCGGCTCGCCGGTTTTATTCCGTAAATAATTGGAAAGCCATTTTGCATTTATTTTTGCCTGCTCAATTGGCTTGGTTTCCCTGAAGTTCGGAAATTGCAACGCTTCGCCGTCATAATGCACTTCATGGCCCGCTTGCCTGTGGGTGCCGCCACGCTTACGCCGTGCTTTGGTTTCAATCAGGAAGACCCCGCGTTTGCCAACCGCCGCATGGTCAATGTTGCCAACTTGTTCGGTTTGCAGATCGTGAAAAGCACGGAAACCGAATTCCGCCGCCTCGTTTAACGCTTCCGCCACGGCCTGCTCGCCACTTAAACCGAGCTTTAAGTCTTGTGCCTGCCTAAACCAGTGAAAAGCACGCCTGAAAAACCAGAGGCAACCACAGAGAAACGCCAAAGTAGCCAAGAAACTTAACACTTGAAATGCAGCCGGTGCTTTTAGGCCAAGTGATATGGCCAGAGAAACCGCACTTGCTACGGAAAAAGCAGAGAAAAGTGAGGCGGCTAATAAACAGTTCAAAACCGAGTCAAAAGTTGACTCTAGGCGGACGGAAAGCGAGTAACCCGGCGGACGAAGCAGCTTTTCCGCTTGCGGTGGTTTTTCCGTTCGTTTCCGCTGGCAGCGATCCCACTTAATTGCCAAGATGAAAACCACAGACGGAGCGAACGCCGCCAGGAAAACGAAAACCATGCTCGAATCAAATTTCATGTGATTCTTACGAAGGACTTGAATTATTTGTGGTGTTTGGCGGGTTTAATAAATTAAATTCGAGCAGCGTGCCAACAATCCAGCAAAGTGCCGACGGCAAAATCCAAAGAACAATAAATAATACAGCCGAAAAAACCGATTGATAACTCAATGAGAAAATGGTTGCAGCCAATACAATTTCTAAAAAAATAATCTCAAAAGCATTTCCGTGTTCGCGCAAATCTCGAAATGATTCAACATATTCGCTGACACCATTTCTTTTTGCCTTTCTTTCAATTGATGATTTTTCAATTGATGAATCTGCCTTTAGCCCGATTATTGTTTTTTCTGAAACTAAACCTTCCGCACGCCTTTCTGTAAGTCTGAAATAAAATGTCCTTACTCTGTCAAAGCGGGTGAAAGTGAAAACAATCAAAAGCCATTGAAACACAAGAATTGCGACGCCGAAAACAACTGGAATAATAAAGCAGAAATGATGACGCTGGCAATTACCCCCGCGATGTAAGCAGCCGGCTACCATTACCAATGCAAGCGCGACAATCAAAGCGAGTGAAACCAGCAGCCAAAAAGACGGTCTTGGCGATTGCCTCACCTGACTTACATTTTGGTTCCAAAATAAACCGCGTGAGGCGTGGAAAACAGTGCCGGGCGCACTCGCAATATAGCAATATGCAAACCCCAAAAATAAATATATCGAAACTGCCGATCCATTTAACTCGAATTGGCTGTCGTTGTTTTTCACTGATGGAATGCTGAAAAATGGACACACAGAAGTGAGATAGCCTAGAAAAAGTGCAGCAATGCCCGCGCCAATAATTGTTCCTACGCCGTAGCGCAGAAAATAATAATTCCACCTGCCGATTAGTTCGCTCATAACTTTTAAGTGTTAATTTTCTGCCAGCGTTTGATTTTCAGGATTTTTCCCAGCCGGATGGCATAAACATTTTTGCCGTCCCTTTTGATCCGGCGCACGCCAAGAAATTCCACCTGCATTTCCGGCGCGTTGGTGGCGTAGCCGTTGCGGAATTGGATCACGTCGTATTCCTTCTTGGTCAAACGTTTTTTCCAATACTGTGTTTGGCTTCTATATTCAGTTCGTTTATTTCCCGCTGCGATTTTAGCAAAGAATTCACGATGAAGATTTAACTGGAGAATTTCAGGCTTACAATGTTCACAAATCTTCGTCAGTTTGCGTTTTGCACGCACCCATAGCCTATTATTCCAGTCAGCCGCTTCCAAATCTGCACGGTATTTCTTGATGCTTTTTTCCAATTCATTCAAAAACTTTTCAGCATTGATGACCTTAATTTCTCCACGCAAAAAAAACAATGGAAGCTCTTTGTCCAACCAGATTAGCCAATTACCATAAGTTTCAGCTTGGTGCAAAATACCGCATCGTATTTTGGAATAAAAGTTGTTGGAATATGGATGGAGGCATTTGAAGGCTTCATTTTCGGAGAAAAATTTAGAGAAACATTTTTTACCAGCACCCCATTTTGTGTATTCATACCCCTGACGAAACGATTGCAACGCTTCAATCATCAAGCAAGCCGCAGCCATCGTCAGAAAACCACTGCGCATCGGGGCTGGTATCTCGTTTAATGGCCTTACATATCGGTTGTTGAGGCGGTGATAAATGACATGAACTAAACGTCTTTTTGCTCCGGCGTCACTACGAAGTAAAAGCGATTCAAGCTCGCCGACTTTTACAACGTCTGGATAGTTAATTAGAACCGTGTCTCTGTAGTCTGACCATTGTGTTTTCATATTCTGAATTTTCCATCACCCGCCTTCCGGGCGCGGCCAAAAGTTTCCAGCGTTTTCAAAATTTCCGTCACGTCCTCTGGCTTGGCGCGGGCGAATTGCTTGGCGAGATCGGCAGGCGCAATCGGCGCGGCGGCGGCGTGCAAGGCGGTTTCTACCGCGTGCATCCGTTCCGGCAGGGTTTTCGGCCATGCGGCTTTGCCTTTGTGCTTGGCGGGCGCGGCTTTGGCTTTGGATTTCTTCGCCGGTTTGGTTTCGAGGATGATTTCTTGCTGGCCTTTGGCTTGATACTCCGGGCGCAGCCAGTGGATCACGCCGCGCGCTTCTTCCGCCGCGCGCTCCGCGTTCAAGGCCACGAGTCGTTCCAAAATTTCCGCGTCCGTCAGGCTGTCCGGCCAGCCGTAGGCGGCGGACACGGCGTCGTCGAGGTCGTCGTGCAAACTTTTGAGCGTGGAAACCAGTCCCCGGTCGTGGACAAATTTCTCCTTTTCCGTGAGCGTTTCCCCGGCGCAGATTTTTTCGAGGACGTTGTAAAGGCCGGTGAGCGTGACGCCGTGCTTGGTTTGCACCTGTTTGCGGTGCGCGTCCAACGCTTCCGCCAATTCGCGGATGCGCGCTTTCTCTTTTTCCCCGCACAACGGAAATGGAAATTTATCAAAGCTCGCCGACTTTACATAGGTCGGATCATTTCCAAAACCAAGCCAACTTCCCGCAGCCAAAGCCCAATGGCAATGTATCCGGCTGCTTAAAACGCCAAGAATATAAGAATCATCACTCGCAATGTTAATGAGCTTGCTGTCTGGAAGCACAGAGGCATCCAGAAATTGAAAAGTGCGATGCTTGGCAGTTTTGACCGTTGAAATATATTTTGATAAGCCATCGCTGGCTCTGCGCCAGCGTGAGCATGGCTCTCCAAAAATCCACCAGTTAATTTTCCGAGTCGGGCGCGGATTCGCGTCGCGTTCGGGTTTAACGTGCGTGAGAACGTGCTGATAAACTGCCGGATATTTTTCACGGACTTCTTTTTCGGCGAGTCCGTATAAATCAATAACCAGCACGTCACGCGCTTCGTCAGTCAGGTCTCTGCCGTTGCGATATGGCCGGATATGCTTTTCCATCCCACGAATTTTTCCCAAGCCGAGTGCTGCGGCTTCGTCCTTTGTTACAGTGAATCCTTTTCCGTGTGGTTCTACACCGGGAAAACTCATTTCCAAATTCGCCTTTAATTCAACTGCGCCGGAAACATCTGCGCCGGTGGTTAGATCGGCAGATATTTTTCCGCGCTTGGTGTCGAAAGTGACTTTTGCCGAGCCGTCGGCTTGTTCCGTTTCCGCTTTGACTTCAAGCAATTCGCCCGCGTGTTCGCCCGGCACACCAACGGTCATCGCAATTCGCACGGCTGCGCCTTCTGCCGTGTCCACCCACGAATGATCGGGAATGGCAAACGCCAGCGACAACGGCGGCTTGGCGGAAAGCTGATGTTGCACCACTTTCCGCGCAAATGTCTGGCGCAAGCTGTTCGTCGTGATGAGGCCAAATCGCTGCGCCTTGCCGGTGCGGACAAGTTCCGCCGCCTTGTGCCACCAATACAAAACGAAATCGGCGGATTCCGGCACGTCAGGATATGCGGCGCGGAGCGTTTCGGCGTAGCCGTCGCCCAAATCTTCCCGCATCCGCGCCGTGCCGATAAACGGCGGATTGCCGACGATGAAATCTGTTTCCGGCCAAGTTGCCGGGCGCGGGTTTGTATAAGCGAGCAACGGCACGCGCTTGGTTTCGTCCGGCACTTCGCGTCCTGTTAGCTGATCAGTTTTTTTGCTAGTCCGATTCCAAACGGTGATTATTTCATTTGCAATTTCTTCGGGAAGTTCAAACAGACGCTTTGAACCATCCGGCAAGGCGACAACAATTCTTGTTTGTCGTGTTTTGGGTTTGCTGTCTTCTGAAATCTCATCACCGCGCTTGGCTTGTTCCTGCCATTCACGAATTTTGGCTTTTGCATGGCTTGGCAATCCGGGCAAGTCAGGATTTTCCAACGCCATTTTCCACGTTGCGTTTTTTATTTCATCGCAATCCAGCACGGCGTCGCGGCATTGGATGTTTTTGAAATTTTTCAGCACCGGCTCGGCGGGCATGGTCTGGCCGCGCGTGCGGAAATGCCATTGCAAGCAACCAATCCACAAAACCATTTCGGCAATGGACGCGGCACGGGGATTGATTTCGAGGCCGAGAAATTGGTGCGGGTCAACGGTATGTTCCGTCATTTCCAGTTTGAAACTTTCGCCGAACTGCCCGGCAAAATCCCAAACTTCGCCTTCCAGCCGTTTCAAATGTTCCAGCGCGACGTAAAGGAAATTGCCCGAACCGCAGGCCGGGTCTAAAACTTTTACTTCGCAAAGCTGTTCGTGGAAATGATTGATTTCCGCCCGCGCCTTTTCAATCTCGCCGCGCTTGCCGATCTGGACGGCGGCGGCGCGGACGTTTTCCCATTCGGCACGGAGCGGTTCAATGACTGTCGGCAAAACGAGCCGTTCAACGTAGCTGCGCGGCGTGAAATGCGCGCCCAGCTTGTGCCGCTCGCCTTCGCCGCCCAGCGCACGTTCAAGCAACGTGCCAAAAATGGCGGGTTCAACGTGCTGCCAGTCGAGTTCCGCCGCTTTTTTCAAAATGCCAAGTTGCGTGCCGTTCACCGGCAGCACGGTATTGTCGGCAAACAATCCGCCGTTAAATTTGAGCAGCTTGCGGCGGAGAATCACCGAGATTTCCTTGCTGCGGCCTTCATTCATTTCCGCAAACAAGGTGCGGAGCATGGTTTCAAAGCCTTCGCCATTCGTCGGCAGGCTGTTCAGGAGTTCGGTGAAACCGGGTTTGCCGTCCGCATTTGGCAGCAAGCCGACATCTTCGGCGAACATACAAAACAGGCAGCGCGTGAGAAATTCCGCAACAATCTTTGGCGAATGTTTTTTCTCAAATGACTTGGCGAGTTCGGCAAGATGCTTGGCAACTTCGCGTGTAACTTCCGCGCTACGCTTGGACGGATCAAGGGATTGCGGGTCTGTCCAAATGAGTTTAAGCCGCTTGCGAATTTTTTCATCTCGCAACTGCTCCAAGCCAATGCGGTAAGTAAGCGGGTCGGGAAACGGCTGATAAGCTCGGCCTGTCAGCGAGAAGTCGGCGCGGACTTCAATGACGTGCCCCACGTCAACGACGAGCAAAAAAGGCGGGGCAGGTTGGCTCGTTGGCAGGGCGCGGACATAATCGCGCGCCTGAATGAAGGCTTTGAGCATTGCGTCGTCCCAGCGGTCAGTGTCCCGCACTGGCGCGGCGATTTTCTTACGCTTCGCAACCGCGCCCATTTTTTCGGCGGCAAGTTCAAGCTTGGTCTGCTCAACGATCTTTTCCTGAAACTTTTTGGATTCGAGAATGAAGCAGGCGCGTTTGTAGAGATCAATTCGCCCCTCTTTAGTCGTGCCGTCGCCCTGAATTTCGCTGACGTGAAATTCAAAAGTGTAAGAGCCGTTGCGCTTGTTGTCCGGCTGCGGCACGTCGAGCTGGTCGCACAAGTCGCAAAGGAATTGCTGGCTGATGGATTGCTCTGGGGCTGTCGCGCCCGCCCAATGCGAAATGAAACCTTCGATGTCCCGCTTCAGCATGACACGGAGCGTAACAAATGAAACAAGCGATGAGCAAGTGTGGCAGTGCGATTCCGCTTCTGTTTTCTGGCCGTTACTGCCCGCGCCGTAAAAAACGTTACTCCAAGTGGTGTCGGCGAAAACGCTGTCAGCGCATTTGGGGACATGCGCGAATTCAGATAATATGAGAAAATATAGGCACATTGAAAAAGCGTTATGGCACGAAACGGAAAGTTGATCGAAACCGGTTTTTTACGGGGTTGTGTAGGCGTTTCTGCTTATCAGCCCCCTTTGCCGTAAATGGCATGGCGGTAAGTGGCAGGTTACGCGAATTCAGAAAATGTGAGATAATTCAAAAATCGTGAACATTGAGCGAAAAGATTTTTTAAGCGTGCGAACGCCGCCCGCCCGCGTGGTTGCGGAAGAAGCGGCATGGCTTCTCGGTTTTGCACCCCACGACATTCCCGTTCTTGTCAGCGCCGGATTGCTCAAACCGTTGGGGCATCCGCCTGCCAGCGGCACAAAATTCTTTGCCACGGCCATACTTCACAAATTGTGCGATGACATTAACTGGCTGTCCCGCGCTTCGGACGCCATTGTCCACCATTGGCAGGCGAAAAATGCCCGTAAGACCATCAGGCCGCTCTTGCAGCCCGCTTAGGCTGCATAATCGCAATCGGGTTTTCTGCCTTTGCTCGCTTTTCGTATTCTTCCAAAGACGGTAACAAAACTTGCGCCTTGCGAGCATACGCTCGATGCACCGCTTTTGAAGCGTGTCCCAATGCCTCTTGCGCGAACCGTTCTGGATAGCCTGCGACCTTTGCCCGCTCCGCCCATGCGTAGCGGTAACTGTGCAAACAGACGCCAGAAACCCCCGCTAGACGGCAGCGCCGGGTGAATGCGCTTCCCCGGTCTGATTCTGTCCGGCGAGCCGTTTGCGGGAAGAGGAAACCCGTTGCTGGCCGTGAGCGGAGAATTTTTGCAACCGCATCGCTGAAACGAATCATTGCCGGAGTGCCGGTTTTCTGGCGTGCGTAAGAAATGGTTTGATACGTCCAATCAATATCCTCGGCGCGCAGTGAAGCCATGTCGGTTTGCGAGCCGCCCAAATGCCAGAGGATTTCATAAAAATCATGCAATTCGGGATTGTGTTCGCTCGTCAGAATTTTTTGATGTTCCTCAATCGTGACGCCGCGCCGTTCCTTGAATTTAATTTTCGGCCACAGCCGCCTTGGGATAATCGGTTTGAGCAGCCAATCCATGTCCAAACAAAAATTGTGCAGACGGCGCAGATAAATGTTGGTTGAAACCGTGCCTTTGCGCATCACCTGCAAGAGCGTTTCACCTGACGTTTCAATGACGATTTGATCGCGGATGAGATCGAACGGCTTTTCTTTGCCGCCACGTTTCCAGCGTTCCTGATTGTCGCCGGTTTTACTCGCGGTCAGCGCGTCAAGCGCCTGCTGCCAAGTTCGCGTGGCAATGCCGTTGTCCGTGCCGTAGAGATACGCCTTGGCAATTTGCATGTTGAGCACCGGCTGGCGTAGCGCCTGATTCTTGGCGTCAACAATCTGGCGGGCTTCGGCTTCATTGCAGGTGCGCAAGCTGGTTCGCTTGCCGGTTTTGGTGTCCACGCAGTAAAAAGTTCCGCCGCGAACGCCGCGACGAATCAAGCGGTAACGTGTTTCCATGGGATTTTTCACGCAACCGCAATGATAAATGAAACCAATCCCGAAGCATAAAGGGCAACGAGGGAGTTATCGCCCGTTACGCTTAATTAACGCCGGACACCAAATTTGGTGTCCGTTTTGGTGTCCGTTGCGGACGCCTTGACCCCTAAACCACTACTGCACCCACAGTTAGGAATGGAGCCAATGGCCGGGATTGAACCGGCGACCGACGGTTTACGAAACCGTTGCTCTACCACTGAGCTACATTGGCTTCCAAAGCGCGTCGCACAGGCTAATCATCGCGACGCCGGAGACAAGAAAATTTCGCCATCATTCCGCTTTGTCCGCAGCGAAAGCTTGCGGCCGACTGTGCCGCACGGCTAACGTTTTGCCTGTGAATCTTGAAGACCATCTGGGCGACATCATCCGCAAAGCGCGGACGATGAGCAACGTATCAAGCGCAGCTGCGGCAGTTGCCGCTGGCGTTTCTGAAACTGAATTGTCCGCGCTTGAAGAATCCGGTAAAGCCGCGACGAAAATCAACTTCTCCAATCTCGCGCTTTTGATTGGCTTGAATCCGGCAAAATTGGAATCCATTGCCAATGGCTGGATGCCGGCGCAAAAGGATTTGTCGGTGTGGCGCGAAATCCGTGTTTTCAGCTCGTCAGGCGAGGGTTTGACGGTGAATTGTTACCTCGTTTGGGATGAGGTAACACGTGATGCGGCGCTCTTCGACACCGGACTTGATGCGAAGCCGATTCTGGACGTCATCGCAGCCGAACAACTCCAACTCCGGCACATTTTCATTACGCACTCGCATTGGGATCATGTCGAGGCGTTGCCAAAGATCCGCGAGGCGTGGTCGAAAGCACGGTTGCATTCCGGCTCGAGGACTGCGCCAGTCGACCAGCGCAACAAGTCCAGCGAAATTGTTCATCTCGGTGGACTGCGCGTGACGCATCGCGAAACTCCTGGCCATGCGGAGGACGGCGTAACTTATATGGTCGGTAACTGGCAGGAGGATGCACCGCTCATTGCAATGGTTGGCGACGCGATTTTCGCCGGCTCCATTGGACGCGGCAATCAGTCGTGGGATTTGGCGCGACAAAAGGTGCGCGAACAAATCTTGTCGCTGCCGCCGCAAACATTGCTTTGCCCAGGTCACGGCCCTTTGACGACGGTGGTGGAGGAAAAGGAACACAATCCGTTCTTCTGATTACGGTCGAGCTAGGCCGAGCGCCAAAAATAGGACATCACTCTCTGGCCGATGAGACACATTTGGTGCCCAACTGTGGTGCAATTCCAGTCACACACGCCAGACTTGCCGGGAATGCGGAGAGGCGCGGGCATTTGACGCGTCGCTTCGCCGGCGAATTAATGGACAAGGCTTTTCGCAGAATGGCACGGGGATTGCATCCTGAAAAGATCGAGTTCAAATACACGACTTATGAAATTCAGCATCGCAGTCGGCGAAACGGATAAACACCTCGTCGAATTCAATTTTAACCAACTTCGCGGCACTCTCGTTATCCGGGTGGATGAGCAGCCGATATTTCAGTCCACCCGCATTTTCAACGAACCGGTCCACGAGGTCTATAGCTTTGTGGTTAATGGCCGGGAGAAATCAGAGGTGCGGATTGAACAACGGCGCAAACCCCTGTTTGGCCACCACGACACGGTGTTCGTCAATAACCGCCTGACAGAGGTGTTTGACCGGTATTTTTAAACAAGTTCCTTAAATGGAATCATGGCCGGCGTTGGGCGCGATTCTCTGGCGCTGATTGACGGCTGGAAACGGAACACCATCCGTTCATCTGGTTCCACCGGATGTGTTAATTCAATTCAAATTTGCAAATTGACCCCTTTCGCCCGCATTGCTAACCTGCCTGTCCGTTTCCAAACGGTTTTATGCCTAGACATACCATTTCAGTTCTGGTGGAGAACAAATTCGGCGTGCTCACGCGTGTGGCCGGGCTGTTCAGCGGACGCGGCTACAACATTGACACTCTCAATGTCGGCCCGACGCATGACCCCGATCGTTCACGGATGACCATCGTGACGCACGGCGACGAGTCCACGGTGGAACAGATCATCAAGCAGCTCAACAAGCTGCCCAACATCATCAAGGTGCAGGATTTCCACGAAGGCGAATACGTGGACCGCGAGCTGGTGCTTGTGAAGGTTGCGGTGGATTCCAAGTCGCGCGCCGAGGTGATGCAGATCACGGACATTTTTCGCGCCAAAATCGTGGATGTGCAGCCCAAGACTCTCACCATCGAAATCACCGGCACCGAAAGCAAGGTGGAGAAATTCATCAGCTTGATGAACTCATTCGGTGTGACGGACATCACGCGCACCGGACAGGTCGCCATGCCGAGAAAATAAATTCGTTAAATTGTTGAATCGAAAAATTTCACAACTCCAAACCATCATCTAAAAATGCCTGCAAAAGTTTATACGGACAAGGACGCGAATCTCGCGGTGCTGAAAAATAAAACGCTTGCCGTGCTCGGCTTCGGTTCACAGGGCCACGCCCACGCGCTCAATCTCAAGGATAGCGGCTGCAACGTTATCATCGGTCTTTACGAGGGCAGCAAATCCATTCCCGTCGCGAAGGAAAAAGGCTTCAAGGTTTTTCCGACGGCGGAAGCGGTGCGCCGCGCAGATGTGATTTTCGTGGCGCTGCCTGACACGAAGCAGGCGAAAGTGTACGAAAGGGACATCGCGCCAAATTTGACGAAGGGCAAGACGCTGTTATTCTCGCACGGCTTTTCGATTCATTTCAAAACCATCGTGCCGCCTAAAAATGCGGATGTGATTCTGGTCGCACCAAAAGGTCCCGGCCACATCGTCCGCCGGCAATACACCGAGGGCAAGGGCGTGCCGGCGTTGATCGGCATTTTTCAGAATCCGAGCGGCAAGGCCAAGCAGGTGGCACTAGCGTGGACAAAAGGCATAGGCGCGACACGCGCCGGCGTGCTGCAAACGTCCTTCAAGGAGGAGACCGAGACGGATTTGTTCGGCGAGCAGACGGTGTTGTGCGGCGGCTTGAGCGCGATGGTGCAGGCCGGTTACGAGACGCTCGTCGAAGCTGGTTACCAGCCGGAGATGGCCTATTTCGAGTGTTTGCACGAGCTGAAGCTCATCGCGGACTTGATGAACGAGGCGGGCATCAGCGGCATGCGTTTTTCGATTTCCGAAACCGCCAAGTGGGGCGACGTTTCTGTCGGGCCAAAAATCATTGATTCGAGTGTGAAGAGACGGATGAAGGTTGCGCTGAAAGACATCCAGTCCGGCAAGTTTGCGAAGGGCTGGATTGCCGAATACAAGGGCGGCTACAAAAAATATAACGCGCTGCTCAAGAAGGGCGAAAGGCACTCCATTGAGAAGGTTGGCGCCCGGTTGCGTGGCCTGATGCCATGGATGAAGAAACGGCAGATCAAGGGCGCACAAGCGGCTTATTAATTTTGCGATCTAAACTCGAAAACCGCCGGATTTCTCCGGCGGTTTTTGTTTGGTCAAAACAGGTTCACGTTGTAACTTCTCCCAAGTTCACAACGTCCTTCTCCAAAACCCTTGTCGCCAAATTATGCGCTATTTCAAATTATCTCTCCTTGTGATTGTCACCCTTGCCGCGCCGGAACTTCTTGCGAAAGGCTGGATCAATCTGTTCAACGGAAAAGACCTTTCCGGTTGGACGCAAAAAACCGGCAACGCCAAATACTTTGTCGAGGATGGCTGCATCGTCGGCCAGATGCACGTTCCTGGTGGCGGGACGAACAGTTTTCTTTGCACGACCAAGGACTACGACAATTTCATACTCGAATTGGATTTCAAGGCTGACCCGCGTGTGAACACCGGCGTCCAGATCCGGAGCCAGTATGCTGACAAGCCCGTTTCTGTCGATTGGCAGGGCAAGACGATCAACATCGGGGCGGGTTACGTTTATGGTTATCAGGTGGAGGTTGACACCGATCTCAAGGGTAAAACCTGGACCGGCGGCATCTACGACGAACGCCGCCGCCGCGGTTATATTGATCCCGACGACGGCGTGAAAGGCCCGCATGGACTTGCATTCACGGAATTGAACCGCCAGATTACCGATGCCAACGGTTGGAATCACCTGCGCATTGAAGCTGTCGGCGATTCCATGAAGACTTACCTGAACGGCGTTCTGCGAGCGGACATCCATGATTCTCTGACGCCCAAAGGTTTCATTGGCCTGCAAGTCCATAACAGCAACGAACCAACATCCGAAGGTGCCCAAATCCGTTTCAAAAATATCCGGATGCAAATGGTTTCTCCCAAACTGCCGGTGGCCGAACCGCTACCAAACACGCTGACTGAAAAGGAAAAGAAGGCTGGCTGGCAATTGCTTTGGGACGGCAAAACCACCGACGGCTGGCGTTCCGCGCGGTCGGATGAATTTCCGACTCACGGATGGGAAATCAAGGATGGCATGCTGATGGTGACGAACAACAACGGCGCGGAATCGGCGGGCGGTGGCGACATCATCACACGCCAACGATATTCAAATTTTGAGCTGGTCGCAGATTTTAAAGAAACTCCGGGTTGCAACAGCGGCATCAAGATTTTCGTCCAGCCGGACCTCTCCGCCATCACGGGCACCGGCGCGACCACCAACGTCGGTTCGGCCATCGGCCTTGAATATCAAATTCTTGACGATGCACGCCACCCCGACGCCAAGCTCGGGCGCGACGGCGACCGCACGCTTGGCTCGCTCTACGATTTGATGACCGCGAGCGCGGACAAGAAGCCCAATTATATCGGCGAATGGAACACGGCGCGCATCGTCGCACGCGGCAATCACGTCGAGTATTGGCTCAACGGCAAAAAGATTTTGTCCTTCACGCGCGGCTCCGCGGCGTTTCGCAAGGCCGTAGCCGATAGCAAATATCATAACATCCCCAACTTCGGAGAATGGCCAGACGGCCACATCCTATTGCAGGAACACGGCAGCCAGGTTTCCTTCCGCAACATCAAGATCCGCGTGCTGCCAAAATAATCTCAAACCTGAAGGACCGCCATGAACAAGCAAACACGCCGCAGTTTTTTGAGGACCTCGCTGCTCGGCGGCGCGGGGCTCATCATTCTTCCGAATATCGTCACCGGTTGCCGGACGCTTGGGGTTTCGGCCAACCGGCGCATTCAAGTCGCCCAGATTGGTTGTGGCCGCGAGGGGCGGGTGGACATGAGTGGAGTTCTAGCATGCCCGTCGGCCCGCGTGGTGGCGGTGTGTGACCTCGATACCAAACGTGTTGCCGCAGCCAAAGACGTGGTGGTGAATTTCTACAAAGAAAAAGGTGAATCGAACGTGGACGTTCAGACCTACCACGACTTTCATGAAGTACTGGGCCGACCGGACATTGACGCGGTGGTGGTGAGCACGCCTGACCATTGGCACGCGCTGGTCGCCATCCACGCGGCGCTGGCCGGCAAACACATTTATCTTCAGAAACCGGTTACTTACGCCATTGCCGAGGCCATCGCATTGCGACACGCGGTGCGGGCGAAAAAAGTCATTCTGCAGGCCGGGTCACAGCAGCGCTCGGAACACCCGTTCATTGCCTTCCGTCCCGCTAGCGAAGCGGTGCGCAACGGCCGTATCGGCAGGCTCGCCACCATCAAGATCGGCATCGGCCTGGATAAGCCGAAAGGCGAAGCACCCGCGCCCATGCCCGTGCCCGCGAATTTCGACTATGAACGCTGGCTCGGCCCGGCGCCGGAACAACCCTACATGGAAGACCGTGTTCATCCGCAGGACAGTTTCAATGGCCGGCCTGGCTGGATCACCACAGAGGATTTCGGGCTGGGCATGATCACCAATTGGGGCGCGCATCACATTGACATCGCCCAATGGGCGATGGGCATGGAATTGAGCGGCCCAACTGAGATTGACGCCCATGCCAATTTTATGTCCGGCGACGTGTGGACCGTGCACACCAACTATCACGTCAAGATGCGTTATGCCAACGGCGTGAATGTGATTCTCGACAACAACTACGAAAATGGGCTGCGCTTCGAGGGCAGCGAAGGCTGGATTTTCTGCAGCCGCGGTTCGGTGCGGGTTACCAGCAGCGATCCCAATCTGGCCGAACCGGCGGATCTGACCAAAGGCCCGTTGCGTGCCAGCGATGCAAAAATTCTCTCACCACTCGGCACCGGTGCCAAACGCTGGCCGCCCAGCAACAACCAATATGCTAACTGGCTGGATAGCATCATCGCCAGGCGCGAGCCCATCGCGCCGATTGATCAGGCCGCCCGCAGCCTGACCGCCTGCGCGACCGCGTGGATTGGGATGAAACTCAAACGCAAGCTCACTTGGAATCCGGAAAAGGAAATGTTTGTGGGCGACGACGAAGCCAATGCGATGCGCGAGCGCCATGCGCGAGCACAGGAATACGATTTTCGCGAGGTAATGAAGAAGGCTGGTTTGTCAGCCGCCTAGCGAGGTTCGCCCGCCCACGTCGCCTTTGTTGAAATCGACGTATTCCTCCGTCAAATCGGCGGCATACATCACCGCGCCGGCTTTTCCAAGGTTCAGGTTGATGTGTAAATCAAATTCCTTGGGCGCGACGGCGTCACAAAGTTCCTTGAACGTCGCTTTGGTCGGTTGACCACGCTTGAGACTCCAGAGAATCTTTTTTCTCCCGGACGCGCTGTAACCGATGTCCACCTTTTCCTCGACGATTTTTGCCGGCGAATAACCGAGCGCGTCAATGATGCGGCCCCAATTCGGGTCGCCGCCGTGCCAGCTCGTCTTCACCAGCGGGCTGTTCGCCACGGCTCTCGCGGCGGCATCGGCATCCTGAATCGTCTTCGCGCCATTCACTCGCACCGTCACGATGCGGTGAACGCCCTCGCCGTCGCGCACAATCATTTTGGCCAGTTCAATGCAGACGTGATTGAGCGCGGCCTGAAAAATTCCGAATCCCGAATCCCGAATCCCGAATTTCTTGTTTCCCACCAGACCGTTGGCAAGCACAAGCACCGTGTCGTTCGTGCTCATGTCACCATCTACGGTGATGCGGTTGAAACTATTGGCGACAGCTTCCCGCAACGCCGTCTGCAAAATCTTTGCGTCAATTGCCGCATCCGTCGTGATGAAGCTCAACATCGTGGCATGGAGCGGCAATGCCGCCGGTCGGGCGCCGGTCGCGGACATCCCTGGTTGAATCATCCCCGCGCCTTTGCAAATGCCGCCGATGCGGGCCGTTTTGCCACCCAGCCTGAACTCGACGGCAATTTGTTTTGGTCGCGTGTCGCTGGTCATGATGGCTTCGACGGCGTGGTCGGCGCTTTCAGTTGAATTGTCGAGCAATGTCACGGCCTCTGAAATGCCGGCGCGGACATTATTCATCGGCATCGTGACGCCGATCCGGCCGGTCGAGCCGACCAAAACATGCTCCACCGGCATGTGCAATTCTCTTGCGAGCAGCGCAGTCATTTCGCGCGCATCCTTCAAACCTTGCTTTCCAGTGCAGGCGTTGGCGTTGCCAGAATTGATGACCAGCACCTGGGCGACACCTTTTTTCACGCGTTCGACGCAGACTTTCACCGGCGCGGCGCAGACCTGGTTCGTGGTGAACATCCCCGCGACCGTGGCCGGCACTTCGGAAACGATCAACGCGAGGTCGCGCTTTTGCCCCTTGTTCGAGCCCTTGCCGGTGCCCAGGCGCTTGATGTCACAAAACACGCCGCTGGCTAGAAAACCTTGCGGTGCCACAATGGAACCTCGAATTTCTTTGTATTGAATTTTACTCATTGTTGAAAATAAATTTGCGGAAGCTGCGCGCGGTTTTCAAATCTTAACCGCGTCAATTTCCAAGCGAACCATCCGGACGTGAACCCGCCCGGCTTCGTCCGGTGGATGCTTCGCCACAAAACGCCCCGTAACGGTGTCAATAAACTGCTCGCGCAAAGGTTCAGGTATGCGCTGGACGTAGGGAATCCAAGTTGTTCGCAACCATGTTGCAAAGCCTTCCGCGCCCTCATAAACGGCGTCTTTCGGCGCGAGCTCTATACGGAGTGGCTTGAACCCAAATTTTGGCAGCCACTTTTCATAATCTTCCGGCGCGTAAAAAAAATAAGGCGCAGGCATCTTGCGAAAAAATTCACGCCAGCGCCTGTCTCTCATCGCAGGACACATGGCGACAAAAACATCGTGTGCGTTGCGCCGTCCACCGCAAGAAACCACCAGCCGTCCGCCTGGTTTCAAAACTGAGGCGGCACCTCGTAGAAACGCCTCGTGGTCATCAACCCAGTGCAATGCGGCATTGGAAAAAAGGAAATCAAACTGGCGCGGGAAATTTATTTTCCGAGCGTCCATGACGTGAAATTCCAGATTCGGATTCTTGGCTGACGGAAAGGCTATTTTCGCAAATTCAATCATTTGTGGCGAGGCGTCAACGCCCGTGGCCGAACCGCGCGGAACGGTGCGGGCAATTTCGGCGGTGATTTTGCCATCGCCGCAGCCGACGTCGAGAATGTGCTCGTTGCCGCGCAAATTGAGCCCGGCGATGATCTCACGCGCCCAAGATTGTTGAACCGCGGCATTTGACGACCCTGTATCTTGAGCCGGCCGGGAAATTGACGGACGATATAATTACTGCCTGTTACAAGAAATTTTACGGCGATGAGCCGTTCGTCCGCCTCCTCGAGGGCAAGGCGTTGCCCGACACGAAAAATGTCGTCGGCACGAACGTCTGCGAAATCGCGTGGC
>Ga0206911_1033_pt1 | contig 33213 bp, 32 predicted proteins | sample Alteio_BWOrgHeat_74_FD_152956 | JGI IMG/M metagenome (GOLD analysis project Ga0206911, IMG submission 152956) | Enriched cells from forest soil in Barre Woods Harvard Forest LTER site, Petersham, Massachusetts, United States -... | ecosystem: Environmental > Terrestrial > Soil > Temperate forest >...
AATTAAAAAATCTCAGCAATGGGAAGTTTCTGGTGGAAATAAAACTGCTCGGCTATGCATCTCAGCTCGTCACTGCAAATGTACCCGACACGCAAACCCTCAGCATCTACCTCGCACAGTCAGCAGGAGAGCTGCAAGAGGTGATCGTGACCGGTGAGTCAAGAGCGACAATCGCGAGCCGCAGCCCTATACCTATCGTAGTGGTCAACCATGACTACCTGATCTCAAATACCGCCACCAATGCTATAGATGCACTGACGGCCATACCCGGTGTCAGCGCTGTCACAACAGGGCCCAATGTATCCAAGCCTTTCATCAGGGGGTTGGGCTATAATCGCATCCTGACGCTCTATGATGGATTCAGGCAGGAGGGACAGCAGTGGGGTGATGAGCATGGGATAGAGATAGACCAATACGGTGTGGACCGGGTGGAGATACTCAAGGGCCCGGCCAGCCTGAGCTATGGCTCCGATGCACTGGCAGGAGTGATAAACCTCATCCCTACGCGCCCTGCACCTGATGGCAAAATGATCGGCGAGATCACGACGAATTATGGCAGCAATAACAATGAAGTAGGAGCATCCGGTATGCTGAAAGGCACTAAGAATGGCATAGACTGGATAGCACGCGTATCACACAAACAGGCCATGGACTATCAGGATCGAACCGATGGCCGTGTGTTTGGCACTGCATTCAGCGAGACGGATGCTAGTGCGGAGCTGGGCATACATCGGCGGTGGGGATTCTCTCATGTCAGCTTCTCGCTTTTCAATGACCTGCAGGAGATACCGGATGGCAGCCGCGACAGCCTGACTCGGCAGTTCACGCGACAGATATCGGAGGCAGATACCGTGCGTCAGATCGTATCAGGGCATGACCTCAATAGCTATAAGATCGAAAAGCTACATCAGTTGGTACAACACTATAGAGTTACTTCTACCAATAACTTTATACTAGGTGATAAAGCGGGGACACTGGATGTGGACCTTGGCTTCCAGCGGAGCGTGAGGAGGGAGTTTGACCATCCTGTGCTCTATACGATACCGGGCCTCTACCTACAGCTCAATACGATCAGCTATGATGTCAAATACCATATGCCGGAGATCAAGTTTTGGAACTTCAGCCTTGGTATCAATGGCATGTATCAGAATAACAAGGTAACCTCAGGGACTGATTTTGTGATCCCTTCATACTCGCAGGTGGACTTCGGGCCATTCGCGATAGCGAAGCGCTCTTATGGCAAGTTCGATTTCGAAGGTGGAGTGAGGTATGATGTACGTGTATTCAGTAATGATCAGCTATACACTAAACCTAATCCGACCACAGGTTTTGATATGCCCGTCACGGGTAGTGATACTGCGGGTGGTACGAAAGTTTTCTCGGGTTACCGTAGCACCTATTCGGGGTTCACGGGTAGTATAGGGGCGACGTATAACCTGAATAAAGAGCTGGCACTGAAGTTCAATTTTGCGAGGGGGTTCCGTGCTCCTAATATCTCAGAAATATCTGCTAACGGTGTACATCCCGGTACAGATATCTATCAGATCGGCAACCCGAATTTCAAACCTGAGTTTAGCCTGCAGCCCGACCTTGGATTGTCCTATAGTACTAAATATGTAGTGTTGGGAGCAGATGTATTCTATAACTATATCCAGAACTATATCTACAATCAATCACTGGACTCTACCATCGTCAAAGGAAACCAGACCTTTGAGTTTCAGCAGGCCAATGCACAACTATATGGCGGGGAACTGAGCCTCGATATCCATCCCGTCAAGTCACTCCATATCGACAACGCCCTGTCGCTGGTCTATGCCGACTTTCTGGGAACGAAAGGAAAAGCTGTGCCTGACAGTATGAGGTACCTGCCACAGATACCACCCCTGCATGGCAAGACCGAAGTGCGCTATGACTTTAAGATCAAGCATGCGCATATCGTCAATGCCTTTGTCAAAGTAGGGGTGACCTATTTCGCAAAGCAAAGCCGGATATTCAGCGCATATGGTACGGAGACGCCTACGCCGGGGTATGCCTTGCTTAATGCGGGTTTTGGCGGTGGGTTTACGGACAAGAAAGGCAAAACAGTTCTGAGCCTGTATGTGCTCGGGTCCAACCTGCTGAACACTACCTACCAGGACAATATGAGCCGCCTGAAGTACATGGACCCCAATAATGCTGTAGGCCCGAAGGGCATCTATAATATGGGCATTGATATTTCTATCAAGGTGGTCGTGCCTCTGGAGTTTAATATCTGAGGTGTCAATGGACGATTCATACAAGAATGAGTGGCACACGGATGACGGATAAAACGGATTCTCAATTATAATAAATCCGTTTTATCCGTGTATCCGTGTGCGTGTATTTAATTTTTCGGTCTTCGGTACAAAAGCCGATCAGGGCATGTACTGGCAGATGATGCCACCCATGACAGCGAGGCAGATGATCCAGTAGACGGAGTGTATCACCACCCAGGCAATAGGCTTGGGCTCGAATAGTGCAATGATGCTGAGGACAGGGAAGACCAGACAGAGGCCTGTAAAACTGCCATGCAGCGCGCCATGCTTGAAGGTGCGGAAGTCGTGCCCATATTTGTCCATCAGTCCGGTGACGATGTTATATAATTCAGAGCCTTTCTCGTGCGCCTCGGGATGATTGGCCAGCATGCCAAACAGTCCACGCTGATGTATCACTATACTGCCGAGCACTCTCCAGGCGATCAGATAACTGGCTGCATAGGTGAGCAGCAAAGCAAAGGCCATGATAGGGGCGGACATACGGGGTTTATTCTCTGTGCCATTGGCGCGCCTGAGGATACCTCCGAAGACCATAGGGTGATACCAAACGAAACCGACTACCAGGGGTACCAGTGCCGCAGCAAGGTTGACCATCATTCTTGGATCCATATATTGTGTATTTGTTTGATTAAAGGTAAAGAGTTTTTTTGGATAATAGAATTTGGCGCTATCATAGAAATCAATGCTATGATAAAATTAAGTGTTAGTGAAAGGTTGTTTTGAAATGAATCGGGTATTTTATAGTAAGCTCCCTTATTGCCCCCTTTTTATAGTGTCCAAAACAAACTGTAAAAGAAACCCTACGCAAGCGGGCGAGTGTACAATATTATTTTGTCGCTGACCTGACGGCACACAAATCCCCTTAACCCCCCCCCTTTAAAAGGGGAATAACAGCAGACGCCAGCGGGGGGACAAATAGTCGAACTATTTAAAATCCCAGTTATAAGTAGCGAGGTTTTCGAGGCATACCTTGAGTAGATCTATATTGCCGCGGATGTCATCTTTGTTTGCCATCTCGATGTGTGAGTGGATGTGACGTGTAGGGATAGAGACAGCTCCGGCTATAGTGCCGTTGGTCGCCATGCGCTGCATACCTGCGGTGTCAGTACCACCTGCTGGGAGTATCTCCATCTGGTATTTGATATTGGCCTTGGCAGCCTGCTCCTTCATATATGTCACCATGCGATAGTCGCATATCACTCCGCCGTCCATGATCTTGATGCCGACACCATCACCGAGTTTGGTCACCATCTCTTCAGGTTTCGCGCCTGGAGTGTCAAAAGCTATCGTAGTGTCTATGCAGAAGCTAAAATCAGGATTGATGTGGTGGGCGGCTACATGCACCCCTCTGAGGCCTACTTCTTCCTGCACAGTAAATACACCATAGAAGTCATAAGGGATATCTTTTCCTTTGAGCTCTTTCAATGTCTCCAGCAGCACGAACACTGCGACACGATTGTCGATGGATTTACTATTGACGCAGTCGCCCATCTCGATGAGTTCACTGAGACGGGTGATAGGGCTGCCTATCTCAATGTATTTGTCCACTTCGCTCTTAGGTAGTCCCAAGTCGACAAAGTAATCAGGTATCTGTGGTGATTTGGTACGCTCCTCTGCGGTCATGATGTGTATCGGCTTGGAACCCATAACACCGATGATATCCTTTTTGCCGTGCACGATGACACGCTGTGCTGTGAGTGTCTTAGGGTCGAAACCGCCGATGGTCTGTATCCTGATAAAACCATTCTCATCGATAGCTTTGACCATAAAGCCGATCTCATCCATGTGGGCGGCGGCCATCACTCTTTTATCATTGCTTTTTCCTTTTTTCACCGCTACGAGGTTTCCCATCTGGTCGGTGTAGAGTTCGTCTACCGCTCCCTTCAGGTCTTTAGTGATGAGTTCCCTTACTTTCTGCTCGAATCCCGATATGCCCGGTACTTCACAGCAGGCTTTCAATAGTGATACGTTAATTGACATTTGATTTATGGTTTATGACCTGCCTTTGCCGGCAGGCAGGTTATTGATTTATAATTTAAAATAGTCACAAGGTCCAAGTCGCAAGTAATGAGTGAACAGCCGTAAAACTAAGTATTACTTGCAAATGTTACTCATAGTTACGGTTTAATCTACTATAGTCACTTTCACCATATTGGCGCGACCCCTGGCAGCGAGAGGCATAGAGCCTATATTGACGATCATGTCTTTGGGTTTGATAAGTTCTCTTTCTCTTAGTATCCTGATGACGTCACGCACGGTAGTATCTGTCCCGACAAATTTGTCATAATAAAATGCCCTGACACCCCAGCAGACACTTAGTGCATTCAGCAGTTCTTTATTTTCGGTAAAAATGAAAATGTCGGCACGTGGCCTGTAGCTCGACAGCAGAAATCCTGTATAACCGGAAAAGGTCATGCCCACTATGGCTCTGGCGCCGAGCTCGCTGCTCATACGGGCCGCATTGTAGCATATCGCATCGGAGAGGAATGAAGCCGACTGCTTATCCGGTTTCAACTGCTTATCGTATATCCCTTCGGCATGATGTTCTATATTATTCAGGATCTTCTCCATGATGAGAATGACCCGCTCGGGGTATTTGCCCATGCTGGTCTCACCGCTGAGCATCACTGCATCAGCACCGTCTATCACGGCATTGGCCACATCCGTGATCTCTGCGCGCGTGGGATTAGAGTTTTCTATCATTGACTCCATCATCTGTGTGGCCACTATGACTGGCTTGGCCTTTTGTATACACCTTTTGATGATGTCTTTCTGTATCAGCGGCATCCTCTCCTGCTCTACCTCTACTGCCAGATCGCCGCGCGCTATCATGATACCATCTGCGGCATCTATGATCGCATCTATCTCGCGGAGCGCTTCGGGCTTCTCGATCTTAGCCATGACTTTGATATAACTGTTTCGCTCGCCGAGTATATCCTTGAGCTCTTTGACATCACGCGCAGAGCGAACAAAAGAAAGCGCTATCCAGTTAGCGCCATGTGCCAGCGCAAACTCCAGATCCGCTCTGTCTTTATCAGTGAGTGCAGGCACAGTGGTCTTGGTGTCGGGGAGGTTCACCCCCTTATTATTGCTGATCTTGCCCCCTACGGTGACCTTAGCAGTGAGCAGGGATTTTTTATCTGTAGTAAGTACTTTCAGTTCTACGCGGCCGTCGTCTATGAGTATGGCATCTCCCGGTTCCGCCTCCTGGGCCAGATGAGCATAGCTGACAAATATTCTTTTGAAAGTACTGACACATGGCTCTGTAGTGACCTCTACGATGCTATTTGTCTCAAGTACTTCGAGATTGTCCCGGACGAGCCCCAACCTGATCTTCGGACCCTGCAGATCGGCCAGTATGGCAATATTCAGATGATGGTCAGCGCATAGCTTCTTAACTTTATTAAATCCCTCCAGATGCTTGTCATGCGTGCCATGTGAAAAATTGAAGCGGAAGACATCCACCCCCGACCTGATCATATTGGACATCACAGCTTCATCTTCGCATGCCGGGCCCCAGGTAGCTACTATCTTTGTTTTATTGATCTTGATATTCATCTTCTGTGTTTCATTGTTGCTCTATCAAAATAAAGAAAATTAAACGGACTTATATAGCGTCTGAAAGACAGAAGTCCGGAAGACCGCAAATCGCCCTAACCCCCTTTTTAAAGGGGGAATTGGAATTATTTCATTTTGATGATCAGGTCGATGGGCTTATTGGAGTTGCGCATATCGGCTCCTGTGATAACCATTTCATCACTCTCAAACTGGTACCACCTGGCCTTCAGCCTGAATGTATCAGATGCAGAGCGACTCAGGTCAAAGATATAGCTACCATCATCCTTGACTGAGTATGACTTTTGGGTAGAGCCGACTTCATTGCTGGTGAGGAACACGGATGCCTGATTCGCCAAGGTGGGCGTCCCTGATCTATCCATATATACAGTACCCGTCACTACCAGCGGTTCTTTAAGTGCGGTTTTATATCCTGTATCTGTGACGGCAGGCTTAGCGACCGTAGGAGGTATTACGTATGTTGTGGCCGGAGCAGTGACTGGTGTTTGGGTTGCTGTGATCGTGGCGACAGCTGTGTTTACTACATTAGTTGTTACAGGATTAGTAGTCGGGGCAGTGACCGGTGGCGTGATAATTGTGTTCGTTGTCACAGGTGATGTTACGGCGGGTGTAGTTACTATGATAGTTGTTGCTGGATTTGTCGTTTGAATAGTGACAGGTAGTGTAGTATCGCGAGTATTTACGACAGGGTTTATAGCGGGAGTTTTTGCTGCGGGCGTTGTCACAGTGGTTTTGGCCGCGGCAGTATCCGGTGAAGTGATCGACGGGGTCGTTGCAATAGATATAGCGGGTGCGGGTTTAGGTGGTATTGGTTTAGATGGTGCAGCCACTCTCCCCATATGGAAATCCTTTTTTATGACATTGGCCGGTTTCTCATTTGTATTTTTTCTGGCAGCATCTCTTTCCATCACATCAGGTGTGAGCTCACCTATTACCTTAAACTCCGTTCGACGGTTGAGGGCCTGCCCTGCCAGATTGTCTTTGCCATCGGGCATGAAATCATGAGCTACAGGTTGTGTGGGGCCATAGCCTTTGGCAGTGATCCTGTTTGCACTCACTTTCTTATCATTGACAAAATAATTCCTCAGGTCCTCTGCACGCTTTTGAGAGAGAGCCATATTATACTCCAGTGGTCCTACGCTATCAGTATGCCCCCCTACTTCTACTATGATGCTCGGGTTGTGGTCCATGATCCTCAGTATAGAGTTGATGGAGTCCTTTGCATCCGCTCTCATTCCGACCTGTTCGTTTTCATAGTATACATGTCCGATGACGCGGCCCCGAAGCGGGCTGATCATAGGCTCCGATCTCTTTTTCAGGAAAAGGTCATACTTCAAGGTATCATTATCCTTATATTCATTGGTAGTGAAAGATGATACCCCGTCATAGAAACCGTCCTTTCTCACCACCAGCTTATATGAACTTTTTGCATCGAGGTCAAAGAAGTAGCCTCCACTGATCAGATTGTATGAACCTAATTCTATACCGTTCCTGTCATCATATAGCAGGACCAGACCCTGATCAGCGAGGGCACGAGAGTTGCCTTCCTCTTCATATACACTGCCACGGACTGAGAGGAACAGTTTAGTAGTCGTGATCTGGTAGATATTATCGCAGCAGGTCGCACTTTTCTGCGCCGTGTCTCCCGGGCGGTTTGACACGACAAAGCCCAATATACCCGGATCATCAATATAGAAACCGACATCATCTGCGCTGGAGTTGACCGGCGTCCCCAGATTCTCAGCTTTGGCCCATCCACCTGTGGTATCCCAGGTGCTTCTAAATACGTCCTGCCCGCCTATACCGACCCGACCATTGGAACTGAAATAGAGCGTCCTGGTCCTGAAATCAAAATACGGGGACAGCTCATCTCCCATTGAGTTGATCTGATAACCGGCAGAGTGCGGCCTGCTGAAGCTGGTGCCATCTTTGGGATCGATCCTGATATAGAATATATCCAGCCCTTTGCCAGGATTGCGGTCGCTGACGAAATACAGGACATCCTCGCTATCTTTATCCAGGCCCAAAGCAGGCTGCATATTAGTATACCTTGGGTCATTGATCACAGGACCGAGGGGTATGCCTATCTCCCAGGAGCTATCTATATACCTGCTCATATATATCTGGCATTTTGACTTATTCATTTCACCCGTCTGGCACTGGGTATAGTAGAGCGTGTTGCCATCAGCCGTGAATGAACCATTACCTATATGGCGCCCGGGTTTGTTTATATTCTCAGGCAAGGCCTCCACTGCGCCCCAGCTTTTCCCCTGCCGTGGTGACCTGTATATCCTGGAAAAGGAACTATCACTTTTCTGAACGCTAAAATATAAAACGTTGTCCCTGAGCCTGGGCGCATAAGCTGCCAAGGGCCGATCCATACTAGTATCCAGCGGTTTCACTCTGAAGATCGGGTTTGGTACGCTGTCGCGGAAGAATATACCCCAACGTGAGCCCGATACCTCACCGGAAGCTCTTCCTCTTAATTTTGCGATCTCTTCTCCTTCTTCATCGCTGGTCACCTTCTTGAATTTAGTAAAATTGACAATGGACTGCTCATACTGTCCCAGATACTTCTGGGTGAGTGCATACTTAAATAGATTGGCCGTTACCATATCCTTCGTAGAATCCCTATCTATGAGTACCTTGTACCATTTATTGGATGAGGTATAATCCCTAAGCTCCAGATATGCCGAAGCGAGTTTGAGAGTAAAGTACTTTTTGTTTGGCTTCAACTTCGCTCCTGCTTCCAGATAGGGTATGGCAGCTTCGGTACGTCCTTTATTCAAAAGTATTTTAGCTGCATGTTTATCTTCTTTCCAACTAAGAGCAGTGGATGGGTTAGGATCGATCTTCTTCGGAGCAGCCGTGCTATCGGTCTGGGCTGAAAGCATACCCGCATACCCCAAGGCCAAGCCTAACAAGAGCGCAGCGATAAATTTCATCCGAATGAAGTGATGGTTTGGCATAAAAAAAATCCTAACGAAAGTAACAATACCGTGGCTAAAAAGAAAAACTCAGTTGTAATGGCGAGCGACCGGTAGAAAGCTATAAATAGTGATATCAATGCTATCCGAAAATTAATCGTTATTGAAAGGTCGCTTTTAAATGAATCGGGCATTTTATTATTGTAAGTTCTCGTTACCCCCAAACCCCCTAAAGGGGGCTTAAATACAAAGACTAATAAAACTCGCCTTAGAGGAGAGTGGCTCTTCTTTTTTATGGTGTCCAAAACAAACGGCCCCTATATCCCCCAAGGGGACTTTAACAGCCAAATACATCCTCACCCTGCCCTCTCCAAAGGAGAGGGTAACAGCCAACCCACCCTTTTTTACCGTGAGCAAAACCTGTATGATTTTATAGGCAATTGTTAAATCTTCAAGAAAAAAAAAGCGGCCTAAGGTGGGAAATTGGAAAATAAAAAATAGTTTGCTATATTTGCATTATTAGCATAAAAATAACAAATAAGGCCATTAATAAAAATTCCCTCCGGTAAGGCACAAGGTTTACAATTTTTATTATCTTTATAACCCTTATAAATCAAAATAACATGGAAGCTACAGCCACACAGACCGCGACCAAGTCCATACCTATCAGCCCCAATACCAAACTGGAGGAGGTGGTACGGATATTCAACCTGCAGCAGCGCAACAGGCAAAAGGCTAAAAATGCCACTGCATCTGAGCGTAAGGCCAAGATCAAAAAACTGATCAGCACCATATTTGAATTCCGCTCCCGCATAGAGGATGCGCTCTATAAGGACCTCCGCAAGGCACAGGTCGAAAGTGATTTCACAGAGATATATACAGTACTAACAGAGGCGAGGTTTGCGGTATCGCACCTGAACGAGTGGATGGCAGAAGTAGAGGTCGAAACGCCGCTGTCCATGCTCGGCTCCAGCTCCAAGATCATCTACGAACCGAAAGGCACCTGCCTGATCCTTTCCCCATGGAACTATCCATTCCAACTGCCGCTCGTGACGCTGGTCTCTGCCCTGGCAGCAGGCAACACTGCTATCATCAAGCCATCAGAATATACCCCGCATACATCTGCCATACTGAAAGAACTAATAAACAAAGCCTTTAGTGAAGAAGACGTAGCCGTGATAGAGGGCGACCACTCTGTGTCTACCGAACTGCTGAAACTGAAATGGGACCATATACACTTCACCGGCAGCCCGGCAGTAGGCAAGGTGGTCATGAGGGCAGCAGCAGAATACCTGACCCCGGTGACACTGGAACTGGGCGGCAAATCTCCTGCGATCATAGATGAAACAGCCAACATATCAGCTGCTGCAAAGAAACTGACCTGGGGCAAATGGCTCAATGTAGGACAGACCTGCATCGCTCCTGACTATGTCCTGATACAGGAGAGCAAAAAGGACGAGTTCATCGCTAAGATGAAAGAGACCCTTACCAAAAGTTTCGGTACCGACCCACATGCCAGCCCGGACATGGCGAGGATAGTGAATAATAAAAACGTGCTCCGTGTCAAGGGCCTGCTCGATGATGCTGTCAAAAACGGTGCGAAAATAGAAGTGGGCGGCGAAACCATAGAAGAAGAAAACTATATAGCGCCTACGATACTGACCAATGTATCCCTTGACTCACGGGTCATGCAGGAGGAGATATTCGGCCCGGTACTCCCTGTGGTGACATACAAAAACATAGATGAGGCCATGGCCATCGTCAATAGCAAGGAGAAGCCACTCTCCCTGTATGTATTCTCCTCTAAGAGCAAGAATCAAAACTATGTGCTGAACAACTCCTCCGCAGGAGGTACCTGCATCAATGACAATATCATACATATCACCAATCCATACCTGCCATTCGGCGGGGTCAATAACTCAGGAATGGGTAAATCTACCGGACACTTTGGGTTTAAAGAGTTCAGCAATGAGAGAGCCGTACTGAAAGCCCTGCATAGCGGCTCGGTGTCCACCCCACTGTGGTTCCCATATGGCAAGACGGCACAGACGATCACCAATTTTTTAATGAAGTATTTATAAGCTCAGCACAAAGTATCAAAACCTCCTCATGAGAAAATTAATTCCGGCCATCGCCTTATCAGTTGTTGTATTTGCTATTTGCATGACACAGTCCTGTGTCAAATCTATCGCTGACGGATATACCGAGCCGATCACCATCATACAGCCCGACACCCTCATCACAGCCTATGTGAAAAGTGGAAGTGTATATCCTATTGAAATCCAGTTTGAGACAGACCGGCCTATCATATGGGCGAAGTGCATGTTTGAGATAGATTCGCCGGGTTCTGCCGGGCTGGGAACTTATCATACATATCCTGATACCCAGTTTTATGCTACGCCTAGCCCACCGTATAATAAATACCACTATAAAGGTTCATTCACTGTACCTGTAGGGCTTAGTTATCAGGATACGATCAGGTTTGACGTAAAGATGAAAGGAGCTAACAACCCAAGCAGCCCCGACTTTGTCATGTACGACAAGCAGTTTAATATGATACTACAGTAAGGCATGACGTGAGATGTGAGACTGGAGACATGAGATAACAGCCGAATGCATCCTCATCCCCGGCCCTTCTCCGAAGGAGAAGGGAGAAGCAGCCAACGACGATTTGAAAATGAAGTCTATACTCTTATTTCTTTTCTTCCTCTCATTGACAGAATTTGCTTCTGCATCTGGTGATAGCCGGTTGGAGTTTTCGGTAAAAGAAGCAAGGATAGTTAAATCGTTTCCCAGCGAGACACAGTGGTCATTAAAAGAGGCAAAGATGGATACGGTGTATCCAAGTCAGGTAAGCGTGTCATTAGAGTTGAGAAATCTGACTGATGATACTTTAACTTTTCTGACTAATAGCTGCAATCATCCAAGTCTTTTCTCAATAGAAGATGATAGAATATATGTACCGGACGAGGGGGATTGTTTCAATAACAAAACTATCTTTCTTAGGTTATTACCACGTCAAAGCTATAGAGGAACCATTGGTTTTATAAGTCTACGAAGCGATGCAAAATTTTTACCTTCTAAAATAAAGGTGAATTTAGTTGAGCCAAAAGAAAAGTATAATCTTATAAAAGCGATTAAGGAAAAAAACAAAAAGCAATTTTCTCTCTGGACGGACTACAACCAGCTCAAATAATTGTCAATTCTCTACAGTAAACTTAATAGAGTTGATTGAGCTTCCTTTTATCTCCAGGGTGTATGCACCGGGTGACAGGCCTTTCAGTATGACGGTTTGTTTGTTTGAAGTGATGGTCTGCCTGGTCACTGTCCGGCCGAGCATATCATAGATGATAAATTCATGGCCGATGCTGTTATTTGACTCCAGGATGAAAGAGCCGTTGTTTGGATTAGGGTATAGGCGGAGATTGCCTTGAGTGGTTATATCACGTATACCCACACCAGTGACAGTATATACCGCCGAGGTATCCAGGCAGCCGGTTGAGTCAATGACTACTACCTGATAGGGGCCATTAGCCGTGGCAATGTACGATCCGGCAGTATCACCTGCCAAAGGCGAGCCATTCATCAGCCACTGATATGACGTATATGTAGTGGTCGTCAGGGTATCACGGTTGAATGGTGTGATGACGGGAGCAGCAGCAGTCCTGGGGTGCACAGTGATAATAAATGAACTATCTACGATGCAATGAAATGTATCTGATGACTCGACAGTAACAGTATCTGTAGATGCAGGTGTGATGGTCACCGTGGACCCGGTCAGATTGCCGGGATTCCAGGTATAAGTGACAGGTGTAGCGCTGAAGGAATCTGTAGCAGTGATCGTGACAGATGTCCCGGCACATATGGTCATATCGGCAGGTTTAGTGAGTACAGGGCATGTATTGAGCTCTAGTATTGTGACACGGGTCACACCATCGCCTTCACAGGTATTGTCAAGCCACTCGCCTGAAGCATCCATGACTGCGCAGTCTTCACCATAGGCGCAATAATATGTATCATGAGGCCTGCCTGTACACAAGCAAAGAGGCCCCACCAGGCAGCTGGGGAAGAGGTCATTCGGTTCTCCGGAAGCCCAGTGAGTATAAGGAGGAAGAGCAGCACCTGTAAATGTCCGCCATGTATAGGTCGTACCGCTGTCGGTGATACCGAGCCATATCTCAGGATAGGTCGGGAAAGTACCCTGAGCAAACAAAGCTGAAACGATGGCAGCATTCTCGACTGAATCATTTATGACCAACTGAGGGATACCAAGACTGGCAGCCAGCAGTCGTGCATCTATGCCAAACATATTGGAGTCTTTGACATAGTATATACTACAAGGCTGGCCGGATACATATAGCCTGGTAAAGCCCGCAGGATTGACCCTGGCATTGACCAACGTCGTATCGCAGGTCTGGGCAGCGGAGAATAAATAAAAGGCGAGCAGCAGCCCTAAGAGATACGTCTTCCTGAGTAGTGGATTAGTGTTCATGTTTTTGTTAATCAATTTAAACCAAATATAAAATAAAGCAGCCAAATGTCTGTGAAGTATAGTGTTAAAGCCAGTATGATCACTTTTTCAGAAACTCAGCAAACCATTTCCCTGAGTCTTTGACTATGCGGTTCTGATTGGCAACATCATTGTATACTATACCGAAGCGAGGCCTGTAACCGGAGTTCCATTCGAAGTTGTCTATGAACGACCACACGAAATACCCCGTCACATTGATGCCCTCCTTTTTAGCCCGGAGCACTTGCTTGAGGTAATCCTGTATGTACTTGGTACGCTGCGGATCATGGACCTGGCCATTTTCGAGAGTATCTTTACAAGCAGTACCATTCTCGGTGATGATGATATTCTTGATGCCAGGATAGGCAGAGAACTGTTTGATAATATCATACATGCCCTGCGGATATACCTCCCAGCCCATATCCGTAATGGGGTTGCCAAGTTTCTTTGCGGGTACATTAATACCATGTAGCATTGGTACGATCTCAAGTTTCTTCACCAGTACCCGGAAGTAATTTTGCAAACCAATAAAATCAAAATCAAATGGCATCAGTGCCTCATCACCCGCCTTGATATATTTATCCAGATGGTATAAAGCAGGAAGGTCTTTGACGGGATAGCCCATGCCGAGTATAGGTTCCACAAAAAGTCTATTGAAAAGTGCATCGCTGGCCCTTCTTGCTTTGTCGTTCTTCGGTAGGTTCTTCCATGCCTCTGTATGGCTCACAGAGAAAGTCGTTCCGATCTTAGCCGTCTTAGGGAGCAGGTTCCGCAGGGTGCGACCGCCTACTCCGTGGCACATGGTGACATTATGCACCGCAGGCCAAAAGTGCTGGAATCCAAACTTCCCAGGGGCATTACTACCGAGCATATATCCCAGTCCTGTGAATGCCATTGGCTCATTAAAGACCATCCAGTTCTTCACCCTGTCACCGAAACTTTTAGCACATAGGGCAGTATACTCTTCGAACCATCCCAGTATATCGCGGTTCTTCCATCCGCCTTTAGCTTCCAGTGCCTGTGGCAGGTCCCAGTGGTAGCAAGTGATCCAAGGCTCGACATTATTTTTCAGGCAAGTATCGATGACGCGATTATAGAAGTCTATACCTTTTTGATTGACCTGTCCTGTGCCACTGGGGAGTATACGCGACCAGCCAATAGAGAAGCGTGATGCAGGGATATTCATCTGCTTCATCAGGGCGATATCACTCTCATATTTATGATAGAAATCGGCTGCGACATCACCTGTCTCGTGATGGTGTATCTTGCCGGGTGTATGAGAGAAGTGGTCCCAGATTGATTCGCCTTTGCCATCGGCGTTCCATCCACCTTCTATCTGGTAGGCAGCAGTAGCAGTACCCCAGACAAAGTCCCGGCCAAAATCGCTGGCCCTGATCTCATCGTCTGCGAGTATCTCTGCCAGCAGTCCCGTAGGTAGCATAGTCCCGGCAGCTAAAAGCGCAGAGAGTTTCAGCCATTTTTCTCTTGTCATGTTTTGTTTGATTATCGGATAGATTCAAATTTAATTTATTTAGCCAACCAAGGGACTTTTGAGAGACAAATCATCCAAATAAAAAACTAATTTTATACTATCGTTGTATAAACTCTCATGAATATACTCATCATATCAGGCAGTGTGCGTACAGGGCGGAAGAGCCATGATGTAGCTGTAGAACTTCAAAGGCGCTTCATCCTGCATGGACTAGTCGATACAGATGTCCTCGACCTGGCCATATACAATCTCCCGGTACTGGAGGAAAAATTTCTGGAAGGCAAAAATATGCCTACCGGACTCTCTGAGATAAAGATCAGGCTCGACAATGCCGATGCTATGGTCTTTCTTTCACCCGAATACCATGGTTCCTATTCGGGAGCGTTGAAGAATGCGGTAGATTATTTCTGGAAAGAATTTATGCGCAAGCCAATAGGTGTAGTAGCAGTGGCATCGGGCAGATTTGGAGGTATCAATGCCTCCACAGAGATGCAGCAGTTGATCCTATCCCTTGGGGCTTTCCCGATGCCATATAAGCTACTGATACCTATGGTACAAAATGCCTTTGATGAAAAGGGAAAGATCACCGATGAGGCCCTCTCAAAGGGTTTTGACAAGTTTATTACTGAGTATGCCTGGTTCGCAGAGGCCATCACAGATAGAAAGACGAAAGAATTGATCACGCAAAAACAAAAATCATGAGCGCCACTCTTGTGACAGCATCTATCGGTCGGGACCACTATCGGGTGGAGCTCACTGCAGGAAAGAACACCATCATCGGTGATGAACCGGCAAGCAATGGCGGAGGTGATGAAGGCATGAGCCCGCATGAGATATTGGCGTCTGCTCTGGGGGCATGCACTTGCGCCACTGTCAGGATGTATGCCGACCGTAAAGGAATGCCCCTCGATGAGGTCCATGTCACAGTACTCATGATGCGCGATAATGATAATAACACGACGAATATTACCCGCGATATTACACTCATAGGTGATCTAAGCCCGGAGGATAGAGAGAAACTGCTGACCATCGCCAATAAGTGCCCTGTACATAAAACCCTGACCAATCCTATTAATATAGAAACGAAATTGATAAACTAAATACGTATAAGATGGAACGTGACATCACAAAAAAATACACGAACGGCGAGGTGACCATAGTATGGAAACCTACCCTCTGTCAGCATTCCAAGATATGCTGGACAGAACTCAGAGAGGTCTTTGACCCATTTGTAAAGCCCTGGATCAGACCGGAAGGGGCAGAAACCGAAAGGATAGTAGCTCAGGTCAAAAAATGCCCGAGTGGTGCACTGAGCTATTATATGAATAAAGATAAGGATGATTAAATATTAAAATGAAACCCTTCTGCGATGGATCGCACAGGAAGGTGGAGTTTAAAGCTGATTAGGAAATTACAAAAGAATCTTATTAATAGCAATCATTCTTACTATTTTAAGCTCATGAGGCTTAAGAGTACTCACACCATTTTGGTTCAGGGTTTTTTCTCTATTTGATTGATTAAAATAAGCAATAAAATCACCTCCATTTTTCATGGCTTTATCATATACACATACACCTTTTTTCTTTTTTAATAGCTTGGCCTGCTCTCCGAGTTCATCCTGATTGATTGCTATCAAAGTCGTATCGGTTATAATGGCAAAATCTTCCTTCGACACATTTCTAAGGTCGCAGCTCGTCAGAAGGGGCGCATTCAGGATACACCACATCGCGAAGTGAGATTTATATTCCTCTTGTGTCATTCCTTTGAACATGCCTTTAGCACTTGTAGCCTTACCTTTACCATGATTGCCGACGAGGAGCATATCCGGATCATTCCAATGACCGGGGCCTGCGTATTTCTCCAATCCCTTTTGCCGCCTCAAAATACTCATCACACTCATCTGCCAGGGACTGCCGTGGTTCCATGTATCGAATATGTCCGGTGTGGTGCGCCAGTAGCTGCCACCAGCTTTTGCCGCCCACTTCCATGGATGGCGGATGCCCCATTCGCAGATACTGAATACTATAGAGCGGCCCGAATGCTTTAAGGCTGTTCCCATCTTGGTATATCTATCTTCTGCGGGTTTCCTGCCCCATGGTGCGAAGCAATAGTCATACTTGAGCAGGTCTATGCCCCATTCTGCATAGGTCCTGGCATCGATCTCTTCGTGCGAATAACCACCGAAACATTTGCCGCAGGTTTTATTTCCTGCGCAGGAGTAGATGCCGAGTTTCAGGCCCTTGCTGTGCATATAGTCAGAAAGGTATTTCATACCATGCGGAAATTTGATAGGATCGACTTTCGGTCTTCCGTCATTCTCGCGGGCAGATGCATGCCAGTAGTCATCTATGTTGATGTACTGATAGCCAAGGTCGCGCATGCCATTGCCGGCCATGGCATCTGCCATCTCGATGAGCAGTTTCTCGCTCACATCAGAGGTGAATACATTCCAGCTATTCCAGCCCATAGGTGGTGTAAGGCAGAGTTTGTCTCCTATCACGATTTTAAGCTCCTCGGTGGCTGAGCCAAGTTTATTTGTAACCGTGATCTTAAGCATGTGGATACCTGTGTCTTTAATATTGCCGGTGATAAAGCCCGTTTGCTTATTGAGGTATAAACCGAGTGGTAGCTTTTCAACATCATAATTGATAGGCCTTTCGCCTGTGGCTGGAATGGCAAACAGAAAGTCTGTACTGGGATAGTTGCCTACTATCTTGGCCCCATGAAATACCGGAGGCCCGGAGAAAAGAAAGTCAGTGGGCTGCGCAGACAGCCCCAGAGACAATAATGTAAAAACTGCAAGAAATATTTTATTCATAAAACAAATATAAGTATTCAGATAAGGGCTGTAATTTATTGTTAGGTAAAGGTTAATGCAATTCGTTATTTTATATTAAAAAGCAAGATTTCGCCTGTTGGTACACAACGTGGTGTGTATAAGTTTGCGTCTAAGTAATAGTATAGAATGGAATTGAGGTTTACTTTTAATAAAACTAAAACGTATGCAATCAGTCATCACAGCTAAGTGGAGGAAACTGGACGGCACGCAGTTTAACCTCCCTATCCGGGACGTAGTAGAAAATGCCCTCATCCACGAAGGCGAAATAGGCAATAAGATCAAAGGTTGTATAGGGACGGACTCGCAGGTGCGGGGACTGGAAACAGAATTTGCGACGGTCGTACTGCTGCTGCGCAAGGGCAAAGGCGGCTATATGTTCATCAGCTCCGAGAAGACCCTACAGCGTATGACCATCAAAGAGCGTATGCTACATGAAGTATCCAAATCCATAGAAATAGCTTATCACCTCTGCCCGCTGTTTGACCAGTATAAGACAGAACTGGAAGTACATGCCGACATCAATACTAATCCACGCTTCGGCTCCAATACGGCACTTAGCGAGGCGATGGGATATATCCTGTCTATGGGTTTCACCTTCAAGGCCAAACCTGATGCCGTAGCGGCAAGCTGCTGCGCTAATAAGGTGGTGTAATAATCATATTATTATTGCCGGATTCACCTTCATATGGCTTCGCATTTTGGAAAGCTCTTTGCTCTTTCCAGTCATGCCAGCGTTTAGGTGAGGACATATTGCCGACGTTGTCTATCAGGTAGTGGGCGGCGATATTAAAGACTCCTCTCATTCTGGTTTCCATACTGCTCTGCGAGCGGAGCGCCAGGCCGAAGCTAAAATCCAAATAGTGCATATAGTGCCAGTAGCGTGTAGGCATGAAGATCGTTTCTCCATGCTTCAGGATGGTCTCATAGCCTTTGACATTCCGTAGCGCTGGGAACCTATCATAGTCAGGAGCTTCAGGGGCTATAAGGCTCTTGACCGTAAATGGATGATGGTATATCTTATCAGATTCCGAAGGGGGAAATAGAATAATGTGCTTATTGCCCACAAACTGTGTCAGGAAAACATTGGCGCAGTCGATGTCATAATGCATAGTGACTTCTGAGTCCTTACCTCCGAAAAACATAAACGGGAACCTCTTTATAAAGCCGTTCATGACTGTAGGGAATTTAAAATCCTCACGCAGTTCAGGAGCCGGGTCAAAAATATCATAAAGAAAAAGCCGCAGGTCTGTAGGGCCGCTTTCTGTTGCATCCAGAAAGTCGCGAAAAAGCATTTCCCGGTCTGCAGTCATATACCCTGGGCCTGGCTTGGAATAGTTGCTACTGTATACAGGGACTTTCAGCTCTCCATACTTAGATTTAAAAAAATCAATGGTCCATTTATTCAGGGCGGGCCAATCCTGTGTCATATCTGTGAAGACCACAGGCCTGCCGGGACGCAGGTATTCATTGAGGAACTCCTTTTTTGTGAGTCCTGCCTTTCTGTCGACTTGTCGCAACTCCATCATCTAAACCCAAATTTAGGCGAATAAATCACAGGAAAGAAAAATTGATTTACCTTCGGCCCTCATAAATTCAATACATGCTACAACTCACTGATGGCCGCTACACTATAGGCGGTATAGATGCCCTCTCGCTCTGCGGGAAATATGGCACACCTATTTATGTATATGATACTGCCGTGATGGAGAGGCAATACAAGCTCCTGAAAAGCAGTTTTAAGGGATTCGAACCGAAGATAAAATTTGCCTGTAAGGCACTCAACAATATTAACGTGCTCAAATTCTTTAAGGGCCTCGGAGCAGGTCTGGACTGTGTATCCATACAGGAAGTATGGGTGGGCCTCAAGGCTGGCTTCAAACCTGAACAGATCATGTATACGCCAAACTGTGTCTCTATGGAGGAGATAGATCTCGCAGTGAAGGAAGGGGTCCAAATCAACATAGACAACACCTCCATTCTGGAGCAATTTGGCACTAAGTACGGCTCATCTGTACCCGTCTGCATTCGTATCAATCCGCACCTAATGGCCGGTGGCAATATCAATATCTCTACAGGCCATATCGATTCTAAGTTTGGCATATCCATCTATCAGATGCGCCATGTGGAGCGTATCGTAAAGAGTACCGGCCTTCGTGTAAATGGCCTGCACATGCATACCGGCAGCGACATACTCGATGTGGATGTGTTTCTGCGAGGAGCGGAGATACTCCTGGAGCAGACTGAGTTATTCCCTGACTTGGACTTTCTGGATTTTGGCAGCGGTTTCAAAGTACCCTACAAACCGGATGACTACTACACCGATGTAGTAGAACTTGGAGACAAACTATCTGACCGGTTTATCGAGTTTCAAAAGAACTATGGCAAGAAAGTAGACCTGTGGTTTGAACCGGGTAAGTTTCTTGTGAGTGAATCGGGGACATTCCTCGCCAAGGTCAATGTGCTGAAACAAACTACTGCTACAGTATTTGTAGGTTTGGACTCTGGCCTCAACCATCTCATCAGGCCAATGTTCTACAACTCATACCATCACCTCACCAATATATCAAACCCGACTGGCATACCACGTATATATACCGTAGTAGGGTATATTTGTGAGACCGATACATTTGGCTGGGACCGCAAACTCTCTGAGGTCAAAGAGGGTGACATTATCGCATTCCGCAATGCCGGTGCTTATGGATTTACGATGGCCAGCAATTATAACTCCCGCTTTCGTCCTGCCGAGGTACTCATATATGAAGGCAAGGACCACCTGATACGTCAGCGCGAGTCAATGGAAGATATACTTAGGAATCAAGTGGAGGTTCTGTAATACGACCCCGCCCTTTGTAAGAGTGACGAAGAAGAACGCTATCTCCTTTCCAGCTTTATCTGTTTAGTACCTCGGATCCGGATAGGTACCATTTCTTCTTCCACATTAGTGAGTTCAAGGCCGAAGTCCTCAGATGCTGAAAGGCTGATGGATTTAATCATACGGTAGCTCTTAATTACAAATTGATCAAATGGTGTGATGGCATCATCTATAGCCACGCGGGAATTAAGTATGATAAATTTAAAGTCTGCCGGCATATTATGTTTGCGCAGGGACGGATAGTGAGATACTTCATCCACTTCACCTCCCTTTACCAGCTCCTCCACAATCTTGGTAAACATCAGGTTTACCTTATGTTCCACTTTGAAGCCAAATGACAGCTTAATAAAAAAGCATCGGCCCGGGAGGATCGTATCCACACCGTATTTGATACCATAGGGATCATTGCTAATATCAACATGTATGAACCAATATATATTAGCACGTTTGGGGTGCTTTCTGAATATAGAATAAATGATATTGGAATCTATATGGTCTTTGTCGCTCGCCATACTCATATAGACGAGATTATTTGCCTCCATAGGTATGGTCTCATCAGCCATCAGGTCCTTGAGGGATTCTATATAGTCTTTGACCTTTACAAATTCAGTATGTTTCTTTCTCAATAGTCTTGCGCGGTAGAAAATGTACATAGCAAAAAACAGCGTCACTGCTATCAGGGTGGTGAACCATCCTCCATGCGGAAACTTTTCAAGGTTAGATACAAAAAAAGCTCCCTCTATCGCATATAGAAATGCACCCAAAGCAATGACCAGGCCTAACGGTTTGCCTTTGACATAGAGGTGATAAGTAAGCAGGGCCGTGGTCATGAGCATATTGATAATAATAGCCAGTCCGTAGGCCGCTTCCATTTTAGACGACTCCTGAAAGAGCAGGACTACTCCCACACAGCCGATAAACAAAAACCAGTTGATAAAAGGTATATACATCTGCCCCTGATAATTGGTCGGGTAGATCACTTTCAGATTGGCCCATAGACGTAGCTTCATGGCCTCATTCACGAGTGTGAAGCAGCCGGATATGAGTGCCTGGGATGCTATGATCGTAGCCATCGTGGCTACTGCCACGCCTATCGGCAGAAACCATCTTGGCATCATATCATAGAAAGGCGCCCCTATAGGACAACCACGGCCCATGCAGTCCATGAGATATGCCGACTGCCCGAAATAATTAAGCAGCAAGCACACGAGGACGAATATCCAACTGACACGGATATTCTGCTTGCCGCAGTGGCCCAGGTCGGAATAAAGCGCTTCGCCTCCTGTAGTGCAAAGAAAGACCGCCCCGAGAAGCCAAAACCCGCCTTTATATGCTACCAGCAGATGAATGGCCCAGTATGGATTTAATGCACGAAGCACAGACGGGTTTTTTAGAATCTCCATAAACCCTAATCCACCTATCATGAGAAACCAGACTGTCATCACCGGCCCAAATATACCCCCCACTATGCGCGTACCAAACTGCTGAAAGATGAAAAGCCCGGCCAGTATAACGATCACTATAGGAACTACCGTGGTGATATCGGGATTGATTAAACGTAGGCCCTCCACAGCAGAGGATATTGAAATCGGTGGTGTGATAAAGCCATCAGCGATCAGAGATGCACAGCCTATCAGTGCCGGAAAGATCATCCATTTCACTTTATACCTGCGTACCAGGGCGTATAATGCGAATATCCCTCCCTCGCCCCTATTGTCGGCATTCAGTGCCAGGTACACATATTTGAAAGATGTCACGATCATAAGCGTCCAGAACACGCAGGACAGTCCTCCCAGTATCAACTCTTCAGACAGTGATTTATCATGTATGATAGCGCTTAACACATAAATAGGCGAAGTACCTATATCTCCGAAGATAATACCAAGTGTAATAAGTACACCTGCAGTGCTTAGTTTATGCAGGTTACTATTATCTGACATACAGATGATTTAATTCAAGCGTAGCGGAAAACAAAAATGAGGACGTTATTAAATGGGGACAACAATCGGGACAATCCATTCTTTGACTGAGATTTGTAATCACAAAACTAAACCGAATAAAATGGACAATGGCTGTTTCGAAGAGATTATTTTTCTCACATGCGCACACAGTGGCAGTTAGCTGACTTGCTATGAGTACGTAGGTAGTCTTTATAGAAGGCGGCAAACTTCTCCAGTTTATCTACATTGATCCAATCCACCCCGTCCTCCAGCAGTTCTTTCCATACTGCCTCATTCTGTGGCAGGGCATAGAAACGTATCTGCCTGCCGTGGTCATGGGCTACTTTTACCAATGCCAGGAGTTTTTCTTTTTGGGCTTTCGGCATAGTTCCTGCACCCTTCCAGGTGAAATGACTGCCATACGGGTCGCTGACCCGCTCCAATATATATGGGGGCAGGCTATCCGCCGATTGGTTTATATCCCCATCAGCTGTGATGTATAGTTCATTGCCCCGGCGCAGGCTCTGCCAGGGCCTGTTACCAGTGATAAGTAGCTTGATAGGGCCACCTTTGCCCATTCTGTCTGCAAACAGATTTTTATATTTTTCGATGAACTGTTTGAGTACGACATAGCAGGCCTCAGGGTCGTTTTTGAACTCTACCATGAAGATAGTAACTGTCGTATCTCCATCATATACCCAGCCATGATGCGCCTTGATGCGTTCGGCTATCGGTAGCAGATATAGCTCTTCGATGTCTTTTTTGCCATCGAGGCCTATGCCATCATGGTCCACTATCAGCTTGCCGTTGTGTAGCCAGACATCTATCTCTATGGATTTATAGCCATAGCTGAGCGCATCGAAGAGCGGGTGCTCATGTGTGTAGTCATTATGGGAATGGCCGCAATCAAGGATAAGCTGCTGGGCCGGAAGCCTAAGCCCCATAACCAAGACTAAAATTGTCAAAATATGTTTCATAACGGCAAATATAGGATTTGCTTCCCTTTTACTTTGTATTGGCTGCCAAAGCTCCTTTGGCTAATGTCCCGTATCCCTCATCGGGAGGGTTTGGGGCTTTTTGAGGGTAAAGACTTGGATTTTTCCACAATCTGTGTATCTTTGCAATCCTTTTTTGAGAAAATACCCTCAACGGAATTGCGGGACTAAATGGATTGACGGTGAAAAATCTGAAGGAATTCCAGATTCCATACGTGGGTTTGAAGATCGGGAAACATCAGTTTGAGTATCAAATTGACAGCCAATTTTTCAAACATTTTGAGGAATCACTCATATCCGATTGCAAGGTCAATGTGAAGGTAGAATTCGAAAAAGAGGAAACGCTCTTTACTTTGAACTTTTATATAGACGGCACTGTACGCGTAGCATGTGATGTATGTCTGGAGTCCTTTGACAAAGAGATATTTGGGGATTTCCAGTGCCTGGTCAAGTTCTCCGATGAACTGGCCAAAGGCAATAATGATGATGATGAGATCATCTATATCTCGCGCGATGCGCCTTTTATAGATATCAGTCATCTGATCTATGAGTACATCATCCTGAGCCTGCCGATGCAGATAGTAGGATGCAAGGAGCCGGGTACGGACCCGAGATGTAATCAGGAAGTGATCAAGCGCCTCAAGAAAACAGATGGACCGAAAGAAACCGGCGAGGTAGATCCCCGCTGGTCTGACCTTAATAAACTGAAATTCGATAAAAATTAAATAAAATAATAAATAACACGTCATGCCACATCCCAAACATAGGATCTCCAAACAAAGAAGAGATAAAAGAAGGACACACTATAAAAGTGAAGCCCCTACTACCAGCGTGGATACACTGAGTGGAGACAGCCACCTCCGTCACCGTGCCCACTGGCAGGAAGACAAACTGATCTATAGGGGCAAGGTCCTCGTAGACAAATCAGGTAGCTAATCTGGTTGAGACCAAAAATACATGCATAGTACCTTGCTATGGGTGCCTGCATATAGAAAATAGTGGAACCCTGCCTACCTCGGCGGGGTTTTCTTATTTTCAGGATTCACCTTCACGAGTTACTTTTATACTATGATAATGAAGGGTCTATTTCCATCACAAATATTTTTCTTCTTTTTAAATATATCTTTTACATTTATACCAACTAAAACTCAAATCATGAAAAAAATATTATCCCTTTCAGTTGCCTCCCTCTTTATTGCAGGGTTATTGATTATTTCTTCCTGTGGCAAAACCCCTATAACCATCGCTTATAATTTGGGCGACTATACTGTTAATGTTCCGGCTAACCCTTACAATACTTATCAGACTTTCACTTACCCAATCAGTCATGACAGCGTAGTAGCGTATTTAAATCTGGCTGGCAAGACTACTAACACTGCTAGTGTTACCTCGGCGATCATTAGTGGTCTACAAGCCCAAATGATTACTACTGGTAGTGATTTCAGCCAAATAGCCGGTGTAGAGGTCTACTTGAAACCCGCCACACTTACTACTGGTGACGGTGACCAGGTAGCATATGCACAAAATCTCGGAGCCGGAGTGACACTCACTACTTTGGCTGTGAATGGTACTAACGAATTGCAGCTACTGACTACTGACTGCATACTGACAGTAAAAGTCCTCAGTGGGACATCCGGCAGCAATGCTCTGAGCTTCAAACTCACTCAGGGTGTGATCAAACTTCACATTAATCAATAAGCTTAAGAATAAAAAGTATTCTCAAATGCCCCATCCTTTGGGGCATTTTTTATTTACCCAATACGACTCAGTAGTGTGATTAGATCGTCATGACCTGACACCTTTGAAATTCATCAGATCTGCCGTATAAAATATTTAACAGATAATTTGTTCTTTAGGTCATCTTTAGTACTTTTAGTCAGGCTTAACTTGTTGTCTCTCCCCAGCATCGGTCACTTATTTTTTATTAACCCTAAAACCTCTTTTATGAAATTACTAAAAAGTATTTTCTGCTTTGCTGTCTTGCTATGTGCCACTTTCAACTTCATACAGGCGCAAACTCCTGCTCCACCTGAGAAAGTAACATCCGTAGAAGGCATTACGGAATACAAACTGGCCAATGGGCTTCGTGTTCTTCTTTTTCCTGACCCTTCCAAACAAACCATCACGGTAAATATTACCTATCTGGTCGGTTCGCGCATGGAGGGATATGGTGAGACAGGCATGGCACACCTATTGGAGCACATGGTCTTCAAAGGCTCTACCAAACACACCAATGTCCCACAGGAGCTCAGCTCGCATGGTGCCAGCCCCAATGGCAGCACCGACTATGACCGTACCAATTACTTTGAGACATTCACAGCATCTGAGGATAACCTGAAATGGGCGCTCGACCTTGAGTCAGACCGCATGGTCAATTCCTTCATTGCTCAAAAAGATCTTGCGACAGAATTTAGTGTCGTACGCAATGAATTTGAAGCGGGAGAAAATTACCCTTCTAATATTCTGCAGGAGCGGGTGTGGTCATCGGCATACTTATGGCATCATTATGGTAAATCTGTGATAGGTTCGAAGGAAGATATTGAGAAAGTCCCTGCATCCAGTCTGAAAGTATTTTATAAGAAATATTATCAGCCTGATAATGCGGTACTGACTATCACCGGCAAAATAGAGGATGCAAAAGTGTTAGCCCTTGTCAATCAGTATTTCGGAGTGATTCCTAAACCAACTCGTGTATTAGAAGAACCTTATACTGTTGAGCCTGTGCAGGATGGGGAGCGCCTGGTCGAACTGAGAAGGGTAGGTGATGTGCAGGTGGTCAGCTGCGGATACCATATCCCGGCTGGCTGGCATCCTGACTATGCCCCGATAGAGATTTTGGTCGAGGTACTGACCAATGAACCTTCAGGAAGGTTATATAAGGCTATGATCGAGTCTAAGAAAGCGAGTGATCAATATGGTTATGCTCAGGGCCTTCATGACCCTGGTATGGTTTATTTCTCGGCAGATGTGCTGAAGGAAAAATCACTGGCCGATGCCCGGGCTGCCATGATGGGCACGATGGATGAACTTTCGACAAAGCCTATCACCGCAGAAGAATTGGAACGGGCAAAAAACACACTTATCAAAAGGCAGGAATTACTGCTCAATAACTCCGAACGTCTTGGATTGTACCTGAGCGAGTATATCGCCCAGGGAGACTGGCGCATATTCTTTATCAAACGTGACAGGATCGAGAAAGTAACCACAGACGATGTGAACCGTGTAGCAAAGGCGTATTTCAAACCATCTAACCGCACTGTAGGGCTTTTTTATCCGGATGCCAAACCTGACAGGGCTGAGATACCTGCTGCTACCGATCTGGCTGGTCTGGTCAAAGACTATAAAGGCAAAAAAGCTTTGGCTGATGGAGAGGCATTTGACGCATCGAATGCCAATATAGAAAAGCGAACAAAAAAGGGTGAGATCGATGGGGCCAAATATGCACTCCTCTCTAAAACAACTCGTGGCAATACGGTAAGAGTGAATATAACACTGCGCATCGGCAGCGAAAAGAGCCTGGAAAATAAAGGAGAAATAGCTGAGTTGATTCCTGACATGCTGGATAGGGGAACCAAAAAGCACACCCGTGAGCAGATCAAAGATGAATTTGATAAGCTGAAGGCCAATGTGAATATCTATGGTTTTGGGCAAACTGTCAATGTGTCGGTGACCACGGTAAAGGATAATCTGAATGCCACCTTGAGACTACTGACAGAAGTACTCCGTGAGCCTACATTCCCGGCAGGGGAATTTGACAAACTCAAAAGCGAAGCGCTGGCTGAGATGGATCAACAGCGTAGTGACCCTCAGGCGATAGCAAATAATGCATACCAACGGACTATGACCCCATACACTAAAGGGAACATACACTATACGATGACCTTTGATGAGCAGGTGGATGCTATTAAAGCAGTTAAGGCCGAAGATTTAAAGCAGTTCTACGCTGATTTCTACAATGGCCAGTCTGCTACTGTAGCTGTGGTGGGAGATTTTGATGAGGCTTCCGCATTGACTGAACTGAAAGGACTATTTACCGGCTGGAAAGCTCCTCAACCTTTTGTACGTGTCCCTAATCTTTATTTTGATGTTGCTGCTACAGCTAAAAAGGTCAATACCCCTGATAAAAAGAACGCCATGCTTTTTGCAGGTATGAATTTACAATTGAAGGATGAGGACGCTGATTATCCCGCTTTGATATTGGGCAACTATATGCTTGGGGGTGGATTCCTAAACTCACGCCTAGCCAGCCGTATCAGGCAGAAGGAGGGTCTGAGCTATGGAGTAGGAAGCTGGCTAAATGGAGGTAGCCTTGATCCTGCAGGCGGATTTGGCTCATATGCTATTTACAATCCTGACAATGCTGATAAATTAATGACAGCCTATAAGGAGGAGATAGAAAAAATGATCAAAGATGGCTATACCGAGGCTGAGTTGAAAGACGCTAAGTCCGGGTATCTGCAGGACATAGCAGTGGCCCGTGCAGAAGATAACCGACTGGTATCTAAACTGTCTAGCAACCTCTATCTCGGACGCACTATGCAGTGGTCCGAAGATCAGGAGAAAAAACTGGGAGCCTTGACAGTAGAGCAGATAAACGCTGCTATGCGCAAGTTCATCAAGCCTGATAAATTTGTGTACGTGCAGGCAGGCGATTTTAAAACTAAATAGGGAATCCTTATATCGAAAAAATAAAGGCAGGTCGCTAGACCTGCCTTTATTTTTTCTTGAATAGCTCAAGCTGCGCATCCAATTTGCCGAAGGCCCATGATACCCACTTGCTTGTCACCAGTATGAATAGGCCGAGCGGTGCATAGTTGAATAGCCCCCGCTTGTAGCCTGATTGCAGCCATCCGCCCGGGCCGAAGAGAGCGCCCTGTTCATCTTTCATCTGATAGAATGTCATAGTATAGGCCGCCAACGCAAAGAAAAAGATAAGCATGAACTCCCACTTGTCGCCGTTCACGTATGCCACAGCTATGACCAGTAGGGCGAATAGCACCAGACTAAACAGATTGGCACCGACAGCAAAATATACGAGTACCCAAAGTACCGATCCACCTGCCAGTATCTTATTCTCCTTTTTAGCAATGCCGGTTGCGATATTAGCAATCAATATCAGGAAGAATCCTGCTATAGTGATATAAAATGTGATACCGTAATAATTTTTTGTGCTCATGATATCCCATGCTGCTGTCAGTACCTGTTTCAGTTTCGAAGCATCGTAAAAAGGTTTCAGGATAAAAATGCCTGTTTGGTCGCGTGGTACGTATGCCTTGAGAAACAGATTCCATAGTAGCAGGGGGATAATACATGCGAAGTATATGAGAAGGTATTTGTAGCGCTTTTCACGGACAGCGATATATAGCAGGATGATTATTATCCCTCCTGCGAATAATATAGACTCAGACCTAGTCCAGATTCCAAAAATAACTGCAAGGAGAGACAGATAGAAAAATCCTTCCTTCTTCTGCTCATACCATATCACGAAGGACATCACCGCAATAGAAGTATATATCGCACATGGTAGGTTGGTGCCGCATACCGAAGCGCGGTAAAACATCTCAGGGATCATGATGGTCAGAAATGTAAAGATGATGGCACCGGACGAACTAACAAACCTGCGTAGTAATGCATAGATTATAAATGCCCACGATATAAAGAATAGGGTGGTAACCAGGCCCGGTGTCTCCAGGCCATTAAAATACGCTAGAGAATTGCTCAATGCAAACAGTGGCGGATAGAGCAGTCGGGGGCCGCAGCTATTGACTATTTCCGGGCTGGTCAGGACGGAGTTGGCCAGTGTGTGTTCATGTGCGATAGCCTTGGACAGGAGGTCATAACCGAGTATGGCATCAAAATCATGTGTCGGCCAGTAGAGCCCTTTGACAGATATACCATAGACGAGATAGGCCGTCATCCCTGCAAAGACCACCCACACCAGTGTGAGCCAACTGAGGTCTATTTTCTGGCGTGGGCGTTTCCATGGCAGGTCATTGGCTTTCCAATCCAGATAATAACGTATGCCGGACAAAGCTATAATGCTAAGAGATACAGAGAGATCTATGCCGGTAGCGGTGATAGAATGGATAGTCCTGTCCAGGAAATACATGAGGAAGCTGGTCAACCCAAACCCTATCGGCATAGCGAGAGCGAATTTCTCCGTGATCTTAAAATCACGAAAGAGACTAAGCAGTGAAAAACCTAAAAAGAATATAAGTATGAACATGCTGCTTCCTTATTTTTTGATGGATAATACCATAAATTGTGTAGGCTTCTCCACCTTGTAGTTCAGTTTATCGAGTCCCCATCCATTGAATGAGACCAGGTAATTAGCTTTAGCATATAGAGGATTATTCACGGAATCTCCATAAACCACCCTGCGGGGGTAGACGAAATAGGTGATCCACGGTATATCTATCATACTGAATTTACTGACGTTTTGCTGGCCTACTGGCTGCAGCACGGGGCCATTTTGAGTCATTACAAATCCTACTTGCCTGAAGAAGTCATGAGGAGGTAGCAACACAATCCCTGTATCCGGTACCGATTTCTTTATTTGGTTTACATAGACCATCTCACCCGGCCCCCATTTCAGGAGGTATTTTTCCTCCACACTTTTACCGGGGTTCTCTTCTATTTGTTTAAGATTGCTTGCGAGCATACTGTTTTTGACCCAGTCATAGCCATAGTTCCATGGGGTGTCGTTGGCACTCGTAGGAGCCTGTTCATTGTGCTGAAAAAAAACGGTCAGAAACAATACACTCAATACCGCTCCCGCAACATTGTATATGATAGCGCCAAACCTGACCGGTGAGCTGCCGGCTACCTTTTCCTTTGCTTTAGGTCTGGGCTTCAACTGGGTCGGAGGAGCTATCCTTTTATGCTTGTCTGCGGGCTTCATTATGTAAGCAAGTATAGGGAGAAAATCTCAATTTGGAAATCTACGGGCTATTAACAAAACAGGCCCCTTTAAATGTCCGCTTAGCTGATACCCAATTTTTTCTACAAAATATTTGTGACTGTGTGGATAAAAGCTATCTTTGCAGTCCATTTTTCGGGAAAATTCAAAAAAATAATCAACGAATGGGTCAAAAAACAAATCCGATAGCCAATAGGCTCGGAATCATTAGGGGTTGGGACAGCAACTGGTTCGGTGGCAAAGACGCCGCTCAGAAACTGGTAGAGGACGTGAAAATTCGCACGTACATCAATGCACGTATCAATAAAGGAGGTATCTCCCGCATCGTGATCGAGCGCACCCTGAAGCGGATCACTGTCACCATTCACACTTCCCGTCCGGGCATCATCATTGGCCGCGGTGGCAATGAGGTAGATCGCCTGAAAGAAGAACTCAAGAAACTGACGAACAAAGACGTTCAGATTAATATAGCTGAAATACGCCGCCCTGAGATAGAAGCTATGATCGTAGCTGAGACTATCGCTAAGCAGCTCGAAGCACGTATCAACTACAGGAGGGCCCTCAAAATGGCCATCGCTTCTGCTATGAGGATGGGTGCAGAGGGTATCAAGGTTCGTGTATCAGGCCGTATAGGTGGCGCCGAAATGGCCCGCAGCGAAGAATACAAACAAGGACGTACACCACTCCACACATGGAGGGCTGATATAGACTATGCTTTCTACGAAGCGCTTACTGTATATGGTAAGATAGGCGTGAAAGTATGGATCTGCAAAGGTGAAGTATATGGCAAGAGGGATCTCACTGCCGGTCTCGCAGGATCACTGCCTGAAGGTGGTGGCCAGCATGGTCAGGGCGGAGATAACAGAGGCGGAGACAATAGAGGCGGTGGTGGCCGTGATGGCGAAAGAAGGCAGCCGCGCAATAAAGGCTCACGTGGTGGACAAGGCGGAGGCGGAGGAAGAAAATAATATTCGGCAGATAATAGATAAAAATTAACAGGTCATGTTATTACCTAAAAGGACAAAGTTCAGGAAGACCCAAAAGGGCAGGATCAAAGGAATAGCCAATCGCGGCCATGAGATATCATTTGGTACTTATGGGTTGAAGTCATTGGACACACACCTGATCACCAATAAGCAGCTCGAAGCAGCGCGTGTAGCGGTCACCCGCTTCATGAAGCGTGAAGGAAAAGTTTGGATCAGGATATTCCCTGACAAAGTGATCACTCGCAAGCCACTCGAAGTGCGGATGGGTAAAGGTAAAGGTAATCCGGAAGGATGGGGTGCTCCGGTTCGCCCGGGTGCTATCCTGTTTGAATGTGATGGTGTGACACGTGCCGTAGCTGAAGAAGCTATGCGCCTCGCAGCACAGAAACTGCCCGTAAAAACAAAATTCGTAACCAGGAGAGATGCAGTAGAGATACTTGCGTAATTTCCAGTCAAAAAAAACCGACAACTAATATTATGGGAGCTAATAAAGCAATACAGATAAAGGATATAGAAGGCCTGGTAGACAAGGACCTAGTAGCCAGGATAGCACAGGAGAAAGAAGCGCTTAGCAAGTTGGAATTCAGCCATGCCGTATCTTCTTCTGAGAACCCTCTCAGCATTCGTACAAAAAGAAGGGACATAGCGCGTATGATCACGCATCTCAACAACAGAAAAAAAGCAACAAAATAATTAAAGGCCTTTTTCAACTATAAGCAATGGAATCAATAGATAGAAATCTCAGAAAAGAACGTGTAGGTGTAGTAGTCGGCGACAAAATGGATAAAACCATCACTGTCTCTGAAGTCACTAAGATCATGCACCCGATATATGGCAAGTTCATGAAGCAAACCAAAAAGTACAAGGCTCATGATGAAAAGAATGATGCCAAGGCAGGTGACACTGTACGTATCATGGAGACACGCCCACTCAGCAAGACAAAACGCTGGAGGTTGGTAGAAGTAGTAGAAAGAGCGAAATAATTTGAATGCCGCGAGGCAAATCATAAATAATAAATAGAAGAAGATGTTACAGCAAGAATCAAGGGCAAATGTGGCTGACAATAGCGGCGCAAGGGAAGTACTGGTCATCCGTGTACTCGGTGGATCAGGCAGGAGATATGCCAGCGTAGGTGATAAGGTAGTAGTGACTATCAAGAAGGCGATGCCTACAGGTGGTGTGAAAAAAGGTTCTGTATCTAAGGCTGTAGTGGTTCGTACTACCAAAGCCCTGAGAAGGAAAGACGGTTCATATATCCGTTTTGACGACAATGCAGTCGTACTGCTCACAGCTCAGGACGAGCCAAGGGGCACACGTATCTTCGGACCGGTAGCACGTGAGCTGCGTGACAAGTCTTTTATGAAGATCGTATCACTCGCTCCGGAAGTTCTTTAATACTAAAGGACAAATCATAAATAAAAAATAAGAAATAGCACAGTTATGAAATTGAATATAAAGAAAGGTGACCAGGTGGTAGTTCTCGCAGGAGATGACAAAGGCAAAAAAGGCCGTGTAGCCGAGGTTTACCGTGAAAAGAACAGGGTGATCGTAGAAGGTGTGAATATCAATACCAAACATGCTAAGCCTAATGCAAAGAACCCTCAGGGTGGAATCACTAAAACTGAAGGTGGAATACACATATCTAATGTAGCCCTGCTGTCAGATGGTGCCGCTACCCGCGTAGGACGCAAGGATGTCAAAGGCTCTACCGTTCGCTTCTCAAAGAAGACAGGAAAAAACATAGACTAATATCTTTTCCGCTCAGCGGATATAAATAACGGCTCAAACCTTAAAGAAACCTGCTTTTAGCGGGTTTTTTTATTGGTATAAGTCATTGTAGACCTGCTTCTCAGCAGACAAGAG
>Ga0206911_1034_pt1 | contig 33138 bp, 17 predicted proteins | sample Alteio_BWOrgHeat_74_FD_152956 | JGI IMG/M metagenome (GOLD analysis project Ga0206911, IMG submission 152956) | Enriched cells from forest soil in Barre Woods Harvard Forest LTER site, Petersham, Massachusetts, United States -... | ecosystem: Environmental > Terrestrial > Soil > Temperate forest >...
ACGCCGTTTTTGACGGATACTGGTAATCGTTTACTTAAGGTAATACCGAATGGCGCGAAAGAGGACACATGTTCAGAGGATTTAGAGCGGAATTCCTGGTCGTACTGTTTTTTGCGGCGACGGGCTTGGCGCAGACCCCGGAAGCGACATTGAGCGTTCAACTCGACAAACCACTGCACAGCGTTAGCCCCATGTTGTACGGGCTGATGACGGAGGAGATCAACTATTCCTACGACGGCGGCATTTATGCGGAGATGGTGAGGAACCGCACGTTTCAGGATCGTGGATCTTCTGGCACCGCCCACTGGGATTTGGTGGAGATGGGTAATGCCGATGTAACGATGACGGTGGATACTGCTGCTGGGCCGAGTGAAGCGTTGACCAGGAGCCTGCGGCTCGACATCACGCAGGCTGACCCAGCCAATCAGGCCGGCGCAAGGAACGAGGGCTTTTGGGGGATGGCGGTTCGTCCCAACACTACTTACAAAGCTTTGTTTTACGCGAAAGCGAACTCGAGTGGCGTGGGACCGGTGACAGTGGCACTTGAGAACGACAACAGCGGAGCTGCGCTCGCGACCGCGACAAGCGAGCCGTTGACGGCTGATTGGAAGAGGTATGAGGTAACGCTCTCCACCGGCAAAATGAATGCTTCTGTTCAGAATCACCTTCGGCTCACAGTGGGTCACCCGGGCAAGGTGTGGCTGTCCTTGGTGTCGTTGTTTCCGCCCACCTACAAAGACCGCGAAAACGGCAATCGTATCGACATCATGGAGATGCTGGCGGCTATGCATCCGACTTTTTTGCGACTGCCCGGTGGCAACTATCTAGAGGGCGATACGATCGAAGAGCGATTCGATTGGAAGGCAACAATAGGGGCCCTGCTAGACAGGCCGACTCACCGGAGCCCATGGAATTACCAGTCGTCGGATGGATTAGGGCTTCTCGAGTTTCTTGAGTGGACCGAGGATCTGAAGATCGAGCCGGTGCTCGCAGTGTATGCGGGTTATTCGCTGAAAGGGGCGCATGTGCCACCCGGGCCGGGACTGACTACTTATGTGGACGAGGCACTCGATGAGATCGAATTCACCACGGGTGATGCGACAAGTACAAAATGGGGCGCGGTTCGAGCGAAGCTTGGGCACCCAGCACCGTTTCCGCTCCACTATGTCGAAATAGGTAACGAAGATTGGTTTGACCGCTCGGGGAGTTACGAGGGAAGATACGCGCAGTTTTACAAGGCTATTAAGGCGAAGTATCCGCAACTGCGACTCATCGCAACAGAGCCTCTGAAGCTTATGAAGCCTGATGTTCAGGACGATCACTATTACAAGCGGGCGGACGATTTCTTCCGCTTCGTCAAACATTACGACGACGTGGATCGGAACGGTCCTAAGATTTTTGTTGGTGAGTGGGCGACACGCGAAGGGAGTCCGACCACCAATCTCGGAGCGGCGTTGGGCGATGCGGCTTGGATGACCTCGATGGAACGGAATAGCGATTTGATCATCATGGCGTCGTACGCGCCGCTCTTCGTGAATGTAAATCCAGGCGGAATGCAGTGGGAAGCGAATCTGATTGGGTACGACGCGATGAGCAGCTATAGTTCTCCCAGTTACTATGCACAGGCGATGTTTGCCGAGTATCTGGGGAACGAAGTGCCAACGTCGACTCTATCGGGCGGGGGGCCGCGATTCTTTTACTCGGTTACGCGGGATACTGCGAAAGGAATGGTCTACCTGAAGCTGGTAAATGCGAATTCGACAGCGCAATCGGTGAAGATCGATTTCAGTGGAGCGAGCACGATCGCCGGAACGGGCAGACTAGTGACACTGAGTGGCGCCAACCCCGCGGAAACCAACACAATCTCTGTGCCAACGCGAATTGTACCGGTCAAAACGGAACTCAAGGGAGCAGCGTCATCGTTCAGTCACACGGTACCTGGCTATGCCGTTCAGGTGCTGGAGATTTCAACGAAGTAATAGGGATGCTGGACAGATTTTCGAGCTTATCAGGCACCGTAGATATTTGTGTCGATGAATTCGTTGCGGAACTTCCCGTTTGGATCGTAATGGGCAAGTAACGCCTGGTAGTTGCCCATCCTTGCGTACTGTGATCGGAGCCTCGTGGGAGCCATGGTAAAGAGCTTCGCCCAGTGAGGTCTCGCACCGAAGGGGGAGAGTTTCTCTTCAATGAGCGGGAGCAGCGCCTTAACGGCGGGCCATTCCGGTTTCCATGTGAAATGAAGCGCCATCGAAGGCCGTTGGTAGCAAGGGCTGATCCATAAGTCGTCTGCCGCGATCGTGCGAAACTCGGAGATAAAAAGATGTGGCGTGATCTGATCGCGCAGCTGCTCGACAGCGAGTATCGAGGCATAGCCTTTGTCGCGAGGAACAAAATACTCGGACTGCAGTTCCGCCCCACTGCTGGGCGTGAAGTTCATGCGGAAGTGCGGGATGCGCTCATACCAGGGTCCTGGTACACCCATCTGTTCGGTACAGTTTTCTGCTGAGTGTCCGGCAAGTGGATGCAAGTTTTGGGTGGCAGGCTTCGCTCCATAGAAGTCCGCCACTGTATCTGTGTGGGAACTCGGATCAACTCTGCGCTTGATCCAGACCTGCGTGGCGCGATGATTCTGCCAATCAGTAAACAGGCTGACGCTGTAACCGCTGGCAAAGATGTCGTCGAGGTGATGCTCGAGTTGCGAGAAGGAGAGATTCTCGTATACGGTCTGAGCCACTTGGAAGGTTGGTTGCACATCGAGAGTTATCTTTGTGATGACCCCCAACGCTCCAAGCCCGACGACGGTGCCCAGAAATTTGTCGCCCAATTTCTCGCGGGAGAAGATTGCAACTTCACCGTTGGCAGTGGCGACCTCCATAGCGCGAACTGCGGTCGAAAGATTACCGTTCCTACTGCCAGAACCGTGCGTGGCGGTTGCGCATGCCCCAACTACGGAGACGTGCGGCAGCGAAGCGAGGTTATGCACTGCGAAGCTCCGGCTGTCAATGTAGGGGGCAAGCTGACCGTAGGTGACACCAGCACCGACAGTAACTGTCTTGGCCTTGGTATCAAGCTCGATCTGGTCAAAATGTTTTAGAGATATCTGCTCGCCGGCACTATCGGCAATGTTGTTGAAGGAGTGGCGTGCCCCGAGAGCCTTGAGATGGGAATGGCTTTGAATGTTCTGCCGGACGTCTTCAGTGGTATTTGCAAGATCAAGATTCTTGGCGCTATATGTGTAGTTACCCGCCCAATTTGTGCGGCCGCCAGCCGTTGTCTGTGCGGTAGAGAGCCTGGAAAGAAAAGTGCTGGCAAGAAGAGCGCCGGAAGTCTTGAGGAATTCTCGTTTATCCATGTGTGGATCTCCTTCCGCTTGCCCCAGTGCTCAACAGCACTTCGTAGTCCATTGTAGTGATGACCGCCGCAAACTCAATTTACATCCAAGTCGGCTCTCAGTCTGATGTCGTCTGCTGATGACCCGATCATCACGTTGAACGTACCAGGGGCAACAACAAACTTATGTGTGACCACATCGTAATAGGAAAGTTGAGATGCAGGCAGGGCGAGCACAACGTGTTTGGTTTCGCCCGGCTCCAGCATTACGCGTTGGAATCCACGCAGACTCTTGATCGGCTGCACTACGTTCGACTTCGCTTGGTGAACATACAATTGCGCAACCTCCGATCCTACTCGTGACCCAGCATTTTGGAGATCGAATGAAACATTGACCTCGCCAGTCGCATTCATTTTGGTCTGCGAAAGCTTTAACTTGCTGTACATGAACTGCGTGTAGCTGAGGCCGTGACCGAAGGCGTAGAGTGGCACTCCCTTGAAGTAGAGATAGGTAAACCCTTTCGACACATCGTATTCATTTTGCGGCGGGACGCCGTCGAGGCCGGCATAGACGGTATAGGGCAGGTGTCCTCCGGGGTTATAGTCTCCGAGCAACACCTGCGCAATCGCCGTGCCTCCGGCCTCGCCTGGATACCACGCGTCGAGGATGGCAGGCAGATGGTCGTTCGCCCATGTCACTGCCAACGGTCCTGCGTTCATCAATACTAGGACCGTCTTCGGATTAGCAGCGTAGACCGCTTCCATCAACTGTTGTTGTGCGCCTGGTAGATTCAAGTCCCGGCGGTCTCTGCCTTCCGCTTCCACCCTGAGGTTCGTACCGAGAAACAGGATGGCAACATCCGATCTGCGAGCCAATTCAACCGCGCGGGCGATCGTGGCTGGATCGGCTGCGTCGATGAAGCCGGTTCCCTGCTCGTATTCGACTTTCACCTCGGAACCGAGTGCATCCTTCAATCCTTGAAATGGAGTGATTTTGCGCGCAGGCGTTCCGTAGTAGTTTCCTGTTTCGAAGGCCGTATCGCCGGCAGGACCGATCACCGCGATGCTTTTTAGGTTTTCTTTTTTCAGCGGAAGGAAGTTATTCCTGTTCGAGAGCAGTGTCATCGACTCAAGTGCAGTCTGCAAAGATAGCTTCAAGTGTTCTGGCGAGCGAATTACGTCCGCTGAAATCTTCGAGTAGGGGTTCATCTCTGGTGGGTCGAACGCACCAAGTCGGAAGCCGACTCGCAGGACTCGAGCCAGAGCGCGGTCTACATCTGAGGTCTGTAGAAGACCACGTTTTACAGCGAGCGGAATATTGGTTTCGTACTGCGCGTCGTCAGAGTCGCACCCGGCCTTGATCGCCTCTGCCGTAGCCTCCACCGGGTCTTCAGTGATGTGATGAGCACCTACAAGAAGGTTGACTCCGCCCAAATCGTCCGTTACGAAGCCGTCGAACTTCCACTGGCCACGCAGAATGTCTGTTAGTAGATACTTGTTGATAGCATCGGGAGCACCGTTAATCGCGTTGTAGGAAGCCATTACCGATTGTGCATGGGCTTCCATTATTGCGGCCTTCCAATGGGGAAGCCAATATTCCATCAAGTTGCGTTCATCAACCTGAGCAGAGAGGCGCTGGCGATTCGTCTCCACATTATTTACCGCAAAATGCTTCACCGTCGCCGCGACTTTCAAATAGTGCGGGTCGTCCCCCTGCAATCCCTGGATATACGCGACTCCCATGCGTCCTGTTAGAAATGGGTCTTCGCTAAACACCTCCTGGATGCGTCCCCACCTCGGATCGCGGCTTATGTTGATTACCGGAGAACGAAAGACCAAGCCGTGCTTCGAACGAGGACCATCCGCTCCGATGTTGTAAAGAGCCCTAGCTTCGTCCGACATCGCGCCCGTGATGGTATGGACCAGAGCTGGGTCCCAGGTCGCGCCCATAGCAATAGCCGCCGGAAAAAGTGTTGTCGGCTGCTTCGACCATACGCCATGCAAAGTCTGATTCCATCCGCCCCAGGCCGCGATTTTGAGTCGTGGGATGCCAACATTCAGATGGTTCAACTGCTGCGCCTTTTCCTCAAGCGTCATCCGCCCGATCAAATCGGCGACTCGTAGATCAATTGGCTTTGATGGATCAAGGTACGCCGGTTGAGGTGTATTCTGCGCCATTGCGCCGGATAAACAAAGTAGCAGACTACAGAACGTGGCAACTGACTTCATAGTGTGAGTCTCCAATAGGCGATTGGCTTTTGAAAAGGTTTTTTGTGCCGGCATTGGAACGCGATGAGTTATTTATTTATTTCGGAGCGGTTCGATCACTGACGACATGTCTTCGTTTTCGTATCCTTCGGCAATAGCACTTTCAAAGAGACCTCGCGCCACTTCAGCCGTCTTCAGATCGACATTGTAGTGTGCTGCCTCGCCCTGGGCGTAAAGCAAGTCCTTTGTCATTAGCTTGAGCAGGAAGTTCACGGTGTAATTTCGGCTTACCATTCGCTCCGAAAGAGCCCCGAGCAAGGGGCTGCCGGGCGCACCTGCCTTCAAGATTGTGAGCGCCTTATCACGGTCGAGACCACTCCGTTCGATCCACGCAAGACCTTCCGCAAGAGACGCCACTTGAACTCCGCACAAAAAGTTATTGATTAGCTTCATCTTCGCGCCGCTCCCTACAGACCCCAGATGAACGATCTCTTTGCTCATCGCCTTCAATACCGGCATTACCGTTTCCAGCACAGAATCTTTTCCGCCAACGAGGAATGATAGTTGCCCAGCTTCGGCCTGCATGCGGCTACCCGTTACCGGAGCGTCCAGCAAATTTATTCCTCGCTGCTCGGCAAGAGACGAGAGTTCCGCAATCCACGCCGGACTTACCGTGCTCGATTCAACAAGAACCGCTCCCCTGCTCGCCGCTTCCAGCGCGCCATTCCTGCCCAGCCAGACCTCGCGCGACGCTGTGTCATCGGCCAGCATGCTAATGATTACCGACGCTCCGGTGGCCGCTTCTGCAGGTGTGGAAGCAAAATGCGCACCTGCGTCGACTAACGCCTGGGCCTTCGCTGCGGTGCGGTTATATACGTTCAGCGAAAAGCCAGCTTCCCGCAGGTTCGCTGCCATGCCGGAACCCATCGTTCCAAGTCCAAGTAACGCTACGTTTTCACTCATGGTAAAACTCCTGTCAGTTGGTCTCTCTCACGCGAGCGAGCGCACAGAAATCAAGTGATTGGCACCCTTCGGCTCCACACGAACGGGGTTCCGTAATACTCGCCCGAACCCTTCGTATCGCACCTCCATCCAATCGCCGTCCTGGAGTACGACGCCATCGCCGAAACTCAACGAGTGCGCGCCAAAGAAGTGAACATGCACGTCGCCTGGCTGCCGGTGTCCCTCAAACTTGAAATGATGGTGTTCGAGATTGGTGAGACTGTGACACATATTCTCCTCTCCGGTCACCACCCTCTTCGACCAGATCGTAACTGGCCCGCGCACAATCCGCACCTCTCCTGCAACCGCTTGAAATTCTGCGCCGACCACCAACTCGGGACCAAGGCTACAGGTGCGCAGCTTCGAACCGGCGAGATTGAGGTAATTCCGCTTCTCGAATTGGTGATCGGAAAACTCATTTCCTGCGGCCATTCCGATGCGATATGGCATACCATCCGCGGCAATCACATAGATACCAGCCAACTCAGCCTCCTCGCCTCCATCCTCTGCATAGGAAGGTATGGTCAGGGGTTGGAAGGGCGCCTGTAACATTGCCCCGGTTCCTTTGTAGAACCATTCCGGCGCGATCCCAATCTTACCTTCCGTAGGACGGCCGCCTTCGATACCCCACTGGAACATGCGCATGCTGTCCGTCACGACCTCGGCTGACTTCGAGGCTTCCGCTAGATGCATGGCTTGCCTCTCCTTTGCACTTCCCAAATGTGTCAGTCCCGTCCCGGCTATTGTGAGCCGCGATGCCATTTCTGGCATATCGATGGGCGCCAACAAATGCCATTCTGAGGCCCCAGAATAAATCGCGTCGTAACTCAGGACTTCACCATACGCAAGCGCCAACGCCTCCTCACTAAGCTGGACCCCGCGACTCAAACATCGCATCGCGAGTTCGTAGATACTTTGCACCTCGTGAAGGCACACTAGAGTTGGCTCTTCTACGATCGCTACCCTGCGCGAGACACCCGTGCCGATTTGAACCAGATGAATCATCCTCGTCCTCATGTTCTATTCAATAATCGTGAAGCGCTTCAGCGATTCTTCATTCACTGTTAGACCGAGGCCTGGAGTATCCTCGTCGAGGTCAATGTAGCCATCCACGGGCACCGGCTCGCCGTCGAAGATATACCAGAAGAGTTCGTTGCCGACTTCAACGTCGACCTTAGGAAAGAACTCAGCCATCGGTGAATTAAGATTGGCCATTACAACATGGTAGTTGTGCATCTGGCCGGCGTGCGGCACAACAGGTATCTGATAGGACTCTGCGAGCGCTGATATCTTGCGAGCCTGGCTGATCCCTCCGACGCGGTTCGTGTCGAACTGAATATAATCGAGCGCGTTTGCTTCGAGCAGATCGCGGAAGCCGAAGATTGTAAACTCATGCTCTCCGCCTGCAATGGGGATCCGCCCATATGCCTTCAACTCCTTGTATCCTCGAGTATCGTCCGGAATCACAGGCTCTTCCAGCCATCGAAGATGGAACGGCTCCAGTAGCGGCAACATGCGCTTCGCATAGTCGAGTGTCCAGCCCATATAGGCATCAGCCATAACATCGATGCCGTCTCCCACTACTTCACGGACCGTCCGAACTAGTTCGACGTTGCGCTGCATTCCGTCTGCGCCATCTACCGGTCCCCAACCGAATCGCAGCTTCATTGCCTTGTATCCTTGGTCTTTGTAACGCTGCGCCTCAACCCGCAACTCATCCAGGGGCATACTGTAGAGGCGGCTGGCATAAACGGGAATACGTTTTTTAGTTCGTCCGCCCAACAAACGGTACACAGGTTGCATTGCGGATTTTCCCAGAAGGTCCCACAGGGCAATATCGACCGCACTGATCGCCGTCATCGCGACACCCTTGCGGCCGAACGCCATCGTCCGCCGGTACATCTGCTGCCATAGATACTCGGTGTCCCAAGGATCTGACCCCAACAACACTGGTTTTAGATACGTATCGATACAAGCCTTTGTTACGAGAGGCGACAATGCAGCATTGCCTAGTCCGACCAGGCCGGAGTCAGTAAATATCTCAACGAGTACCCATCCGTGAAATGCAAAATTGCCCATCGATGCTTCCCGGAACATGACCAGGTCCATCGGATTGGTACAGAAATGAGGAGGCAGCGGTATTGTTTTGCCTTCCCACTGAACGACGCGAGTGCGCACTTCTGTAATTTTCATGATTGGCTCTCTATGTTGACAGTAAGTCTGGAGTCCTTAGTGGTTGCACCTTGCCTCCCAAAAGCAGGATGGCAAGAAACCCGATGAGGTGAAAGGTTCCAACAACAAAAAACAACGTTCCGTACCCAAATCCGCGACTTAGCAGGAAACCTGCGACAACACCAAAGATGGCGCCGCCAATCGCACCGCCAAATCCGATCAGCCCCGATACCGATCCCACTGCGGAAAGCGGAAAGATATCTGCGGGCAACGTCATGATTAGCCCAGACCAGGATTGTTGACAGAAAAATGCAATGCTAAACAACACAAGGGCCCAGCCGACCGGCACGTGCGGAACTAGCATAACTACAGGCATAAATAGAGCACTGAGACCAAGAACGAACTTACGTGAGAAATCCAGCGACCGTCCGCGCCTCAGAAGCGCGCTTGAGAACCACCCACCCAGGAAGCTTCCAACTCCTGACGCAGCATATGGTATCCACGCGTAGTAGCTCACGTGTTTCACGTCGAAGCCTCGCACATCGTAGAGGTACTTCGGCAGCCAGAACAGATAAAAGTACCAGGCCGAATCACTCATGAACTTGGCGAAAACCAGTACCTGCACCTTTCGCATGCTTAACACGTCGACGAACGACAGTTGGCGAGCGACCAGTCGTGCCTCGAGCGTAGAGATGGAAGCCTCGTTGTTACCGCGATAGACGATCGACCACCAGATCACCCATGCGAACCCTACAGCCCCCGCCGCAAAGAAGACCATCCTCCAGCCGAGTGTCAGCAGGATGATGCCAATCAGCGGCGGCGCCAGCACCGATCCCACCGCAGTGCCCGCATTGATGATTCCCATTGCAGTCGATCGCTGGTGCGGCGGAATCCACTCCGCGACGACTCTGGTCGCCGCGGGAAAAGCTCCCCCTTCACCCATCCCCAAGAGGCAGCGGGCTCCTAGCAAGAATCCGAAGTTCATTGCGAGACCGTGCAACGCACAGGCCGCGGACCACCACAACATGATCAAAATGAATCCGCGACGGGTTCCCACAATATCCAGCATCCGTCCCCCACCTGCATACAGCGCGGCATAGGGGATCAGGAATGCAAATTGCAGCCATGAGAACTGCTGGTCGCTGAGCGGTATCGTCCGCTGAATGGCCGAGATAGCCACAGGCAACGTCTGCCGATCGAAGTAGCTGATGGCAATCGCCGCCGTCACCAGGGCGACAAAATACCATTGCACTTCGATCGAACTCGGCGTCGTGCGCTTGGTGTCTCTCAACATAATCGCCACGGCATCACCACTTTAGATGCAGAAGCGATGTAGCCTGCCGCGGAAGCGCTGTGGCGATAGTCACCTTGCCGCCATTAACGTCCAGCCACTCCGGGGAACTTAGAAGCTCCAGTTGTCCCGACTCCTTCAAACGCGAATATTGCTCGGCCGTCGGCATCTGCGGAGATCCCATCTTTTTCCATACGGTATAGGAATTGCTGTGCGTATCGTCGATCCGATAATGCTGCAGTAACACCTTTTTCACTCCCGCAGGAATTCCCGCAATCGTCACCTGCACTGGTGCGCCCGCAGCGGGCACGTCATCGTCATGGTAGTTCCACACCATCACTGCGGCCTCATGATCGGCCTTCGTCGCAAATGCATCCACATCGGGCGCCTGCCGCACTCCTGCGCTGAGGATATCGTCGAGAGGAATCTGCCCCGTGCTGTTTGTGCTTACCCGATCCCCGGACATCAACCCCGCCATACGAAAGACATTGATTACCGGCTTGTCCACCCCATTGGTTGCGAGCGTACGAAACCCTTCAAAATATTCCTTGTCTTCAAACTCAAACGACCACGACAGCATGGAGAGCAGATTCACCTTGTGACGGTCCTGCAGTGCGAAGAGACCCTTCATGGCAACTGCAGTATAGGTTGGGTATAGAGGACCATTTCGGTAGGCGTTCGATGGATTTACTTTCATCGAGCAAGCTGCGCATCCTTCCGGATCGGCCTCGCTCAAAATGATTGGCAGACGAATATATTTCGGATACTTAGCCACGATGCGAAATCCTTCGCTAGCAGCTTTCAATTCATTCGCGAGCCCCATCCGTACATGTCCGTCCACGACAGTAGGTCGCCCCTTGGGGTGAAACGAGATGAAATCCAGTGGAATTGGTTTGCCGTTCGCCGCACTCTTGTCATTCGAGCAATGCTTCAGGAAGTCATCCAAGAACGCGCTCGCTTTATCCGATGCAGGTCCTGTGCTGGCGGGGCCGCCTACGATTGCGTTTGGCAGTGCAGCGCGAATGCCCGCCACGGTATAGTCGTAAAGTTTGAAGTACTCCGCGGGAGTGCCGTGCCAGTATGCAATATCCGGTTCATTCCAAACTTCGAAATACCATGTTGCCATCTGATCCTTGCCGTAACGCTGCACCAGGTGTTCCGTGTACTTTCTGACTAATTCTCCCCAGACCGCATAGTCCTTTGGCGGATTGTTCGAAGCTCCTGAGATGGTGCTGCCGGGATAGTGAACCTGGTAATCATTCACGCCCGGTACCGTAGCAGCAAGATCCTTTGGCATGAAGCCCAGCTCAACCATCGGCCGCACTCCGGCCTTCTGAAACTGATCGAACGTCTGGTCGGTGATGGTGAAGTCATACACCGGTTTTCCATTCGCGTCGACCGTAAACACATTTGAAGAACTCCACTTTAGTTCGGGAACTCCATTGCCAGAGGTCAGCAAATGGTGCGCGCGGATGTAGACCGGTACAGGGCTCAGATCGTGAAGCTCCGTCAGCAGTTGCTTGCCATACTTCATTGTTGTGTAATTCGACTCGTCATAGCCAAACCAGCTGTAGATCGGCGTATATGACCCAATAGACTTCGCGAGGTCGACTTGAATCGACACAGGACTCGACTCTGACGTCTGTGCCGAAACATGGATCGCGACGGCACAGGCCAAGATGATCACAAACTTGCGCATTGGATTGGGGGACCTTAGTTGTTAGAAGTTGTACTTCAGTGCGAATTGAATATCACGCGACGGGACCGAAGTCGAAGTGACAGTACAGCAAGTCGTCGCATCAATGGTCGAACTTGGAGCGTTAAAGCTAGTGGTGTTTGGCAGGTTGAAGAACTCGGCGCGGAAAGACAGCACGGACTCACCGGGCAAAGCAAAATTTTTGAAAATCGAGGCGTCGTATTGCCGAAATGCATCCGATTGCAGCGTAAACGCCTTCACCTGTCCATAGTGTAATGCTGGCGCGACGGTATACAGTGACTTGTCGAACCAGGTAGATAGTGACTTATGAAACGTTGGTGATCCGCCCGATGGATTGATATTTGGCCGCTGATTTCCCACGCCCGTATTTGCCACGTCGGTCGAAACGACGGGGGTGTAGGGTGTTCCGCTTCTCAAGACGATAATCGTTTGAAGCTGCCACCCTCCCAACACTGCATCAACAAAATGGCCGCTGTTGGCCATGTATTTTTGGCCGCGACCCACCGGTAGCGCATAGCTGCCACTCATAGCCAGGTTTTGAGGAGTGTTGAACGCAGAGTAGGTTCTCTCATAGCCCGTATTTCCGCCGAGCGCAGGAGACTGGTTCGACTGCATGAACTTCGACCAAGTGTAGGAGATTAGCCCAGTGATTCCATCAGAGACACGACGCTCCAACTTTGCCTGAAGGGCCTGATAGGTTGTTCCGAGATCTTGTGATTGGAATGTGATCGTTCCCCAGGGCTGGTAGGGACGACGCGGCTGGACTGCCCCCGTCGCAGGTGTCGGATCGTTGAAGTCATCGGTAGCCTGCAGATGCAATCCGTGATTTCCAACATACGCTATATCGAAGACGGTCTTGGGCGATAGTTGCTGCTGCACACTCAAACTGTAATGCTGGTTCGATCCCATCTTCAGGTGTGTGAGGGTTGGCAAGATGGAAGGATTCGCCAGGGCCGAACCCAAAGGCGACCCTAAAAAGAAGTTTGCGGTGGTGCGATTTGGGTTAATATTTTGGGTCTGGTTGACCGTCTCCAGCAACAAGAATGGAAGGATGTTGCGGTTGACGCGGCCGCTGGTTCCTTCGGGTTCGTAGAAGATACCGAAACCGCCGCGAATCACAGTATCGGGGCCCAATGGCTGCCACGCAAATCCTACTCGTGGGGCGAACTGGGTACGATCGGTATAAGTGATCGAGTAGGGCAGACCGGCCTGGCTGCTGGTCTGAATGTACTGCCCAAAGAATTGATAAGCGGCGGGAGCGGCATACTGAGATGTCAGGTCGACTTGACTGGTATTGCCCTCCACGATGATCGGCTTTGCCTGCGTAGGATCAAAGGTACCAAGTTGTCCTTTATACCCGTTCAGCCATGGCGAGTATTCATACCGAAGACCAACATTCACGGTGAGTTTGGGATTCACGCGTATATCGTCCTGGCCGAAGTACTGCTGGTACCAACGTTGTCCGCCGAAGTTGGCCCCTGGGTAGGCTCGGGCCACGGAAGCAGGGTAACCCAGGAGAAAGTCCGCATAAGCGTCGCCGCCTTTTAGGGTCGTTGTGGCGCCAGCCGGGTTTTGGGTTTCAACGCCAGAGAAGGTAAAGATACCGGCATAGTTTGAACTGTCGTAGCCGATCCATTGATAGTAGCGGACCAGCACTCCAAACTTGAGAGAGTGGCGTCCCTTTACGATTGTGAAATTGTCCGTCGGCTCAAATACTGTGCGGTCCTGTGATTTTGGACGCTGATCGAATGCGGACCCCTGAAGCGCGGCGTAACCACTCCAAGCGTAGTCAGGAAATGAACTTCCGGTGCCCGGCCGCTGCAGCCCGGCGAAGCCTTGAATACCATTTGCCGCGTTGAAGTCAGGCCCCTGGAGGAACGCGGAGAGTCGCACATGGCTGGGCAGATAATGCACCCGGAAGTCCTGAACTTTGTTCGACCCGATATTTGTGATGAGACCGACTGCAATGTCGTAACCGTTGGAGGTAAGTGATGCGGTCTTTAGCAAAGGTGCAGCATTGGGGTCCGTCTCGCGGTTGTTGACATAGATCCAGCGCGCAAAAAGGCGGTTAGACTTACCGATTTGATGGTCGATGCGAATCGTGCCCTGGTCCCAGTCGATCGCCTGTGACGGCACTGCTTTAAAGCTCGTTGCCCCGCTATTTGCGTGTGGAACGTATGCCAGCACGGCGCTTGCCTGCGACGGAATTCTTGACGGGCAGATCACATTGAGCACACCATTGCAGCTAATTTGGTTTCGCGTGGTTGCAGTTACTCCATTCACCGTGGTGGAAGAGGTTGTCAGTGGATCGTAGATTGGCTTGCCAAGACCAGTGAAATCCCCTGTCCGCTGTGCATCGGTAGGTACGATGCTGTTGACCACCAGGCCTTGACGCAAGCGCTGCCCTTCATAATCGACAAAGAAGAAGGTCTTGTCTTTTCCGTTGTACAAGTGCGGAATCGATAGAGGACCGCCAATATCACCGCCGAATTGGTTGCGCTTCAAAATTGCTCTCGTAGCTGAAAAGTAATTGCGCGCGTCCAATTTGTCGTTGCGAATGAATTCGAAAACTCCACCGTGATACCGGTTCGTGCCCGACTTCGTCGTGGCGTTGAAAAATGCCCCGCCACGATTGAATTCCGCCGAATAAGGGCTTTGCTGCACACTGAACTCCTGCAATGCATCAATCGAAGTCTGGATAAAAGTGCCTCCCTGATGCTGTTCGCTCACGTCGACACCATCCAACAGAAACGAGATCGCGCTTCCACGGATACCGCTAATAGTGTTTCCATTCACAATTTCTGGACGGATCGCCAATGAATTCCCCGTCGGAGGCAGTAGGGCAGCCCCGGGCGTAAGCTCAGCGAGCCTGTAAAAGCCACGTCCATTAAGCGGGAGATTTGTCACCTGCTGGTTGGTCATAACCGTTCCGAGGGTTGCACTGTCGGTACTCAGCAGTGGAACGTCGGTGTACACCTCGACGGTGGTGGTCGCTTCGCCCACCTTCAATTCGAGATCCTCGCGAACGATCTGGCCAACTTGAACTTCAATGTTCGCAGCATTGATCGTTTCGAATCCGGTCGCAGTCACACTGAGTGAGTACACTCCCGCCGATACGGGAGTAATAACGAAGTCTCCCGTGGCATCTGTGAGAACTGTTTGCACGATATTCGTGCCCATGTTCGTCGCCTTGACGAGTGCATGCGGCACCGCAGCCCCTTGCGCATCAGTAATGTGTCCGACGAAGCGTCCCGTCTCCACCTGGCCATAAGCGGAGATTGCCGCTCCTAGCAAAGCTAGAACCAGCAGATTTTGGATTTTCGTAACCATCGTGCGAGGCTTCATTTTCATCCCTCATCTCGTGAAATTGCAGAACTAGTATCCAGTTCTGTAAACGTAATCATTAGCCTTCCTGGAGCGTCGCTAAAGGTAGTACCAAATAGAAGAGAGTGTCAAGCTAATTTTTCAATTGTCTCGTGTGCCTGCCATTTGGGTGCTTGTGGTCGTTGCGGTCATAACCATTCGAGAAAAAACGAATGTGCGCAGCTTTTTCTTTCTTGCCGAATGTTTTGAGCGCGGCCGGCGGTTCGGGCCACACGTTGAAACTGCATAAGCACTGCCCATGGGCCTCGATGAGGTCGAGTTCTATCTCAGGAGCAGCAGACGCAAACTCGCAGAAACACTCGTTTATCGGTAGTACCAATAGGCCCCGAAATCACGAAAGATGAACCGTCGGTATCCACATCGCAGATTTCGCATGCAATTCTGAGGAATTGTGAAAGAGCCTGCATTCGGCCGCCACATTATTCACGATGAACAAAGGTTGTGACTTTAGAATCGGGGCCAGGTGAGTAAACGTTCTCTTGACGACACTCGCTCTTGGGGAATAGAAGGGAAGTGTCACGATTTTCAGAGGAGAATCCCATGCAGGGTCTATCACGTCGAAGATTTATTGCCTCCGCCGCAGTGTCCGTTGTCCCGTCGGCTATTGCTTATGCCCAGCCAAAGGGGGGAGGATTAATTTCGATGCTCGCGGGTGAACCACAATCAACGAAGCCTTCACCGACAGGTTGGAAAGATGCTGGGGTGATCGACTTATCGAATTCTCCTTACGCCAAGTTGAAAACAGTGCCTGTGCGGGCGGTGGTTATTGAGGAGGGATTCTGGTCGTCGCGGCGCAAGATAAATCTGATGGCGAGTATTCCCAGCATGCATGATGAGTTGTTGGAGCATGGGCGAATGGATAATTTTTTGCGGCTGGCGGGCAAGTCGTCGGAACCGCAGAAAGGGCCTGTTTTTTCGGACTCTGATATCTATAAGTGGATGGAGGCGGTGGGTTTTGAGCTGCAGGTGGGGGATCAGCCAGAGTTGCGAGAGACTACGGAGGGGATGATCCGCGAGGTAGTGGCTATCCAGGAGCCTAGTGGATATCTGAACACGTACTATAACGGCGATCATAAGTCCCTTCGGATGCAATACGATACGCAGACCACTGGGCATGAGCTTTATTGCATTGGTCATATGTTGCAGGGGGCAATTGCCTATTATCGTGCGACTGGGGACCGGACGCTGCTGGATGCGGGTATTCGGTTTGTGGATGATTTTCTGATTCCGAACTATGGTCCGGGGGCGAATCAAAAGGGCATTGTTTCTGGGCATCCTGAGATTGAGATGGCCTTGATTGAGCTTTACCGGACCACTGGGGATCGCAAATACGTTGATTTGGCAGGGTATATCCTGCATGGCGACCAGAGGATTCCACTGCGGCCGCAGCAGATTGTTTATATGTACTGCGGTATGCCGTTTCCGCAGCGGACGAAGCTGGAAGGGCATGCTGTGCGATGTATGTATGCGTGCTGTGGGGCAACGGACTACTACTTGGAGACGGGTGATCAGGCTTACTGGAAGACGCTGAATGTGTTGTGGAATGATTTGACGGCTCACCAACTGTATGTAAATGGGGGAGTTGGAGCGCGGGCGGCGGGGGAGGCGTTTGGGGATCCGTATGAGTTGCCGAATGCCCAGGCTTATGGAGAGAGCTGTGCTGCGATTGGAAACATGATGTGGAACTGGAGGATGCTGGCGGCTTCTGGGGATGCGAAGTTTACGGATGTGATTGAGCGGGCGCTGTATAACGGCATCAACTCGGGTATGTCGTTGGATGGAAAGACTTACTGCTACAGGAATCCGCTGGCGTTCGATCCGGCGGGTGAGTCGCGAGACCGGCATTTGGTGGATGGGAAGATTCGAAATGCATGGTATGACACGACTTGCTGTCCGCCTAATTTGCAGCGGACGTTTGCTTCGCTGTCGGGTTATTTCTACAGCACCAGCGACGATGGGGTTTATGTTCACCTGTATGACAACTCGGAGATGAACTGGCATCTGCATGACGGGACGGCACTTAAGGTTGAGCAGAAGACGAACTATCCGTGGAGTGGAGATGTGAAGGTGACGGTCAGTCCGGCGACTCCTACAGAGTTTGTGATGTATGTGCGGATTCCGGGTTGGTCGACGAAGAATAGTGTGAAGGTGAATGGCAAGGAGTTTCCGGGTGCGAAGGCTGGGGAGTACCTGGCGATCAAGAGGAAGTGGGCTGCAAATGACTCAATCAACTTGAGTTTTGATATGACGACTCACTTGCTGAAGGCGAATCCTGCAGTGACGGAAGATCGTGGGCGCGTGGCGTTCCAGCGGGGGCCGATCGTGTTCTGCATGGAGCATCTGGATCAGCCGGAGCATGGTGCGGGGATGAATCTGGCGGGCTATACCATTCAGCATGAAGGGGTTACTACGGCGAAGTTTGAGCCGCAGTTGCTGGATGGGGTGATGGTGCTGAGCCATCCTGCGACGATCAGCAAGATGGCTCTGGATACTCCGCTTTACTTCCCTGCTGCTACGCCGAAGCCGCCGGAGAGTCCTACGACGGTGACGTTGATTCCGTATTATGCGTGGGCGAACCGGGAGTCGGCTTCGATGCAGGTATGGATTCCTTACAAGGAGTCTTAGTAATTTTTTTTCGGCTGGTGTTTGTGTGTTTTGCTGGGGGTTTTTGAAAAAACCACGTCTTTGACGTGGTTTTTTTGTGGTGAGCTTGTGGTGATTGATGTAACGATACTGGTTCTTAGAAGCACGATTTTAAGCGTCGAAAATTTTCCTCTTTTTTGAGATTTATTTTTGACCTCTGGGATCGATGGGGTGGGGAGAAAAAGCAACGGCAATAGATCAGTTCGCTTCACCCTTCGGGCTACGCTTCGGCCTTCGGCAGAGCGGCAGGGCCCTTGGGGCCTGGCTCTTTATTACGCGGCCACCCACCCCTATAACGGACATAGAAATTAGCCTAAAATTTGCCGTCGCTAGCAAGTTATCGGTGGCGGTCATCCGCAAACGCCCATATGGCGAAGGAGCGAACTCACGCCTAACGCTGACCACCATCGGTCCCTTATAGCGCCTGCTACGATAGCTTCATACCCTAAGCACGATGCCGACTAAACAAACTTTTGTGTTGTCGTTAGCTGCATGCATCTCTATGGCAGGTGGGCAGCTGTGCTCGGGCGACTTTCCTAGCTCCACACACGGATCACTCATACTCTTTGCCCGAAGAGACGAACGTATAGCAGTGGCAGCAGATTCGCGTGCGGTCTTAAGTACCGATAGCCATACCTTTAAAGATACCTGCAAACTTAGACTGCCGAAGCTGACTACATTGCTGGGAATAACTGGTCAAGTCACATTGGCACGGAACGATACAGAGCGCTGGAATGGCTTGGATTCAGCGAATCAGATTTTTAGCTCTGGCGGAATTGAATCCGAAGAGAGTATTCAACAAAAAGAAGAACTCTGGCTCAAAGACTTACAGGATGTGATTGCAGAAGGTGGATTCGCACCGAGCCGAGAGGATTGGAACGGAAAATACTGGACGATCCTCAGTGTTTTCACTTCGGTTTCTGGAAAGATTCATGTATTCCGTGTCGGGCTCATGGCCTCGAACGGACGTTTTTTGCCCGTCCGTCCGGCAGTCGACACTCCGGCGGATGGACAAACACAGCACGAGCTATTCGGAATGACCGCGGCGCTTGATGTGTCAAAAATGAACCAACCCGAACGGGAGCGCTACCAAAACCTCATGAACGCTCAAAAGCCGAAAGCATCATCCGTGGCGGAACTAAGAGCGCTCACTTTATCCCTAGAACAACTTGGAAGCGATGTAAATGGCCGCATTGCCGCTACCCGGAATGAACCTGCCGAAGTTGCAGGCCCGTTTTCCAGTGCCACTCTCGACGCGAACCAACAGCGCTGGCTTACATATCCCGAAGGCCCCTGCTTGACAATTCTCCCAGTTCCACCGAAGAAAACAGCAGATCCACACGATAGACAAAAGCCCAGTGACTAGAACTGCTGACACGAGGCAGAGATGGTCGCTCTTCTCGGGTAGCATCACGTCATGACTGATATTGAACGGTTACTTGGCATCGCGGCAGCCTGTTCTATTGTGGCGATTTCCGTCCTTGTCATAATCGATCCCCAAAAAGCCTCTCGCGGAAGTCCTGCAGTATTGTGGCTGACAAAAGTGTTCGTCTTGTGCAGCATTGTCCTTTTGAGCCTTGGATTTATTTCGTTTGTGGTGAGATTGATTTCAAACTGACCCACTGCCGATCCTTCACTGCGTTCGGGATGACGACTCAAACATGCAACAGCAAACGCAAAAGCAACGACAAATACGGAGATTCTGAGCGTCGCTCAGAATGACGCGTAGGGGAATGCGGCAAAGAGCACATGACGGGTAGTGAAGACGTGACGGGTAGAGGGGATGAGGTGGCTGGCGGACGGGCACTCGTCGACCCGAGCGTGTTACCGAGGCAATGTACTGAAACGCCTTGAATGAGCTAGAGGGAGAAGGTGAAGAAGCGAAGGCTGCGGCTAGATTCTGTACAGGTCAGAGAAACCTAAGGCTGAAGAGGGTGCTGAAAAAGTGTGTCTGTGCATGAAATGAAGAAAGGCCCGGGGCTAAAGCCCCTTGTAACCCATTGATTTTTCGTAGGGCTGAAGCCCTACGCTCCCTCCCAAAAGCAACAGCAACGACTTTTTCGGCAGCCTCTTGAAGCCTTTGGTAAGAGAAGCAAAAAGCAAATACGGAGATTCTGATCCTTCGGCTCGCTCTGCTCGCTCAGGGTCAGAATGACGGCGAGGGGATGAAGTGCTCGATCAGTCGGGTCAAGGAAACGAAGTGGCAAGGTCACTCGGGTAGGGTGAGGGTGTTTTTTATTTGGAGGGTGTGGGATGTGGTGGGGGCGGTGGTGTTGGGTTGGCCGCCGCCGATGGAGAGGGTGAATTCGCCTTCGGGGACTACTGGTTCGCCGGCTTCGGTGACGATGCTGAGGTCGCGGGGGGTGAGGTTGAATTTGAGTTCCTGGGAAGCGCCGGGTTCGAGGTGGATGCGCTGGAAGCCGCGCAGGGCTTTGATGGGGGCTCCGGGGACTTTGGGGAAGGTGAGGTAGAGTTGTGCGACTTCGTCGCCGGCGAGTTTGCCGGTGTTGGCGACTTTCACTGTGGCTTCGACTGTTTTGCCAGCGGTGATTGTTACTGGCGCGGTGGGGAGTTTGAGGTCAGTGTAGGTGAAGGTGGTGTAGCTGAGGCCGTAGCCGAAGGGGTAGAGCGGAGTGCCTTCGAAGTAGCGGTAGGTGCGGCCCTTCATGGCGTAGTCCTCGAATGGAGGAAGCTGGCTGACGCCGGTGTAAAAGGTGACGGGCAAGCGGCCGGCGGGATTGTTGCGACCGGAGAGAGTGTCGGCGATGGCTGCTCCGCCCTCTTCGCCGGAGTACCAGGCTTCGAGGATTGCGTTGGCGTGGTCTTTGGCCCAGCTGACGCTGAGTGCGCTGCCGTTCATGAGCACGACGACGAGGGGCTTGCCGGTGGCAGACATTGCTTCGAGCAGTTCCTGCTCGGGTTTGGGTAGATCGAGGCTGGTGCGATCGCCGCCTTTGAAGCCTTCTTCGCTGACGGGCATCTCTTCGCCTTCGAGTTCGCTGGTGATGCCAACGACGGCTACGACGACATCGGCATCTTTCGCGGCGGCGATAGATTCAGCCGACGGTTTCATGTCGACTTTGGACCAGACGAGTTGCGGTGCAGCGGCGTTGCCCTGCGGCAGGACGTATTCGACTTTCAGTGCGTAGGGCTTGCCTTGTTCGAGGTGGACTCGTCCGAGTTTGGTCTCGGGGCCGTTCGTGATGAAGGCCATGCCGAGGACTCTGCGGTCGAGTGTGGCGCGGTAGAAGTTTTCGCCGCGGAGACCGAGGTTGTAGTCGCCAGTCTCGGTGGGGGTGAGGGTGGCTTCGGATTGGACGATCACGTTTTTTTTGCCTTCGACCTCTGACGGCAATGGGCCGGATGAGACTCCGATGGCGGGCTCAACGCGGGTGGCGAGCGGTGTGGGCGCGGGTCCGGCGCCAAGCATGGAGGACTCGTCGCGGATGAGATAGCTGGTGAGGACGCCGGGTTTTCCGTTGGTGGTGAGAAGTGCGGCGGGGACGGGTGTGCCTTCTTTGCTGAGGTACTGGGTGCCTTGCTCAAAGCGGATCTGCGCAGCGGGAAACTCTGCCTTTAGTCCGTCGAGCACGGAGACGGAATGAGTGGGTGTGCCGTTGTAGTTGCCGAGGAGGACTTTGGTTTGTTCTGCGAGTGGACCGACTACGGCTATCTTGACGTCGGAGGTTTTGAGCGGGAGGACGCCGTCGTTTTTCAGAAGCACCATGGACTCGTTGGCGAGCTTGCGGGCGAGGGCGCGGTGCGCGGGGCCGTCGAGGAGCCTCTCGTCGATGTTGTTGTAGGGCACCATGGCGGGCGGGTCGAACATGCCGAGTTGAATGCGCGCGGTGAAGAGGCGGATGAGCGCGGTGTCGATCTCGCTCTCTTTGAGATAACCCTTCTTGACGGCTTCGATGTAGGGCGCGTAGTCGTGATCGTCGGTGACTTTGCGGATGAAGTCGATGCACTCGTTGTCCATGCCGGTCTGGAGGCTGATGGCGGATGCTTCGGGTTGGCTGGGCTTGTAGTGGTGGCCGCCGTAGATGTTGCGCACTGCCTCGCAGTCGGAGACGACGTAGCCTTGGAAGTTCCACTTGCCGCGGAGCTGGTCTTTCAAGAGGAAGTCGTTGGCGCAGGCGGGCTGACCGTTGATGCTGTTGTAGGCGCACATCACGGATGCAGCTTTTCCTTCGATGACGGTGGCGCGAAAGGCGGGTAGGTAGGTGTCGAGTTCGTCGTGCTTGCTGACGTCGACATTCGCGGTGTGCCGCGTGGGTTCGGGTCCGCTGTGCACGGCGAAGTGCTTGGGAGTTGCGATGACGCGGTAGTAGCGAGGGTCGTCGCCCTGCATGCCGGTGACGAAGGAGACGCCCAGGCGCGCGGTGAGGAAGGGGTCTTCACCGTAGGTCTCCTGGCCGCGGCCCCAGCGTGGATCGCGGAAGATGTTGATGTTGGGCGCCCAGAAATCGAGACCTTCAAAGATATTGCTGTGGCCGGCGCGAACGTCCTGCATGTGCTCGATGCGGCCTTCGGTGCCGATGGCGATGGCCATCTGGTGAATGCCTGCGGTGTCGAAGGTTGCGGCGAGGCCGATGGGTTCGGGAAACTCGGTCGTACCGTTGACGGCGACGCCGTGGAGGGACTCGCTCCACCAGTCGTATGCGGGAATGTTGAGGCGAGGAATGGCGCGTGCCTGGTTGACGAGCTGCGTGGCCTTCTCTTCGAGGGTCATCTGATGGACTAGGTCGGCGGCGCGCTGTTGAGCGGGAAGCTTGGGGTTTAGGAATGCGGAGGTTTGTGTTGACTGCGCGGCTGCAAGGCAAACGGTGAAGCTAAGAATTGTGAGAAGGGATGCGTTTCGAAGTGGAACGATGTTCATGCTTGCCTCCGGATTTGCTTCGAACAAATATTATTGACGATCGTGCGCACGATGCCTGAGTGGCCCGCACGTGATTCGTGATGAAAGCCAAGGACGTCGCTGACAAGGTTGCAGAGTTCAGTGGTGATTGCGTCTTATGTCTGCTGTTAGGTTTGTTGGTAGAGGCGGTAGGTTTCGTTGGTGATGGCTGGGTAGGGGAGCATGCGGACTTTGCCGGCGTTGGTTGCGACTTCCCATGCGGCGGAGTTGCCGATGCGCTGCGCGGCGAGGAGTTGTTTCTGCGTGATGGCTTGAGGGACGGGTTCGATGGCGAAGAGCGCGACGGGACCGTAGAGGAGAGCGACGAGGTTGGGGTGGCCGGGGTCGATGGGGGCGAGGCGGAGAGGCATGTCGAGTGAGAGTTCGACGCGGTCCCCGTCTTTCCAGGTGCGATCGATGTTGGCCCAGGTGCCGGGAGTGAGAGTGGTGTTGACGGCGCTGCCGTTGACGGTGACTTTGGATTTGCTGCCGGCCCAGGCGGGGACGCGGAGGGCGATGGTGAAGCGCTCGGGATGCGTGAGCCTGAGGTTGAGGCTGGTGTCGCTGTTGGCGGGATATTGCGTGTGCTGGGTGATCGCTGCGCGTGCGCTTCCCTGCTGCCAGATGATGCGTGAAGGTACGTAGAGGTTGACGTTGATGCCGTGCCCGCTGCGGAAGTAGGTGCTGATGCCGTAGTCGGCGGTGAGTTGGGGGAAGGTGCCGGAGCAGCAGGGCCACTTCTGTTCGTAGTCGACTTTCTTGGCGTCGTGGTTGTAGTCGGCGTAATAGAAGCTGACGCCGTCGGGGCGGATTGGGCGGGCGCCGAGGATGGTGTTGTAGAGCATGGTCTCCATGGCATCGCCGTAGCGGCTGTCGCCGGTGACGCGCATGAGGTAGCGAGTGACTTTGAATTGGCCGTAGGCTCCGCAGGGGACTTCGAAGGTGCTGTGAGTTTTGGTGAGGCTTTCGGCGAGTTCGTCGGTGCCAGGTTTGACGAAGCCTTCGTTGGGGCCCCAGCCTCCGGTGACGTAGCTTTGCGCGAGGACAAAGGCGAATCCGTTTTTGGCGGCACTGAGGTGCTTCTGGCTGCCGTCGGTGAGGTAGGCCTGCATGGCGGAGCAGAGTGCGTTGACGTGGCTGTAGGCGTGTTGGCTGGGGAGTACGTTGTTGTTGAGGGCGAGAGGACCGAAATAGGTGTCGTCCTGGAGGAAGCGGCGGGCGAGCTGGAGGTAGCGGTCGCCGGCTCCGCGCTGGTAGGCGAGGTAGAAGTTTTCGGGGAGAGTGTAGGTCTCGTCCCATGTCCAGGAGATGTTTTTGTGGGGACGGGCGGCCATCTCGACGCGGTTGAGAGCCTTGGGGGGGAGGAAAGGAAGCACGGCATCGGTGGCGCGGTTGAGGACGGCGAGGGCTTGCGGGTCTTGCGCGAATTGGTGCGCGTCGATGAGGCCGCAGTTGGTCTTGTCGAAGGTGTAAGCGGGGAGGCAATAGTCGTTGTAGAACTTCTGGCTGATGGTAGGGGCGAAGCCAGCGACGAGGCGCTGAACTTTGGCCTGGGTGGGTTTGTCTCCGGTGATGGCGTAAGCGCGGGCGAGGCCGGAGAGATATTGTCCGAAGCTGTGGCCGGGGACGTAGCCGGTCATATTCTTTGGCGGGTCGAAGAGAGGCGATGGAGTGTACCAGCCGCCCATGTCTTCTCCGGGTGCGGGTTGGCCGGCGAGTTGGCGGAAGGGCTTGAGGAGAGAGTCTTCGTTGAGGCCCATGAAGAGGCTGTGGTTTTGCTGGAACTGGACGAGCATTGGGCCGTCGAGGAGTTGGATGTCTTTGTAATCGAATTGGGTGAGGGGGGTTGTTGCGGCGGGAGGTGAGGCGAGGGCGGCAGTGTTGCGGAGGACGATGGTTCCGGCGGCGAGGGCGGCGCTGGTTTTGAGGAAGGTTCGGCGGGATGGGTTGGGCATTTTGGGGTCCTGGGGTAATGGCTGGAAATGCGGGAAACCGTTTACTGAAACTTGGTCGGAATGAGGGTAGCACCTGTGCTGTTGGAGTGTAAACTGCGGAGTTTTTAGTGGTGACGGGGGAGCGCAATGCTTTGTGTATATGGATTCCTGAGGGGATGAAGCGGAGGGGGCGTTTTCTGATGTAGGCTTGGCTATCGCCGACAACGGAGATTCCGAAGCTGCCAATGTGGAGTGCGGGCCACTTAATTTAAGGGGGAAATGATGGCGTCTGTACTTATTACGGGAAGCAGCAAAGGCATTGGGCTGGAGACGGCGTTGGCGTTTGCGCGTGCGGGTTATAAGGTCCACGCTACGATGCGGAATCCGTCGAAGGCGCATGCACTGGCGGAAATTGCGGCGAAAGAGAAGCTGCCGATTGCGGTGTATCCGATGGATGTGGACTCGGATGAGTCGGTGAGGGATGCGATTGCGGGCATTGCTAAGAGCGGACCGATTGATGTCTTAGTGAACAATGCGGGAGTTGAGGCGAGGGGCTCGGTGGAGGAGCTTCCGTTGGCTGTTGTTCGCGCGGTGATGGAGACAAACTATTTCGGAGCGCTGCGGTGTATTCAGGCTGTGGTTCCGGGGATGCGCGAGAGGAAGAGTGGATGCATCATCAATGTGAGTTCGGTCGCGGGGCGGATTTGCAATCCTCCACTCACTGCATACTGCGCGTCGAAGTGGGCTCTCGAGGCGTTGAGCGAAGGGCTGGCGGGTGAGATGAAGACGTTCAATGTCAGAGTGGCGCTGGTGGAGCCGGGGATTATTGATACCGCTATGGCGCGGAGAATTGGCGATCCGCCGAGCAAATCGCTATATGGACAGGATGCGCGATTCACTGCTCTTTTTTCGAACTCATTGAAAACGCCGGTGCCACCCTCGCTGGTGGCGGCGAAGATATTGGAGGTCGCGCAGAGTGGCGATTGGAAGGTTCGGCATCCTGTAGGGCCGGACGCAATTCCACTGCTGCAGTTCAGGAGCAAGATGTCGGACGAAGAGTGGGTGGAGGTGAACGGGGGCGATGACGCGACGTTCTTCAGCCGGTTGGGTGAGATGAAGATCTGATCTAGTTGGGAGTGGCGGGTTGTGCTTCTTCGAGGATGTACTTGGTTCGCGCCTGCTGATTGTGGGCCTTGGCGTCCTGGAGTTGCTTGACGAGCGTTGCGATTTTTTCAGTGTGTTTCAGTTTTTGTTCGGCGCGGAGTTCCTGAAAGATGGCGACCTCGTCGTAGGGGTCGTGTTTTTTTGCTTCCTCGGCCTGGGCGATGACGGCATCGAGATCGTTGTGGCGAAGGAGGAGGACGCAGAGGAGATCGTGGGCGGGTTGGTAGGTGGGCTCGAGTTGGACGGAGCGGCTGGCGGCGGCGATCGCTTTCTCGATGACGGGCTCGCTGGCGTTTTCTGACTGCGAGAGCGCTTCGGCGTAGAGGTATTGGAGGAGCGGGTCGTCGGGATGAAGCTGCGTTTGCTTTTCGAAGAGAGCGAGGGCGGCAGTTGGGTCGTGTTTTTGGCTAAGGAGCATTCCCATGGCATCTTCGGCGAAGGATAGTTGTGGGTCGAGGCGATGGGCCTGCTGAAAGTCGCTGAGGGCGGCGTCCATCTGGGTCATCTGCTCTTCGAGGACGCCGCGCGCGAGGTAGAGGCGGGCTTCGGAGGGGAGCTGGCCGATTCCGAGGGTGAGGAAGTCAGCACCGACTTTGAAGGCTCCGTGATTGAAGGACATCTCGGCAAAGGCGAGATAGGCGTTGAGGTTTCGGGGATTGAGCTCGATGGATTTACGGAACCACTCGACGGCTTTGGGCGTGTCGTTGTTGGTTTCGGCGAGTTGCGCGGCGAGGAGGAAAGCGCTGCCGTCCCTGAATTCGGCAGTGAGAAGAGGCTGTAGGGTGGCGAGGGCTGAAGGGGCGTCATTTGAGGCGGCCTGAGCGCGGGCCAGCATGATGCGGTTAGCGCTGGTATCCTGCGCGGTTAGCAATTGTGAGAGAAGGAGTACGGCTTCAGAGGGTCGGCCGAGAGTGACGAGGCACCCTGCGTATTGTCGCAGGGCGGGAGGGTTTTGACGGACGCGCGTGGGAGCTTTGGCGTAGTTGTCGACAGCTCCGGTGCAGTCGCCGGCGCGCGCGTCGATGGCGCCGAGCATGGCGTAACCGGTTTCGTCTGCCGGGCGAAGCTGGATGACCTGGGTGATGAGGGACTTTGCTTCTGGATTATTGAGAAGGAATGCGGTTTCGGCGGCGCCTTCAATTGCTGCGATCGATTGCGGGCACTGTTTGGTTGCCGTGCGAAATGCGTTGAAGGCGGGTTGCAGCTTTGCTTGTCCGCGCAGAGCCAGACCGAGGAGAACGTTGAGGGTGCAGTCGCCGGGGTTTTTGGTAAGGAGCGAGGTTGCGGCTTGTTCGGCCTGCTGGTAGCGGTGAGCATCGAGGAGATGATAGATCTCCTGCTTTGTGAGTTGAGGCTGTTGGGCGACGGAGGTGAGGGCGAGAGGAAGAAGAATGGCGGTTGCGGCTGAGAGACGAGCTGCTGTGGTGGCCAACTTCATAGCTCTTACGATAACTCTTTCATGCAAAAAAAGGCCGCGGCCGGCGCAGGGCAGGCCGCGGTGGAAGTTGGAAAAAACTCAGAAGGTTAGATTGCCGCCAAGCTGGATAAAGCGCGGAACTGCCTGGCCCGTGGCCTTTCCGAAGTTGCCATCGGGAATATTGGTGTCCATGGTGTTGAGGTTGGGACGGTTGAAGAAGTTAAAGATCTCAAAACGGAATTGGAAGGCGACACCCTCCGTGATGGGAGTGTTCTTTAGCAAAGCCACATCCCATTGGTAGAAGTTTGGCGAACGGAATGCGGAGTACCGTTCGTTTCCTTCATTGCCGAAGGTAGCCGGTTGGGCAAAGTTCGCCGAGGTGAACACTCCGTGCAGGTAGTCCTGCCTGCTGGTCTTGTAGCTGTAACTTAGTACATCCGGGTAGTCGCGGTTGTCTCCGTCTGCGTTGTAATCGCCGCTGTTTGAGGCGTAGCCGATGAACTGACCACTTGCGTTCTTCAAAGGCGCGAAGGCTGCATTGGTCGCAACAGTGAACGGATTGCCACTCTGTGCAATGGTTGTTCCGCTGAGTTGCCACCCGGTTGCAATTCTGCCGACAATGCCTTCACCCTTGTTGTAGCTTGGGAACTCGTAGTTCCACGCCAGGGAGAACCGGTTCGGAGCATCCCAGATAGACGGAGCATAGTACTGGTGCGGGTTAATGTAGGTGGGGTAAACCTGGGTATCGTCCTTTGACCCAGAGTGTGTGTAGGAAGTGTTGAAGAAGGCACGATGGAACCTTCCCCGCAACGCTACGATGAAGGCATTGTAATTTGATACGCGATCGTTCTGCGTGTAGTTGACCTGACCGAAACTGGTATTGAGCCGCGTCGGAACAAGGCTGTTGTGCGTGATCAGGTCGCCTTGCTGGACATTGATGTCTTGTCCGTAGCTAACGCTGAAGACCTGACCACCGCCGGAGAGCAGGTTACGACCATTGGCGCCGGAGTAAATCAGGGAGCCGACCAACCCTCTTCCGAGCTCATGATCGACCGACCCTGAGTAGGTATAACTAACCGGCGAGATGAGGTTGGGATCGATACCGCCTATGTTGAACTGAAGGCCGGTGATTCCGCCTTGCGAGTTGAGAGGTCTTGCCGGCAACACCGGATAGGTGTAGCCGAACGGCTTGTTATTCGAGGTCCCCAAACCAAAGATTGGCGCGGGGGATGAACTGTTCGCCTGGAACGTCGGGAAGATATTGCCGGGGGGATTGCCGCGATACTGCTCCTGAAGGTTGGCGAGGGTTGGCCAGTTGTGGAAGAATCCGAAGCCGCCTTTGATGACCCACTTTCCACTACCGGTCGGATCGAACGCTATGCCGCCGCGCGGACTGAAGACGTCTGTGATTGAACGGTTGAGAGCGTGATGGTGCGCGATGACTGAGCCGTTCGCTATCTGTGCCTGTAGATTCGGGCCGGGCCCATAGAAGAAGTTACCGAAAGCCGTGCTTGGGGTGCGAGAGTAGGGGTTCCCAAAGTCGTCCCACCGCAGCCCAAAGTTAGCCGTCAACTTCCTGTTAATCTTCCAAGTGTCTTCAACGAAGGCTCCGTGAGTTATCCCAGCCGCATTCCAGCTATATACCGTTTTTTGGCCAGAGATTGGGTCGTACGCCACGTTCGATTCAGTAAAGACGTTGTCGCGGGCCAGATCGAGCAAGCTATTGAATGTGAAGGTGGGTTGGTCGTATGGTCCGTCGAAGACCTCGACGTCGTCGGCGAAGAGTCCTTCGTAGCCAGCCTTTATGACGTGCGAGTGGTAGACGTGCGTCAATACATCGCGCCAGTGGTAGTTGTGCTGGATGAAGTCTCCCTGGGCAAAGCCTGAGCCAAAGCCCTGGCCTCCGCCGGTGATGTTGACGACGGGAACGCTGAACAGGCCGGTTGCCGGCTGAACGCCCTCGACACGCATTACGGCGAAGGACGCTTCGTTGAGAGTTTGCGCGCTGAAAGTGTGAGTCTCGTTGACCTGAATGGCGTATTGGCTGAAGGTGTTCGTCGTGAGGAATGCGGCGCGTGGATTGACGCCGTTACTGCTGAGAGAGGTGCGATACCACGTCCCGTAGAGGCGTTCCTTGCCGAAGCTTTTATCGAGACGGAGGTTGAATTGAGTGCCATTCCGGTAGGCCGTACTACCGAAGCCGGCACTATCCAGCATTGGTGTGGAGCATGGCAGGTTGAACGTGGAAGGCGTGCCGCAGATTGGTTGGCCGGTCGTGTTGACGGGATAAAAAGTTGCGGCGGTCTTCGTAACCGTAACGCTAGAAACATTGGAGACCGGATAGGTGTTCAGCAGCTTGGTTCCGACGGTATTTGGAAAGGCGGTAGCGGCCCAGGCAGCAAAAGCAGGATCGTTGAACGTGATGTTTGAGGTGACTGCATTCGACGCGCGCAACGGTTCAATGGCGAAGAAAAAGAATCCAGCGTCGTGCTTAGGAATAATGGGGCCGCCGATGGTGGCAGAGATGTTATTGCTGTGAAACGGATTGTACTTTTGCACGAATTCGGTTCTAGCGAGGAACTTCTGGTAAGTGAAGTAGTCGCTGGCGTTGCCGTGATAACGGTTGGTGCCGGACTTGGTGGTCATTGTCATTTGAATGGAACTGGCGCGGCCGTAGTCAACGTTGTAGGTGTTGGTCTGGATGGTGGCTTCCTGAATGGAGTCGGGATTGGGAGTCAAGTTCAGGACGCCGGGGCGGATGGAGCTAGTGATGTCAAGACCGTCCACGACGTACATGTTTCCAACGGCGCCTTGTCCATTTGCGCTGGCATCGACCTGTGTCTCAGTTGAATAATTGTCGCGCCCTGAACCGGGGCTGCCGTTCGAAGTCACGCCAGTGCCGGTGACACCGGGGGCTAACGTCACAAGGGAGATCATGCTGCGCCCAGCAAGCGGAAGTGCGGAGAGAGTCTCGGTTTGCAAGGTTTCCTGAAGTCGAGTGTCGGCGGAGTCCAATATGGGCGCTGCGGAGGTGACCTCAACCGTCTGACTTGCACTCCCCACCGTGAGCTTGACCGGAATGTTGAGAGTCTGATTGGTCTCGAGCGTCAGGGTAGTCTTTGACGGGCTGAATCCGGTCATCGTCGTAGTGAGTTCGTAGGAACCGGGCGCAAGGCTGACGAATTGATAAATGCCGGCCGCCGTGGACGTAGCTGTTCGCAACTCGTTCGTAGCAGTATTGCGCAAGGAGAGAGTCGCTCCTGGGACCATTGCACCGCTAGGGTCGGTCACGACGCCGGAAACCGTTCCGCTGAACTGGGCGTATGCCGCGGTGCCAAATGTCAGAAACACGCATAGAGCGAGGAGAGAGAAGAGACGTGCGGTTGCGTTCGTCATGAATTGCCTCCGAATGTGAGTAAAGCAGGCCGTTGAGAAATCGTTTTCTCAGAGCGGGATAATATCCCTTTGATTGATCGGCACGGAGCCTACACAAGTGCGGTTTCGACTGTCAAGAACTTTCTCCATCAAAGGTTGGTCTTTGTGACCAACTTCGGGGTTGAGTGTTGCACTCGGTCTTCTTTTATGGGGATTTTGGCGATTTGGGATGTAGGCAGGGAATGTTGAGTTTGGATGGATGGTTTGTGGAATTCCGCCTGGATTGATCCTGATCGGGTTGGTTTTAAACGTTGATGGAATGCCCGAGGCAGGTTAAAGGGGGGCTTCCAATTGGTGTGGAATTTGGGAAAACGGTACCCGGCTTGACGACTTCATGTTGCTTGAGATGCTGGTGGGGTATTCTGTACAGGCTTTGCTCGGCGATGAACCTTTATGGCTGGACGTTTGTCAGTAAAGAAGAGGAACGATGAGACCCCGGCTCGCATAGATATTCGCACCATCGCGAGCATGGCCAACGTTTCCATTGCTACGGTTTCGCGCACGATCAACCGCGTGTCGACGGTGGACCCGAAGATCGCAAAACGAGTGTGGGAAGTTATCGGGAAGCTGGACTACTTTCCGAACACGCAGGCTCGCGCGCTGGTATCAGGACGCAGCCGGATCTTTGGGCTTATCGTTTCTGAGATCACGAATCCCTTTTTCCCGGAGTTGATACAGGGCTTTGAAGACATCGCGGTTGAGCATGGGTATGAGATTTTGGTAAGTTCGACGAACTACGATCCGAAACGGATGTCGCATTGTATTCGCCGAATGCTCGAACGGAAGGTAGAAGGGGTCGCGGTGATGACGTTTGGCATTGAAGAGCCGCTGCTGGATCAATTGGCCAATCGCAAGGTACCTCTGGTCTTCATCGATGTTGGGCCGGATCGCGCGGGCATCAGCTTGTTGAAGGTTGACTATGAACATGGTCTGCGCCAGGGAGTGCAGCATCTTGCTGCGTTGGGACATAGAAATGTGGCGTTCGTGACAGGGCCGCCTATGCTGCGCTCATCGCAATCACGTCTGGCTGCGTTCTCGAAGGCGGTACAAGAGTGCGGGATTGCTGCGGATCCAGCGTTAATCGTTGGGGGCGATCACACGCTTGAGGGCGGGATTGCGGCGATGGAGAAGTTGCTGGCCATGAAGCCAGAGCCAACCGCGGTGATGTGCTCCAACGACATGACGGCGATCGGAGTTCTCCACAAACTGTACCGAGCCGGGATGCGCGTGCCGGATGACATTTCAGTTATCGGCTTCGATAACATACATATCGCCGAAGTGACGATTCCGCCGCTAACGACAATTCAGATGTCGCGCTTCGAAATTGCGCGGGCGGCGGTGGATGCGTTACGTGCCCATGCAGAGAAGGATGGAGGCTCGCTTCCGCATCGTGAGTACAAGATCAGGACGGACTTAGTGGTGCGGGAGTCCACTGGTTTTCCGCGAGGGATGATAGCGAAGCTGCGGAAAACGGGAAATTAAAACATTCGCCTAATACTGGTAGAGTCGGAACGGACGTGTTTTGGCTTCGGCGGTTCGCTGTGCCTGCGGCAATTCGATTAACTTTTCAGGGGGCAGTTCGTCACATGGTTGATAGTTGGAAGATCGCGGTCAGGATAGTTATGCTCACCCATCGCCGTATCGGGAATAATTCATTTTCAGCGGGCCTGATTGCCACATTGTTTGGCTGCGCCTTGCTTGTCTTTGGGGCAAGTTCGGTGGCTCAGACGACGTCGCAGGACAATCGTAAAGCGGATTCCCAGGCGGAGAAACACGAGGGTGCGCAGGCGCCGGCTATGGGGGGAGTGAACACGGGCGGAGCTCACGCAGCGGTTCTCGACAAGGAACGGCGGCCGATTACGGCGGGGGGCTTCGTCAAAACCGGGCCGATTGTGTTTCAGGACATCGCTGAGAAAGCGGGGCTTACGACATGGAAACATGTGATGGGAACGCCGGAGAAAAAGTTCATTATCGAAGCCAATGGCTCCGGCGTGGGTCTTATTGATTACGACAACGATGGCTGGCTGGATATTTACCTAGTCAATGGGTCGACCTATGATGCGTTGTCTGGAAAGGCCGCGGCGCCGAAGGCTGCGCTGTTCCACAACAATCATGACGGTACGTTTACTGATGTGGCAGCGAAGGCCGGCGTTACGAACGAGCGATGGGGCGTTGGCGTTGCGATTGCCGATTACGACAACGATGGCTGGCCGGATATCTACGTTTCAAACTTCGGCAAGAACCGGCTTTACCACAACAACCATGACGGCACGTTTACCGATGTTGCGGAAAAGGCCGGCGTTACGCTTGGCAACTGGTCAACGGGCGCAACATGGGGAGATTATGACGGGGATGGGCGGCTTGATCTCTTTGTTCCGGGGTACGTGCATTTTGAGATTGGCAGCGCACCTACAGCGGATAACAAGGCCACGAACAGCTTTTGCCAGTTCCGGGGGGAAGAGGTGATGTGTGGACCGCGCGGACTGAAGGGGGAGCCAGATCATCTCTTCCATAACAACGGAGATGGAACCTTCACGGATG
>Ga0206911_1031_pt2 | contig 32890 bp, 32 predicted proteins | sample Alteio_BWOrgHeat_74_FD_152956 | JGI IMG/M metagenome (GOLD analysis project Ga0206911, IMG submission 152956) | Enriched cells from forest soil in Barre Woods Harvard Forest LTER site, Petersham, Massachusetts, United States -... | ecosystem: Environmental > Terrestrial > Soil > Temperate forest >...
GCAAGTGCGCCGAAGGGCTGGAGCGCGCGGAACTTGCAAGTGGTGATCGCGACGGTACGGGAAAGGAGATCGGGCCGGTGATTGTGAATGGCCGGATCGACAAGGGGATGCCGAGCTTTGCTTTCGAATCGGTGCAAATCCAGGACGTTGCGGCCTTTTTGCTGGCCCGGAAGCGCGAGGCGGTGAAAGTGCCGGACGCCGCGGAAGCGAACATTGTGACCGGGGATTCGGAAGCTGGAAGGGCGTATTTCACGGAGCACTGTGCGAATTGCCATTCTGTGGCTGGCGATCTGGCGCACATCGCGACGAAATACCAGGCCCTGGAACTGCAAACGAAGATTTTGTATCCGACGGCGTCCGTGAATCGCATGATGCGGAACGCAGCGGTGGATCCGCGCGCAGCGACGACGGTGAAAGTGAAACTGAGGTCAGGCGAGGTCGTGAGCGGGATGCTGGTGCGGATGGATGACTTCAGCGCAGTGATTGTGGATCAAAGCGGCACGAAGAGAGAACTTTCGCTGGAGAATGGCGACACAACGATTATGGAGCTACGAGACCCGCTTCAAACGCATGCCGACATGCTGCCCAAATATTCGGACGCGGCGATACATAACCTGGTCGCGTACCTGGAGACGTTGCGATGAGGCGGCTGGGTTGGGTGATTGCCGCCGCGATGTTGATGATAGAAGTGGCGGTGGGGCAGGAGATCAATTCGCAGGCGCTGCTCCACCCGGCAGCGGGAACCTGGCCTACGTACAACGGCGACTATTCGGGGCGGCGCTTCAGCCCCCTCGCGCAAATCAATGCGGAAAACGTAGCGCGGCTGACGCTGGCGTGGAAATTCCAGGCGAAGCCGGGCGACCTGGGGAATTTTTTGGGCGGGCAGATCAAGTCCACGCCGTTGTTGGCGGACGGGGTTTTGTATTTTTCGATGCCGGATAACGTATGGGCAGTGGACGCACACACGGGACACGAGATCTGGCACTACCGGTGGCAGAGCGCTGGCGGGATTCACATTGGAAATCGGGGAGTGGGGATTTATGGCGACTGGTTGTACTTTTTGACGCCGGATAACCATCTCATTTCGCTGGAGAAAAAGACCGGCAAGCAGCGCTGGACGGTCAAGACGGCGGAAGTGGACGAAGAGTATTTTTCGACGATGGCGCCGCTTGTTGTGGGGAAACACTTGGTCATCGGTATTGGCGGAGACTCGCTGGACCTCCCGGGATTTCTGGAGGCTCGCGACCCAGAAACTGGCGCGTTGCAGTGGCGATGGGATGCGGAACCAAAGCCGGGCGAGCCGGGATCGGAGACGTGGCCCAGTTCTGAGGCGATGGCGCATGGGGGCGGCATGACCTGGCTGACAGGAACGTACGATCCCGAACTCAATCTTTTGTATTGGGGCACGGGGAATCCGAATCCAGTAATGGCGGGGCAAAGCCGGAAAGGCGCGAACCTCTGGACGTGTTCGATCGTCGCGTTGAATCCGGACACGGGGAAACTGGTGTGGTATTTCCAGGCATCGCCTCACGACACACATGATTTCGACAACGTAGAGACGCCGGTATTGTTTGACGCAAAAGTGGACGGCAAGCCGCGAAAGCTGCTCGCACAGGCAGCGCGAAACGGGTATTTCTTCGTGCTGGACCGCACGAGCGGAAAAAATCTGTTGACGAAACCGTATGTGAACTTGAATTGGTCGCTGGGCGTGAATGAGTCGGGCGTGCCGATTCCCGATGCGAACAAGGAGCCGAAGCCGGATGGCGCACTGGTTTCGCCGGCGTCGATTGGAGCGACGAACTGGAATCCGCCGAGCTACAGCGTAGAGACGGGGCTGTTTTATGTGAACGCGTCGCAGTCGTACAGCGAGTTTTATCTGACCGATGCGTCACCGAATCCGCAAGGGTATGGCGGAAAGGACTTGCCGCTCTATGCGCGCGCATCGCTGCGGGCAATCGATCCGACAACTGGCGACGTAGAGTGGTCGCACAACTATCACGAAGGGTTCGGCATGTGGATGCCGGGAATTTTGACGACGGCGGGGAAGCTACTCTTTACGGGCGATCCGGCGACAAACTTGATCGCCTTCGATCCTGCGACGGGAAAGCTGCTGTGGCACTACAGGATGGATAGCGGACTGAGCAATGGACCCGAAACGTTTTTGTTGAATGGGAAGCAGTACTTAGTCGTCGGAGGCGGGGAGTTCTTGTACGCCTTTACGCTGGGCGAATAACTGGCGAGGCTTGCCGCAAGAAAGGTGAACGCCGAAGTATGAAGCGCAGATGATCCTAACGCGAGGTTTCCAGAATGTCTACAAGGACGGGCAACCGATCGGGGTTCGGTTCTTGGTACCGCGGTAATACGCCGTCTTCAACATCAAAATAGGCAGGGATTGCATTCGGCTTAATTGTGAAGCTGTCAGGTAAGGCCACGTTCGAAAGAAAGGGGGAAACTCGTGCTCGAAATGGAAGCAGTTCAACAGCGGGGGTTTCGCAACGTTTACAAGGATGGTCAATGCATCGGATTCCAGATCGCCTACCGTTCAACCTATTACCGTGGAATTTCGTTTTCACTCTCGAAGGGATTTCGGGTTCTCGTGGACGGCGAGCAGTTTCCGCGGGAGGCGATCACAGTCATTTATGAAGGCGAGACATACACGCAGGATGAATTGGCAAAGGCCGGGCACGTGCAATGGAACCTGGACGAACCGGTCTTTTTGAAGATCGCCAAACCAGGGGGCTTACATTGGGGGTCCATGAGGTAACGGTGAACTGGAGTCACCGGATCTCTTATATAGGCACAATGCCAGGTGTCCCCGAACAAACACCTCCGGCCGAGGTCGGTGGGCCGGGACCCACTGGAGGAACACAGGAATTTGGCGGCGGCAACTGCACGCGGAAACTTGTATTGGTTCGCTAATGGCCCAGCACTGACAAGGAGAAGACAGCGATGAAAATGACGCGAAAAGAGTTTTTGCAGACCGCAGCCGCGGTTGCCGGCGCAATCGCACTGTCCGGCACAGCCGCTACGGCACCCCTTGCTCCGCAGCGAGGAATGGATGAAGGGTTTCCCGCAAGTGAACGGAAGGGCCCCAAGCGTGGCGTGTCCATTTACAGTTATGAGCACGAATTCAATGTCTCGGCCACCCTTGAGGATTGTCTGATAGAACTCTCCGACCTCGCCACGCCCGGCACGAAAATTGGGCTGGAGGTTCTGGCGAACGCGCACATCAAGAACTACCCCACTCCTTCCACCGCATGGATCGACGATTGGTACAAGATGTTGGATCGGTACGACATCATCCCTGTCGAATATGGCCATTGGGTGGATACCAAGCTCTACAGCGAAACGAAAACAATTGACACAAGAGAGGGCGTTGAAATGCTCATCGCCGACATTAAGCTCGCTTCGCGATTGGGATTTACCCGCGCGCGGACTAAGGTCGGAATGCAGGGCGGCGCGCCCATGACAACCCAGACCCCCGCAGATAATTTCTTCGAAATCATTAAGGGAGCACTGGAGACTGCCCAGAAGCACAATGTCCGCATGCTCACGGAAATCCATAGTCCGACCCCCCTCAAAGGCCCCACGATGGACAAATACATGGACTTCATCACGAAGGAAAACACCAATCCATGGTTTGCCCTGAATATTGATTTCAGTGTCTTCCAAACCAGAATGGGACCCCAGCTCGGAGACCACCAAGCTTCAGCGGCCGGCGGACAGGCACCCCGTGCACCATCGTGGATGGGCAAGCTGCCTCTCGCGGTGCCGGAAGACATGATCCCCTTAATCCCTTACATTCACTGCTGCCATGCCAAATTCAATAACATGACCGATGACTGCGAGGAGACCACCATCCCGTATCCAGAGACACTTAAGGTGCTGTCGGATCACGGATATAACGGCTACATGATGAGCGAATACGAGGGCATCGACAAGCTTCAGGGCGGCGCATGGCCGGCTGTCCGAAAACAGCATGTCATGATGAAGCGGTTGCTCGGTGAGGCGTAAGCCACAGGTTTTTATCGAGGACGTAGAGGACGAATGGCGGCTGATTATTAAATTCGTATCCGAAACACGTAGGATTGACCGTGGATTGCGGCATTTTCTGCAAGAGGCTTCCCCGTGTATTCCTGGAATGCTGTGCCAGGCATGGAGCGCAGAGGCGGGTAATCGAATATGTTGCCAGCGCTTTCGAGGGAGGGTCGACGCACGAACAGATCGTGGCGGGCGTGCAGAAGATGAATCCGACTGACGGCGATAGGTTGTGCGCCGGAATGAAAGATTTGAAGAAGATCGCGCCGTATATTTACAACATCCATGGCAAGTTTTACGAAATGACGGACGAATTGCGAGAGTACAGCATACCGTACGATGAAATCATTCCTGTGCTGACGGAGATGAATTACGCGTATTCAATCGACAGCGAATACGAAGGCCAGCGTTGGATTCAGGACGCGGTCATCACCGATAGTTGTGAACAGGTACGCCCGGGAACACGTCATGTTCCGGCGGCTATTTGGCGAAATCTAGGTCTTTTCATGGCGCTTTTTGGCTAGCTAATCCCGCGGAGATCCAGAGAACCTTCTCTGTCTCGTGACTGCCCGCTAGGCACGCAGTCACATGCAAACCTACTCAGGTTTATGAGACCTCCCAAGGTCACCACTTTCAGCCAAAGAATCGCCAATGATTCGCCTTTGGAGTCGATCGAATAGCGAATGGAAACCGGACCGAACGCGAAGTTCGCACGGCGCGTTTCGCAGCAGGATTCTCTGCTGTGCTTTTGCTATCTGCAACTTACGGACACGCCGGGACTTAGAGGTCCAAAACTGTACCGGGGGTTCGAATCCATCCCTCTCCGCCATTCAGTCTCGACCGCAGAGAATATCTGTGGTTTTTCCCTCGAAATACGTGAAACATGCCCGTATTCGCGACAATTCCGAACAAGATCGGACTGGAGAGAACGGACTACTCACCCCGGCGATGCGTCCTTTGAGACTTTCTCTCTGAAGGGTTACTGAGCGGTCCGACTTTCAAGACCTGATCGGGCGAATACGTAGCGATCACAAACCGAACGTTTTGCGAATCCCGTCTGAATTCGAGCTTTTCACCTCCGATTCGCGGGGCCCGCAGGCTGGGGGCGATAAGACTCGGCTCATAACATCTTCGGCTCGGCGGTTCCAAGTCTTTGCATAGGCGAATGCAATGCGATCACAAACCGATCCTGGGGCGGACCCGGAGCGGTCCGGGCCGAGTTTGGCGTTTCCTAGAAGCCCGTTTCTGGCCAACTTCCTGTTTGCCGACTCATAGTCGATCAGCACGTTTCGGCTTAGTGGCGCTAGTTTGCGAGTCTAGCTAACGGCAATAGATTCCCCATCCGGACAACCCCCTCACGAAAGCATGCCTGGTTTGGGTGCTACGATATTGCGCGTCAAGATCCGCAGATGCTTGTTTACTACCTAGGGCTGCGAACCACTTTGAAACCGCAATGTGGCAAGGTCTGCTTCATAGTCAAATCGAGCATTGGCCTCGGCGATCTGCGCCTGTGTCTGCTGTAACTGGGCCTGACTTAACTCAACAATCGAGCTGAGCCCTAGGCGATACCTTGTATCGGCCAGGTCCAGGGCGGTGTTAGCCTGTTGCAAGAGCTCCGTGGTCACACTCATTTTCTGTTGTGCGGTGTTCGCTTTCAGCCAGGTTGTGCGGACATCCCGGACGATGCGATTGATGAGGGCACGGCTCTGCTCATCGGACGCCCTGGCGCGTAGATCGGCTTCCGCAGCCTGGGCATGAAATTTGAAACCCTCGAAGATCGGTATGCCAATGTTCACGCCTGCCGCGCCGTACCAATCAGGAGCGAAGTAGGTGCTGGATCCGACCGGCGTGATGCCCAATGTGCCTATCCCAGAAACCGTAGGAAGTAGTTGCTTGTGTTGCGCCCGGCTGAAACGCACATCCGCCTCGTGATTGAGTCTGAGAGCAAGAAGATCCGGGCGCTGTTGCAAGGCTAGAGCGATGACTGCGTCCGCTGAAGCCGCGACCGGCAGCGGGGGCGACGGGTCGTCGACGAGTTGGTACTGTTGATCGCTGGCGGTTCCAAGTACCTCGTTGAGATTCGCCATCGCGGTATCGAATTGATTTTGCGAATCGAGAGCGAGCAACTTGGCCTGCGACAGATTGACTTGCGCGAAACTCTGGTCGAGCGTGGACTTGAGCTTGCTTGCAGTTAGTGCATTGACCTGATCGCCGACCGCTTGCCGAGCCTTGATGGTGCTTTGCGCAACCTGCAGCGTGGCTTGCGCTTCCAAAGCGTTGTAGAAGGCGATGTCCGCCGCCAGGGCGATGTCCTCCCGCGTCGCCTGCGACTGTTGCTGGGAGGCTTTTGCTTCAAAGGCTGAGGAAGCGACCAAATTGCGTGTGCGGCCAAAATCCGTAATCAACTGATTGAGGTCAATCCCTGCGCCAACGTGATAAAGAAGCCGGGAGGCGTCTAGCGACCCAGCCGAGATGCGGCTCGCCTCCTCGGCGTCGACTCCAGTCACATTGCCATTCAGCTTCGGAAGCAACCCCGAGCGAGTCTCACGGATGACCTGCTCTTGTGCCAGGGCGAGCAGCGCCGCAACACTGATTCGTGGGTTGTTTTCGAGCGCTAACTGCTCAGCCTTCTGACGCGTAAGTATTTCTCCAGTTGAGTCTGGCGGGAAGGAGTCCGAGGAACTCGTTGTCGCGGAATTTAACGCGGGTATTGTCTGCTGTGCCTGAGCCTGAAGCTGCGGCGCATCTGGAAGCTGCTCGAGAGTCTCCTGTGCGCGCATAGCGACCGGACACAGAAGGAGCCAGAGCGGCAAAAATAGACTTCGGTTACGCATGGGTCACCTCACCAGATCGGGGCTCAATTTTTTCATCATGGATTTTTGTGCGATGAATCAGCAGGTACGCTGTCGGCACTAGAAAAACGGTCACGATGCCGGAAACGGTCAACCCTCCCAGAATTGCTCGCGCCAACGGCGCGTACTGTTCGCTGCCCGGCTCCAGAGCTAGCGCCATTGGAATGAGGCCGAGGATGGTGGCTAGCGTAGTCATCAGAATGGGACGCAAACGCACTTTGCAGGCTTCGGCTAGGGCTTGCTTGAGGGGACGACCATTGGCGCGGAGCGTGCCGACGAATTCCACGATAAGGATGCTGTCGGAAACGGCGATTCCAGTCATCATGATGACTCCCATGAGCGACATGACGTTGAGCGTCGTGCCCGTGACCATCAGGAATAGGATCACGCCCGAAAGCCCCGGAGGAATCGCCAGCAAGATGATGAAAGGATCGGAGAACGAAGCGAACTGCGCCATCAGGATGAGATAAACCAGCACGATCGCGAGGATGAGACCGATGCCGAAACTCCGGAACGAACTGTGCATATCGGAGATCGCTCCGCCCATGGACACAGTGATCTGGGAAGAGTGGTGCATGCCATCAAGGACGTGTTTGATCTCAGTGCTCACGCGGCCGAGATCTTCCTTCTTCGGCATGACGTAGATGTCGAAACTGCGGCGCAGTTGGTAATGATCGACCTCTGTCGGAGTATTGATCTGCTTGATCGACGCTAGCGACTCAAGCGGCGTTGTGTTTGCGGCTCCGGGGGCACGCAACGGAATCTGCTTTAAGTCATTCAGTGTCTTAATCTGGTTGTTGGGATATTGAACGCTGAGAAAGTAATTATTTCCAGTCTTCGGATCGACCCAGAAACTCGGGGCAATCATTGTGTCCGAGGTAAGCGCGGTGATGACGTTGTCAAGCGCCGCCTCCGGCGATATGCCGAGCAGCGCCGCATGTTCGCGATCGATATTCAATTCCAGTCCCGGATAGTCGAGGTCCTGCGGAATTAGCACATCGTTAACCGAACTCAAGGCTTTCACCCTCGCAGCCACGGACTTGGCGAAAGCAAACGGTTCCTCGAGGTCACTGCCCCCGATTCGAATGTCGATCGGAGCGGGTTGCCCCTGGTTCACGACGGAATCAACTAATCCGCCGGTTTGAAAATAAGTGCTCACTTCTGGAAAGTCGTTGGCGAACCTTTCGCGCAGACGTTGCATGTAAGCGAAGCTGCTGGTCTTATGGTCCTCCTTGAGGCTGACCTGAACGAAGGCGGTATGCATTCCGGAATTGCTCGTGTAGATGGCCGAAAGATCTGGCGTAATGCCAATATTCGACACGATCATGTTCATGTCGCTCGGCGACACTACATCGCGGATATCCTGCTCCATCTTCCCGACATATTCATCCGTGACTTCAAGACGAGTTCCGGGCGGGACTTTGACATTGACCACAAATTGCCCAGGATCGGTGCGCGGAAAGAACGCCACGCCAAGGAATGGAAACAGCGCGAAGCTCACTAACACGAAAGCAGCGAAACTGCATACGACCAATACAGGTCGATCCAGACAAACGGCGATGGCTTTCTCGTAGGCGCGCTGCAGCCGCTCGAATTGCTGATTGAAACCGATGACGATGCGTCGAAAGATGTTCGCGCGCTTTATTCTTTGTTCCTCTTCGACTTCCTGTACCGCCGCCTCCGCGCCGCCTAGGGTACTGTAAGGAGCGCTGCTGTGTTCAGGCTCCAAACGAATAAACTTTGCGCAGAAAAGTGGCACCACAGTCATGGCGACGGCATAAGAAGCAAAGAGCGCCAACACGACCGCGAGGGCCAGAGCGCTGAAGATATATTTGCTGACACCCGAGAGCATGATGACAGGAAAGAAAACGATGCTTGTGCTGCATGTCGCTGCCAGCACGGCAAGCTGGACCTCCTTGCCTCCGTTGATGGCGGCTTCAACCGCCGGTTCACCCAACTCCATATGACGAAAGATGTTCTCAAGAACGACGACCGAGTTATCAATCAAGCGGGAAAGGGCGAGCGCGATGCCGCCAAGCACCATGGTATTAATGGTGCTCGCGCCCAGGTTCAACGCAATGAAGGCGGCGAGACAGGAGATGGGGATAGAGAGTAATACCGAAATCGTCGCGCGGAGATTGCCGAGAAAGAGAAAGATCATCAGCGCAGTAAGGCACAGGCCAATGCTGCCCTCGTTGATCACGTTCTTCACCGCAATCTTCACAAAAACCGATTGATCAAAGACGACCGCCGTTTTCAGCGCTTTCGGAATATCGAGCAGATGTTTCACTGCCTCTCGAATGCCGTTCACAATCCTGATCGTGTTCGATCCCCCGCCCTGCTTTAAGATCGGAATGTAGACGGAATGCTGACCGTCGACCCGGACAATGTTGTATTGCAGCTGGCCTGAGTCCACCGCCTTCCCAACATCGCCAACGAATACGGACTCACCCATATGGTCCTGTTTGTCCGTCTTGATCGGCATGGCATTGATTTCGTCGACCACCGGAATCTGGCTATTGCCATAGACGTTGTAGTCCTTCGGTCCGATGCGCACGTCGCCGGCGGGCAGAATCAGGTTCGATTCATTCACCGAGTGCACCACGTCCATCACCGAGAGTTGGTGAGCTTCAAGTTTGACCGGATCAACGTAAATCTGGATTTGCCGGTACTTGCCTCCGTAAGGCTGCGGCACGGAAGCGCCGGGAACGTTGGCGATTTGATTCCTTACCTCAAACTGCGCCAAATCTTTCAGCCGCGTCTGGTCGAGACCCTGACCTTCGAGCGTGACCAGACACACGGGAAGATTCGAAGCGTCGAACTTCAGCACCACCGGAGGCAGGGTTCCCGGCGGAAGTCGTCGCAAATTCGCCATGGCGAGATTCGAGATATTGCTGACTGCTGCGTTCGCGTCCGTGCCCGGTTGAAAATAGATTTTGATCAGACTCACACCGGGCAGCGATCGCGACTCGATGTGGTCGATGCCGCTTCCCAGTGTAAAGAAGCGCTCGTAGCTATCTGTGATATCCGCCTCGATCTGTTGCGGCGGCATGCCGGCGTAGAAGGTCGCAACCACGACCACCGGGATATTAATTTCTGGAAACAGATCGACGGGCATACGCGCCACTGTGGTAACACCCACGACGATCACCATGAGACAAAGCATTAGGATGAAGAACGGATGCTTGATGGCAAAAGAGGACATTACTCGCTCACCTCCTGCGCCGCCGTTGGAATGAACGCCGCATGCGGGGACACAACTTCCCCGGGCTGATAGCCAGTCTGTCCAGAGGCAATCACGTTGTCCCCAGCCTGCAGACCGCTGGTAATCTCCACGCGGTTCGAGGTTTGAATCCCCAGGGTCACATTGCGCTTCTCGACATGGTTCGTCGCATCCACTACCAGCACATAAGATTGATCGCCATTTTGCACCACGGCCTGTGCCGGCAAGATAAGAGCGTCATTCTTTTGCACGAGTTGAATGGTCGCCTCCGCGTACATCCCTGGATTCAGACTCAGATCACAGTTTGGGACATCGACCTCGGTCAGCATGGTTCGGGTGTTGGTGTCGAGTGCGCGCGAGAAACGAATGATCTTGCCGGTAAATGTGTGCCCGGTCGCGTTGACTTTCACCTGCACATCGCCGCCGACCTGAATGTAAGGCACATCACTCTCTGGCACGGGCATGCGCAGCCGGAGCAGGTCGCTCTCGGCCACTTGTACGACAGGAAGCGTCTGCGTGTTGTTGTCCTGTCCTGCCTGAATCAGCGAGCCGGCATCGGCGAATCGCTTCGTCACGACACCTGTAAAGGGCGCGATGATCTGCTCGTATCCAGACATGGTTTCGAGCCGGCTGCGCGTCGCGTTAGAAATGCCGAGTTGTTGGCGCATGGCGTCGAGCGAGGCCTTGGCGACCCCGACCTGTGCCGCCGCTTCCTGGTCTTTGGCTCGCGCGTCATCCAACTCCTGTTCCGCGATCAGACCCGGCCTTTCTTTGGAGGCCTCTTCCAGACGCGTATACTCGGCGTGCACCGCAGTGTACGTCGACTCCGCGCTGACAACCTCGCTTTGTGCGCGAGTGATATCAGATTGACTGTGGCGGACCTCTGCCTGAGCGCCCTCCACTTGATTCTCCAACTCTGGGACTTCCAGCACAGCAAGGACTTCGCCCTGACGAACGCGGTCGCCGATATCGACGTTGATCCGGCGAATATATCCCGAGACTTTGGCATGAAGATCCACCTGTTGATAGGGCTGAAATTGACCAGCAACGGTAAGCGAACTGGCCAGATTGCCACGCGTGACCGCGACGACTGCGGCTGCCCTTGCCTGCTCGGCAGGAACCTTGCCGTAGCGACTCAAGAGAAAGAGGGCAAGAGTTCCCAAGAAAAGGCAGACAAGCACCGCGATCCAAAGGATCCGCTTACCACGCATAGAACCACCTTGCTCTTGAATCCCGCAGTTCGGGATTGAAATCGACGAGAGTACATTTCCCTAGAAGAATTGGCGATCACCCAACGGTCCTATTCGATGTTTGAAGGGTAGGTCGGGTTAGCCGTAAATATGTCGCCGCGGAGGGATTAACCGAGGGTCGGAGGAGGGCGTTGCGTAAGGTGCGGATCCTGAAAGTCCCTTCGGGGAGACCTGCAGAAGTTCATTTCAACTTGGTAAGACTCGAAAGTAAGAATCAAAATCGCCTGGGCCAAAACCAATAGCGAAATCAGCTTCAACGTCTCAGGGGCCCTATCCGGGGTAAGGGCCTTTTCAAGCAGCGCTATCGTCTGGGCGGAACGCCTCTCCGTCAAAAGTTTAGCAACCGTGACGGTAGACGGAGATTGCGAAGCCTTATAAAGAGACAACTTTGCCTGCAACCCCCAACTGAATACTGCACACGCCAAAAAGAGAAGAGCACACTTGAATGCGTATGTGGCCGCATGATGTCGCTTTGACATCTGTCTTCTCCCTTCCCAAACAGACTCGTAAATGTAGTGTAGCAAAAATAGCCGTGTGGAGTTGCGGGAAGAAGGCCCAAGGTGTGGGAGCGTGCAGGCAGGCTGACTATTCTTGGGCCTGAGTGACTGGAGTAAGTCATAGGAAAGTCTGAGTTTGTTGTGTGACCGGGAATTAAATAATCGATCATGCTAAACGCGCAGAATCATAACTTCCGTGGCATTTATGAGGGCGGCGGTCTGCCATTGGCAGGACGGACTCCCGTCGACGCAGGTCAGAACTCGGCTTGTAGGAAGTAGCGTTTTCCGAAAGCAACCAATCCGACAAATGAAGTATCCCCTTCGAACCAAGAGGCAGAAGTTGTAACAAAGCACCAGCAGAAACTTTGAAAATCTTCATTTATTTGCTATTTTGCGAGCACACTCAGTAGAGAATTTTCGCTTTGGACTTCGCGTCAAGCACGCAGTCAGTGCGAACCCGTTAATCGATTGGAGGCGTCGGCCCCGAGACCACTTTCAGCGACAGATCGCCAGGCATTCGCTGTTAGGACTTCCTCGGAAACTGCAGTGGTTAGCACGACTGCGCGGCGAGCGAGCAGTCGCAGAGAATTTATTGAAGTATTGATTATGCGTAAGTTACGGACACGTCGGCCCTTGCACGTTTCAAAAAGGTACCGAAGGTTCGAATCCTTTTTCCTCCGCCATTCAGTCTCGACTGCAGAGAATATCTGCGGCTCTTCGCTCGAAATACGCGAAACATGCCCGTATTCGCGACAATTCCTGAGCAACCCGGACTGCAGAGAACGGACTGCTCAGCAGTGAACTGCGTCAATGTACCGGCTTTTCTCTGGAAGGAGAATCGGCAGTCCGGTATCTATGATTTCCTTCAGGCGAACGCAATGCGATCACAAACCGATGATGTGGCGAAACCGAGTTTGACTTCTGTCGCCACCCTAGAAACCACGTGCTCGGCGCGTCCCATAAGCCCGTTTCTGGACCGTACGACGAAATGTTGGAAGGCCCGAATCACTTCCGGTTTGCCGACCACGCCAATCGCTTCTAGCCGGAGCTCCAAGGAAAACAAAAAAGATGCCGCACCCGGTGACGCAGCCTCGCGACGAGTCGCGCGCTAGTAACTGTGCTCCGCATTTCTCCCTATCGCGTGGCTGCATTGGAAGCATTACGTTAATCGGGTGATGTTTCCCCGACGTAGTGGAATTCTTCTTCATGTCACGTCTTTGCCCGGCGGCGACGGTATAGGTGATTTCGGAGAATCCGCCCATGAGTTCATCGAATTCCTGGCAGGGTCAGGGCAGAAACTCTGGCAGGTCTTGCCGCTGAACCCTACTGGATACGGCGATTCTCCTTATCAATGCTTCTCCGCATTTGCCGGAAATCCCCTCTTCATTAATCTGGGAGCACTTCGTGAGGCAGGACTTCTGTCGGCCGCGGACCTCGCAAGTGCGCCGAATTTTCCCGACGAGGACGTGGCGTACGATCGAGTAATCCCCTTCAAACAGGAACTCCTTCGCAGAGCTGCTCGCGCTTTCTTTGCAAATAGAACGGAGGCCGGCCGGTCAGCCTTCGATGCCTTCTGCCAAGAGAGCGGCGAGTGGCTGGAGGATTATGCGCTCTTCATGGCGTGCAAAAAGATCCACAATGATGTGGCCTGGGTTCATTGGGATGCGGGAATACGTCAACGGGATCCCTCCGTTCTCAAGAAATGGCAGAACGAATCGTCCTCCGAGTTGGAGTATCACCGGTTTGCCCAGTTCCAATTCTTCCAGCAATGGGAGAAGGTAAGAGATCGCTGTCGTCGTCACGGCATTCGCCTTATGGGCGACATTCCGATCTACGTTGCTCACGATAGCGCTGATGTGTGGGCCCATCCGGGGTTGTTTCGCCTCGACGAACGAGGGCAGCCCACTGCCATTGCGGGTGTTCCACCCGATTATTTCACCGCGACAGGTCAACTTTGGGGCAACCCTCTTTATCGCTGGGATGTTTCTGCATCTTCCGGTCACCGTTGGTGGATTGATCGCTGTCGGGCATGCCTTGGAATGTTTGATCTTGTGAGACTGGATCACTTTCGCGGTTTCGAAGCTTGTCCAGTTTGGCCGCGGAGATTGCCGAGGTCCGTCGCTCCACCTTTTTCCCAAAGCAAGGCATGAACCGCCAGGAGGTTGTAAAGGTAAATCGTGTTGAAAATTTCACATGTACCGGGACTCGACACCTGCATTTTTGATTGATGTTAGTTGCTCTGGAGCGACATGGCGACGGCTAGACAACGGTATAAGTCCAACTATACGGCGACATTATATGCCTGCGATCCGCTAGCTTCGCAGATGAAGCAATTATAACGATGTTGTTCGCAGGCACCATGTTTATCCGCCTCGCACCGTACCAAATTGGTTTTCACACAGTCCGCAGCTCCCCAGCAAATAGGGACCTCGGATTTCATCCGAACCAGACGAACGATGTTTTTGTAGGGCGCTACGTCGTGCCAATATCTCGAATCCTTTAGTGCTTCCGGAACAGACTCAAAGTGCTCTTCAGCCTTCCCCAATGCCTTTTCCCAATATTCGATCAATTCATGACTCATATCTTCTCCCGAGACTTGACATCTTGTTCCAAACTATTTTTCGTACGATTGCACGACAGGAGACTTGTGAGACTCTGCCGCTCTCGACGAGATCTCCCCTACTTGCCTCAAACACTCAGAATTCATGTGTATAGTCGAAAGTTAGACAACCGCCTTAATTCGGGGAGAGCGAGACTTGCGCTTGAGGCTGGGGAAGTTGAAATCTGAAGGAGAGATGGCTGGCTTGAGTTCAGTAGTCCTGAGAATTGTCTTCGAGCCGGAATTGATGAAATCAATATCCACCCTGTCGCCGCGGTTCTCGCTCACACGCCCTAGCCCGAATGAAGCATGCTCGACCCAGTCTTGAGGCTTCCAGTTCATAAGCATCCTTGATTAGCGTTGGCTTAACCACCGGTGCGATTGTGAGCGAGCCTTGAGGTCGAACGTCGCCATTAACGGGTGCCCGTCCACCAAGGACTATCCACGGCCCTACTAGCGGACAGCCATTTCAGCCTGAAGAATACATCGCACAGGCCGACCAGACTGTTCAGAATTGCTCATTACTCGAAGCAAGAGTAAACATCAGGCCGCAATCCGAGTAGAGGAATTCGGCACGTAATGTTTTCTACTTGGATCTCACACTATTCCTGTACCTCCATTTGTTCTTGAGCCAGACAGAACCGGGATCAGTCACTTAACAGAGAGACTCGTTCATCCTCACTGGCTCGCCGCAAATACGGATCGAGAGTTTGGCGTTGGCCACGAATCGCGTCGAAAATGGACACCGTCAAAGCATCGCCACAGATTCATTGACCGTGACGCATAATAGCGTCCGCATCTCACATTAGTGGCTTAACAGCGCGTTGAAACGTGGAGAGCCCCGGAAGAGAAGGCCGCCGGTATGTACTGGATTCACCTCCAAAACAGATGGGAAAGGCAGGCGCAGGTGGAACGACAGGGCTATCCCATTAGAGTACTGATACATCGATGTTAGCCTGATAGAATCGGCCCGAGGGGAAATCAAAATGGCTATGGCAAGTATCGTCCAACAGTTGAAGAAAGAACATGATCGGTTGAGCAGGCAAATTCAGGGAATTTCAGCAGCAATCTCGGCTTTCGAAGGGGCATTCGGAAAGCGAAGCAGGGGCGCTCGAACGATGTCAGCGGCGGGACGTGCAAGAATCTCGGCTGCGCAGAAGGCGCGCTGGGCAAAAGTGAAGAGGAACGACAGACAGGCAGACAAAGCAGTAACGATCCCCAAGAAGCGAACGATGTCGGCCGCTGGCCGGAGAAAGATCGCTTTCGCGCAACGCGCTCGCTGGGCGAAGGTCAGGGCAGCGAAGAAAGCATAAGAATCCTGATACCCCTCCGAGGTAAAATACTTTTGGCCTAAAATCTCCCACCGAGGCTCAATTCGGGAATCCCACTTGGAAAAGATTTAGCCCAAGCAACTCAACGTGGTGGTTGATCAGGATTACCAGAACAGACAATGAAGACGAAGACGTGGACCGTGATTTACCAACACAGGTAAGCAAGCCGAGCTTCAGTCTGGCCTCGAGACAAAGGCGGTTCAAGAACCGACGCACATTGACGCACATTAGTGAGAGAGTTTATCCATTGGATAGCACCTGGCAGCCATATTGATGACGATTCCTTGCGATCACTATTTAAGCTCTAGGGCTCCCGTCCTGAAGCACGGCCACAACCTTCTGCAATTCGCAAACGTCCTCACGCCATAGTCTCGTTGCGCCGGATCGTAACGAACCTCAGTCTTCCTTGTCCTCTGGGGCCTCGTCACAAGGTTGAGATACCTCATTGCCACGAGTCGTCTCGACGCATTCACCTTTCTCGTCGTAATCGCAGAAGCGACCGGGATGAGATTGCTTGCATTTCTGGCATAGTTGAGTAGCCATTTGTCCACTTCCTTATGGCAACATAGTTCCCTTTAACGCGGGCTCAAACATTCCGTTCGTTGTTGCTATCACCAGGCTGCGGCTTGTGAACATTTTGAGTCAGTCAAGGGATGACGATCCACCGCTGACAAACTGCCTACCCTCTCGAACGGCGTCTAAAGCAGGTAGCAGGTCATGAGCGATCCTAGTTTTCACAATGTAGCTCCACAGACGCGACTTAACAGCTTCTTCCATCACGTCTACATTCGATTCCATGCTCACGAAAATGATTTTGCACCTTGGCACAAGTTTGCAAATTCTTCGGGCGGCTTCGATTCCGTTTGGTGTTGGAAGTCCAATATCAAGGAGAATTAAATCCGGTTTTAGCTCTTCCGCTTTCTGAATCGCCTCTAATCCATCGGAAACCTCGCAGATAATCTGCACGTCGCGACGTCTTGCCAGGATGCCGGAAATGAAGCGACGAAACGGTGGGTGGTCTTCCACAATGAGAATACGAGCTAACGAGACTCCGACACTCGCCCTTTCCCCAGTCGAAACTGGGCATTCCTCCCGAACTGACAAGGCGCGGAACCTTCTTTCTCGAAACCAATCGAAAATCGTTACCGAAGTAGATTCTTTCAACTCAAGCTTGCGGAAGCTAAAGAAGGCTTGGCTATTCAAGATTGCACAATTGAGGTTGACTCGTACCCAGAATGCGAAAACATTAGGGTGGAGTTGAATCAAGCTATGTTGGGATTAAGAACGGCGACAAGTGCGGCTACGATTGAAGAAGAAACAGTTGTTGAACAAACGATGGCTCAGGAAACGTCCGGATCCTTGCGCCGCGAGATCGAAGGACTCCGCGTGACAACCAACCGTCTTCGCGCTGAAACTCAGAGACTCACCGATAGGCGAATCAACTCTGGGAAAGACTCATGCGCCGCGAGAAACCTAACGTTGCTCATCGGGAAAGCCCGCGCCCCACTGGTTCGCTGACGGTCGCTGTGTGGCTAGTCAATCAGAGGATTGGAAAGCAATTCCAACGGCGGGGGCAGAAATGTAGAGTGGATTTGAGCAGACTTCGCGGGAGGTCTGCTCAATGAAGCGTCCCGTGACTCAAGTGAGTTCGCGGCGCTTTGATTTTGCACATTGTTCTCCGCACTCTATGAGTGGCGGTAACTTCACGGGCTCGAAGTGCGGAGATTGAACCACCGAGTTCTGTCGCTGCCCCATCCAGAGTGTGTTCGACTTTCAGCAGTGATCGTCGGTTCTCCCATGATCTGAAACATGCGAGCTTGGGCCAAATACCTAACCTAAGGAAGAACACGTCAAAAGGGCAGGGGATGGGCGTATCGAAGCGCTAGGCGTGGAGAACAATGTTGAGAAGTGAACTGTGAACCTGCAAGTCACCACCGCCGTGATAGTCGATGAACCCCAGTCTCCTGAACCTGTTCATGAAGAAGTTGATCCGCCCGCGAGTTGTGCCTACCATCTCTGCCAGAGCTTCCTGACTGATCTTGGGTATCGCAACTTCCGTTTTCTCGTCTTTCCCGAAGTGGGCTAGCAAGAGAAGAACGCGAGCAAGTCGTTTCTCGCTGGAGTTGAAAAGCTGATCCACCAAGTCCTCTTCGTATCGGATGTTTCGTGTCAGCAAGAAAGCGACAAACATATCGGAGAACCCGTGTTCCCGGTGAATCACTTCTATCATTGACTTCTTAGCGATGCGCATCACCGAGCAATCTGTCATTGCGGTTGCGGAGCACATCCGCAGCGTCTGGTGGGTTAGGCACCCTTCTCCAAAAAAGTCACCTTCATTCAGAAGGCCTATTGTTGCTTCCTTCCCGCTCTTCGACACAACGCTGAGTCTTACCCTTCCTTGCCTGATATAGAACACCGCGTCAGCCAAATCCCCCTGAACAAAAATCATCCGCTTTTTTCGAACAGTTGCGATTGTTCGACCGCCATCGATGGTCGAAAGAAAGATCTTGAGGTCGAACTGCCGGTTTTTCTTGGCTGTTGCCATGGGCGGCATAATCGGCCTTCCTCCCAAAGGGTTACGAATTCCGAGAAGGTACGCCTACCCAATGAGATTGTTCTACAAATGCACCCAATATGGGGAAAATCTAAGAGGACCTAGGGGGAAGCTACATGATTCCACTCCCAATACTGCAAGTCAATCCCTCCCACTTCGCGGATTTCGACCCCCGTCCGACCTGAAAAAAGCACACGGATCATCCCCAACCGCCTGCACTTGAGCTTCATTATGTCTCGTCGCGACTTTTGCTTTGCCCGAGATTACAATCCGAGATCGCATCCCCGACTCGGTCATCGGAAATCAAGCCATGTCAGAGGCAGACGTAATACGATCCAGTGAACCCAAGGGATTACGGACCGAAGTTTTGAAAAGCCCATCCTTTCCACCATGGTTGGCCACGTACATTGCTAGTTCCAGCCGACTCCAGACTCCGAGCTTGTCAAATGCGCGGCGCAAATGGTTCTTGATCATTTGTTCGCTGGTGCCGACGATCTTGCCAATTTCGCGATTGGTCAGACCTTCCCAGACCAGAACCGAAATCTGGCTCTCCCTTGGATTGAGACCGTCGCATGGCGTAACGACTGTACCTGATCCTTCGTAAAAATAAAGAGCCAACTTCACACGCTTGCGCCCATCAAAGATTCCGGCGCGACGACATAGCATGTGCAGGTGCTGTTTTACAGTACGCGTACTGATACTTAGCTCGCCTCCGATCTCCTTATTGCTGCAACCCTGCGCGAGCAGGTTCAAGACCTGCTGATCGCGTGGCGTTACTTTGACTTGATCGCAATTGATCATGATTTGCAATTCCGGTTGGGCTTTTTAAGGTCGAAAACGAAGCTTCAGTGGCATGCTTTCCAATAGATCGTTTGGAAACGAGAAGATTGCTAGTGTACGTTCGACAATTCCTTCGGCCTATGCGACTCCGCGCCCCTGCCTCTCCCTCATTTCTTTCCCATTCCGCCAGTCGGCATTGATGCTGGATTACTCAATTGCTATTCCTCTAGCGATCTCTTGAATTGCTCGTGCACGTTTGGCGCACTGTGATCCGGCTTCTAGATTGGTCGTTAAGCAAATCGCAATGGCATACAATGACAGCCAGTTTATTAACCAGATCAAGTGCCAGCGGGTGCGTTAGCTCCGGGTAGGCCTCATTGACTTCTCCACACGCCAATCACTTTCTCCCGCTCCGGTTCGAAGATGTGTGTTGACGCCCTGCTGCAAAATAAGAGGCAGTCGCGGTATGATTATGACTATACTCTAGGCTCTCCCTTCGAGCCTTTTGCGCGCCGACATAAGTCAACAACGGATATCGCGAGGATCTCCTCATCGCATCCCGATCCCGTCATATAGATAGTGCTTCATACCACGGTGCGGAGCCTGTTCACTAGTGGACATATTTGACAGTTATAGGGAGAATATAGTTAGACTAAGCATAATGCCGCTGATAGCGCTTTAATAACTGTGCAATCTTAGACAGACATCCTATTCGTGATGACTATACAGTCTAAGAAAATGATCAGACGGGAAGGAATGGATGCGACTGTGGGTAATGCGGTTCCCCCTTCGTCCGCTTCTTCACTTTGTGGCGTGGCCTACTGGAGCGCTTCGCCACGCTCTTACAGGCGCCTGCGATGAACAGACTGCATATTGCCGGTCCATCATCGGAAGGAGACGACACGCTGACGAACCCATGCCAGCTATGCTTCTTGTTGCAAGACCAAAAACTCGTTCCACCAGTTCCGAATTGTGTTTGGCCGTTCATGGATCGTGAAGCGAAGAATGATACATGGAGGCCGTTTCCAACTTGGGCGCTCTCGGCGATGAGACTATTGGCCTCGCCTTGCGATTGGTTCCGCACAGTGCACTACTGAACAGACAGTGCTAGGTAGGCGTGTAGAGTGACTTGCACACGGCCTTTAAGGACGATCACACAATGAGCCCTATCTTTAAAACAACTCAGCACCCGTTAGGTATTATTATTCCGTTATGCGAGGTGAAGCGCCGTGCGATCATTGACGCTCTCGATAAATGCAGCGGGAGGTATCGGCTCGCGGCACGTTTATTGGGCATCGGTAAAACTACACTCTATCGGACGGCCAAAGCGTACAACTACCGTGCGCCAAACATCAAAGGATAAAGTGTTGATGACAGTACTAGAAATAGACCTCATGCGCGACGACGCGCGATGTTCAGGCGTATGAGTTTCCAAGTCGATGAACAGCTGCACATTTAGGACCGGCATCGCATTTGTAAAATGCGATAGTTTGAGCTGCTATGGCGCCGCTGGTGGGTCGCGCTAAGGATCTACTTAACTGCGCGATGTCCTATATCTCTAAGTCGCCAGGACGCTACCACGCGAAGACTTAATCGAACAGGGTACCGATACCGGGACAGAGCGACTGGCGCACAAGATTGTTGCCTCGACAGTGCCTATTGCACAACTACCGCAGAAGGTGGCAAGAAGCCCCCCTGCACAGTGCTCATCAAGAGCGCCTGAGCAACGACGTGGTCCCCAGGCTTGGCGAAGAAGTAGCCCTGCACGAGCTCGCACCTTAGTTGCTTGAGCACTTTCACCTGCTCTGCCGTTTCAGCGCCTTCAGCCACGACCTTCAGGCCAAGGTTGTGGGCTAGCGTAATGATGATGCCTACAATCTTCCGTGTCTCGCGGTCGGTGTCAAGTTTTGAAATAAAGCTACGATCAATCTTCAAAGTGTCCACCGGGAATCCCTGCAATCGGCTCAGTGAAGAGTATCCCGTTCCGAAATCGTCAATACTTATGCGAACCCCGAGTGCCTTCAGTTCCGAGAGAACAAGGCTCGATCTTTGTGGGTCTTCCATTGCAATGGTCTCGGTGATCTCCACATTGATGCTGCTCGGGTCAATCCCCATCTCTGCTAGAACGGCGCCGATCTGAGTCGCGAAGTCCGGCTGGGCAAACTCTTTAGGAGTGATGTTCACGCTCATGGTCAATGGAGGATAGCAAGGAAATTCAGAGTGCCATGCTCGAAGCTGCAGGCAGGCTTCGCGGAGCAACAGGCGATTCATTGGCAGGATGATCCCAGTCTGTTCAGCGATCTGGATGAAATGGGCAGGCGACAGGAGGCCTTCCGGCCGTTGCCATCTGCTGAGTGCTTCGAATCCGATGATCTTTCCGCTCTTCAGCGAAACAATGGGTTGATAGTGAACCCGAAATTCGCCCAGTTCCAGTGCGCGGCGCAGCTCAGTTTCGAGGCGCAGTCTTTTCACCGCAAGAATGTGCATCGCGTCGTCGAATACCTGGCAGCGAGCTTTTCCTTCCCGCTTGGCCCGATACATAGCTATCTCTGCGTCGCGGACCAATTCCTGTGGGTGGCCGTATGAAGTTGCACACAAGGCGATCCCGACACTTGCGGTGATCACTACCTCTTGCCCCTCCACAACAAACGGAATCGTCAATCGTTCCTGAATGCGGTCTGCCACCCGGATGGCGTCACCGCAATCCCTGATGTCTTCCAATAGTATGGTGAATTCATCTCCACCTAATCTTGCCAAACTCACAAACGTGCTGGTATCGTCCGTTCGGCCTAGACGGGAAATAGTGTCCACGCTGCGGATGGAGACCATCAACCGGCGGGCAATTTGTATCAAGAGAGCGTCTCCTGCCGCGTGGCCCACGCTGTCGTTGAAGATCTTGAACTCATCGAGATCGATGAACAATACGGCAAATTTATAGGTTGTATGCCGCTGGGATAAAGCAATTGCGTGTCGCACCCGATCTAGAAAGAGACTGCGATTCGGCAGGTTGGTTAACGTGTCGTGCAAAGCATTGTGAGCGAGCGCCTCTTCTGCCCGCTTGCGCTCTGTAATATCGCGATTGACGATGACTAGTTTTTCGGTTTCGCCCCCTTCATTGTCAATCGCGGTAGCGATTGACTCCAGAATGCGCCACGTCCCATCCTTGTGGCGAATGCGGTATTCAAGTCTTTCGCCTCTCTTAGTGATTCGGGCTTTGTCCGTTGCTTCTATAACGCGCTGCCGATCCTCGGGATGGATTTGCTCCAGTGAGGAGGTCAGCTTCAATTCCTCCGAGGAATATCCCAGAACTGTTTGATAAGCGGGGCTGTTATAGAGCCGATTTCCGGCGTAATCGACGACCGCGATCATGTCGGCAGCATTCTCAGTGATGACTTTAAATAGTTGGTTGCGGCGACTCAATTCTCGCCGGATTCGCTGGAGTTGGAGCTGTTGGTAAACCGAATAGACGTCAAACAGGAGCACGAGACATGCCAGCCCGCGTACCCATTCTTTGAGATTAAGCCACTCGAAGGTCTGTAATAGGTGATTGCCCGGGAAACTCAGCGACACAATACCCGCCGTCAGCACTAACGTGACCGTGATGGCAAATCCCCAGAGCCACCACTCCCGCCTTTCAACTTGTTGTCCCGGTATTGTGCGCCGTTGCTTGCCAACAGAATGAAACATGATGAGTTGAGTGTGAGAGTAGTGCCGCGAATGTGAAAGTTACGAAAGGTGACAACGAACGCGGGTCTAGTTTATTGTGAACAACCGAAGGCCTAAATGAAGTAACCAACTCAGGGCGGAGACTTACCGCGCACCGTCCACGTTTGGTGTCCGTGGTTCTGCGGTGCTGCACCCTGAAGCAATTCACGTTGCCCGTGCCCTAAGGTGTAACACGATCGTTCAAGAACTGGAATACCTGTCAATCCAAGGACAAGAGTGTTTCGCCCAAACTCGGACAGCCCACATCTAGTCAACGACTTGGCACGCGCCAGCGATTGGCCGTCAAGTTGCACCCGTTCAGTAGCCACATTCACGCCCGCCCTTTTGATGAGTTATGGTCAATCAGCACCCTCTTATTCGAGCGCTCCGCTACGCGACGATTGGGCACCCTCTTGCGACAGGCCCTGGGGAACTCCATCAACTTGTCGTTTCGCAGCGCACGACTCTGAGCACTAACGTCCAAGCGATCAGAACGGTAGCGATTGCTGGCTGCATCGTACTTGTCTTCGAAACAGCTAAGCAGGCCGCTTATCCCAAAACGTCAACCTGGCCTTCTGACACCATCTCCATTCTGTTTACGGCGTTGGCGGCCGCGGCAGTTACGTTCGCCGTTCTCAAAAAGGAGCGCAGCGAGGCATTGTGGCAGTCAGAGATTCGCAAGCGGTCCGAGGAGTTGCTACAAAACAGCGAGAACAAGTATCGCGTGTTGTTCGAGAACTCGGCCGATGCCAACTGGCTGATGGACGAGAAGGGATTTCTGGATTGCAATTCAGCTGCATTGGAGATGTTCGGATACTCGGCCGAGGCCCCAATGCTGCACCCGGCCGATATCTCCCCCCCGAACCAACTTGATGGCACGGCCTCCCGGACGGCGGCAGACGGGAGGATTGCGGCAGCGTTTCTCAATGGGAAGGAACGTTTCGAGTGGCTGCACCAGCGCAAGAATGGCAGTGTGTTTCCGGCTGAGGTGTGCCTGACGGCATTGACCCTGACCGGGCGGCCGACGCTGTTGGCCACGGTGCGGGATATCACTGAGCGCAAGCAAGCTGAGGAAGCGCTGTTGTTCAAAACTGCCCTGCTGGAAGCGCAAGCAGAGACGACGCTTGATGGCATTTTGGCGGTCGACGAGTCCGATCACATCGTTTTGGCAAACAGGCAACTTGGGCTTCACTTCTCCATCCCAGATGAAATGCTTAGCAAAGGAGACGATCAGATCGTGCGCAAGCACGTGGCGGATGAAGTCGAGGATCCCGATGCCTTCGTCGAGAGGATCAAGTATCTAAATGACCATCGGGATGAAAAGAGCAGGGATGAGATCAAATTAAAGAACGGGAAAGTGTTCGACCGATACTCTGCGCCGCTGGTTGACTCAAGAAGACGGTATCGCGGGCGAATCTGGTATTTTCGTGACATCACGGAACGCAAGGTGGCGGAAGAGCGTATCCAATACTTGGCCTACTACGATGCCCTTACCGGACTGCCGAATCGCACCCTTCTTCAGGATCGCTTGGCCAAGATCCTCGCTAGCGCTCGTCGGCAAAAGAACAAAGTCGCGCTTCTAATCCTCGACCTCGACGGGTTCAAGAACATTAACGACTCATTGGGCCACGCGATCGGCAACCTACTCTTACAAGAAATCGCAGAGCGGCTTAACACGTGGGGGCGTGAACAGGACACGGTCGCCCGTCTGGGTGGCGACGAATTCCTCATCGTGCTGACTGACATAAAAGACGTGCCCGACGTTGCCGTTGCAGCCGAGCGCCTCATGGATACCATGACCCCCGCATTCGTTGTTCAAGGTCACTCAGTCAGTATTGGATGTTGCATCGGAATCAGTATTTTTCCAGAACACGGTGCGGACAGCGAAACGCTAATCAGCCGAGCCGATGCGGCCATGTATAACGCCAAAGAATATGGACACAACAACTTCCGGTTCTTTACGGAAGACATGAATACCCAAGTAGTGGAGCGGTTGACTTTGGAGAGCGGTTTACGATCGGCATTGCAGAACAATGAACTGTTCTTGATGTATCAGCCACAGATGGACGTTGCCACTGGCCGCATTACTGGGTTGGAAGCGCTCCTTCGGTGGCAGCATCCGGACATGGGTCTTGTGCCGCCCGACAAATTCATACAAATTGCTGAGAACAGCGGTCTGATCGTGCCAATTGGTGAATGGGTGCTCAGGACAGCATGTGCTCAAGCCCAGAAATGGCAAACGGAAGGTCTCTCTGCTGTAACGGTCGCAGTCAATGTATCCGCGATCCAGTTTCGTCAGGAAGGCTTCTGCGGACTCATCAGAAGAGTGCTCCAGGAGACTGGCCTCGCCCCGCAATATCTCGAACTGGAACTAACAGAGAGCCTGTTGCTAGCCAATGCAGACCTGATGCTATCGGTTATTCAGGAATTAGAGGCCATGGGGTTGACCCTTGCAATCGACGATTTCGGGACTGGATATTCCAGCTTCGCCTATTTGAGACAGTTTCGGGTTAGCAAGCTCAAAATCGACCGCTTGTTCATTCGCGATGTCGCCATAAATCCCGATGACGCAGCAATCACCGCCGCAATCATCAGTATGGCAAAAAGTCTGCGGCTCAAGGTGATTGCCGAAGGGGTTGAAAATGAAGCGCAACTGTCGTTCCTGCGGGCACATCATTGTGACGAAATTCAAGGGTACTACATCAGCAAGCCCTTGGCGGTCGACCAAGTTGCTGACAAACTGCGAGGCAACTCTTCCGAACTGAGCAAGCCTGCAGGAGACAACCGTGACAACAAACTCTATGAGGTAGGTATTTCGCTTATGTCGATAGGCCTTGCACTCTTGGTGTCCGCCGATCCAACTACCATTCAGCAGTTCAGCCTCGCCCTGCGAGATTTGTCTATTTCACCGGATGCGTGTCAGGACGCGGCAAGCGCAAGCCTCCTCCTGAAGAGTCGGAAATTCGATGCTGTAATTGTTGATCTCCAACTGGGGGGGCAGTCAGGACAGATTCTGGACGAGGTGCGCCTTTCCTCGTCGAACAGGACGGCGGTGACGTTCGGCATCAGCAACAATGACGCGGGCGCGACGGCAGTATTCCGCCAAAAATCACAGTTTGTCTTCGAGAGACCGCTTTCATCACAATCGATCAACAAAACCCTCAAACCAGCATATGGACTTATCCTGAGAGAACGGCGACGCTATTTCCGTTACCCGGTCTCTATCCCTGTCATTCTCCAGAGGGAAAGTGGCGAGGAAATTCACTGTAACAGTGTAAATATCAGTGGAGGAGGAATGGCGTTAAGCACGCAAGCCTCGCTTCTTCCTGGGGAAAGCGTCCGGGTTCAGTTTATCTTGCCGGATCACGAAGCACAGTTTTTTGCTGAATCAACGCTTTGCTGGTCAAAAACTGGAAGTTTTGGCATTCGCTTCGTGGCAGTCTCAGACGAACACATGTCCGAACTACAGACCTGGCTATCCGAAAAGCTGGAGGAGACGCTCCCCGAATCCGTTGCGAAACAATTCCGAAAGGCAGAACTATGTTCAAACTGACCACGTAGGCAGAGAAGTTCTACCCCGATCTCGATGTCCAGGGAATAAGGTACGTGTGGGGATGTTTCGCCAACTCGAGTGCGTTTTACTTACTATGCCAATATGCCCCATCCCCACGCAGACCGCAGGTTGGTGCGAATCGCTCACATCAACTCCGCTTCGTCGGCCGGTTTCTGGAAAAAAGCCACGGCACCCGATTCGAGGCCAAGTCTTTCATTGCCCCCAGAAGATGTGCGTCAGACATGAAGATCCAACGACTGGCTAGCCCACCTTTGCGCCACCACGACTGAGGCTGCCCAGTCGAGAACAGGACCGGACACTCCAAACCCTCGCTCGATGGGGGTCAACAAGTGCTATAGCGATTTTGCGTCAATTGATCGCCGCTACCTGTTTCGCATACCTTGTCCAGAGTGGTCTCTTCTGACCATACGCTGATTGGAAAACCGGGTAACGTGAGGGCAGATCCCGGCCGATCAGGTCTTTTTGATACGGTTGGACCGCCAATTGGAGGAAGTGAAATGGCTACTGAACTATGCCAGAAATGCAAACAAGCCCATCCCGGTCGCGTCTGCGATTACGACGAAAAAGGTGAATGCGCCGAGACGATTGACACCAATAATGAGGCTGCACGTCCCTCTGAAGCACCCTCAAAGGACGAAGTCGGCACACGTTCCGGAAATTGACCGCAAGGCCGGAAGCTCCCCGCTAAAAATCAGATTTGCAGATTGACCCGGCCGCTTAGTGCTATGTTCGATATGATGTCGACTGCGCTCCACCTTTTAAGTTTGAGTTGGGCCCCTTGGAAAACCGACCACTTTTCGGATTCCGATGGAACTGACTTGCGGGTATTCCCTCTTTCTTGTCATTGGGATGTAGGCAGTGACAAATAAAGTCTAGCAGTTCTACATCGTCGACAGGCTTCTGAAAGCAGCCCGCGGCTCCTAGTTCGAGCATGGGTTGTTCATAGTCTCGCAAATCCCGCCCCGTTAGAACAATCACAGGAATCGGAGCGAGTGATGGGAATTCTTGCATGTGTTTCAGAACAGCAGCTCCGGTCGCAAATCCGGGCAGGCCCAAGTCAAGGAGGACAAGATCAGGGTGCTCCTTTTGAGCCAAAGCCAATGCAGAATAACCGTCGCCCGTGCTCAAGATATGATAATGATTGGCTCGCAGACGTATACCCAGTGCGTGCCGGAGGTCCGCGTCGTCGTCTACGATCATAATCTTCGATTGCTGTTTCGGCCACGCGGTCGTTGTCTCCACTGCTGCCGCCAGAAGACTCATTTTGCTGATCTCCTTTGTAGGTAAGCAATTAAACCGTGATCCGAGAAGCGCTAACTGCTCGATTCGGAACTTGCAATCCGTTGTGAGGAGAGGCACGGTTAGAATCTGCATGTGCCAAACGCCAGTGACGGTCTATACGACTCCTACCCGACGAGCTCTTCGATTGCCACCAACAGGCTGCGATTGTCGATAGGTTTTTGAAAGAATCGCTTAGCCCCGGCATTGTGGCAGCGCCATTCGTGAGTAAATCGGTCGCGAGCGGTTAGGACGATTACGGGCAAGCCAGCGAGCCCTGGAGTCTCACTAAGACTTTGCATGAAAAAATAGCCGTCGTAGTCGGGCAATCCGATGTCAAGAATAATGACATCAGGCATTTCGGCAAATGCCATACTGAGCCCGGCACCCGCATCATTCGCAATGTAGGTATCGTAGTAGGCTTGAAGCTGAATTCGGAGACCAAGACACAAATCCGGATCATCCTCGACAATGAGGACCTTGGCGCTACGCGTGCTTTTCGGCTTGTGGGTAAATACCTTTAAATTGTGCTGGGCATTAGGGGACAAGGAATAAGGCTCATAGTCTAGGGATACGGCAGTTCCCCGAAGCAGTTGGCTCGCATCAGACTCGATGTCATGTGTCATGGGTTCGACAATACAACAGATGTACCGTCTTAGCTCTGAACGAAAGGACAATGTGCCTGTTGCAAACAGGCCACTACATGTTTCGCCCCCGCTGGCGCGTGCTCCTTGGCAAGCCTTCGGCGCGCCCTTCCTATCTTGGACTAGATTTCCTTCGCCGCGCGCGGGCCCCTTGATCTTAAGTTTTGTCTGGTGGAGTGCAGCCACTTTTGCCGCCCTATTACACTACCCATTGGACGGCTTGAGTTCGCAAACCTGTGTTCTTGTATCAGGCGCTGGGCCGGCGAAGCGAATTCTGCATTTATGCCTAACGTCTTCAAAGAAGCAGTGGCGTAGCGGTGTGGCTACGCCACTAACGAGGAACAGTCGGACGATGTGGGGAGGGCCGCATCAGTTCCTCTGCCTCTTCTGCAATTCGTACCACGGTACAATCGTCAGTTCCTTGATGTCTGTACATAACTGCACAGTCTTTGAGAATAGTTATAAATGAGTCTAAACTCGCTTCACGGGTAGTACTGTCGGTAAAACACGGATCGGAAGCGGCGTTGGCAACAGCGAGTCAAGCAGGTCTTTGCTCGGATACTACTATCATCTGCCAGTCTGAGTAGTGATGGGTACTGCTACCTATAAGACTAAACACAACCAGTTATGCATCTCGCATAGAAGGTAAAGTCACAACGTCCCGACCGCGTGCTTTGGATTGATAGAGGCATTGGTCTGCAAGTTTGAGCAACTCTTCGGAGGTTGAACCATGCTCCGGAAAGGCGGCTACGCCCACCGAAAGCGTTAGCTGCCCTAGCGACTGCTTCTTATACTGAAGTCGTAGGCTCTTTACTTCCGAACGCAACGCGTCTGCACGAACAGCTGCATCCTCTGAAGTAGACTCGGGCAGAATAATGGCGAACTCCTCACCACCATAGCGACAGCATATATCGGTGGCGCGAAAAAAATTGCGAAATAGATCGGCAAGAGATTGAAGAACTATGTCTCCCGCGTCATGGCCGAACGTATCATTGAATCTCTTGAAGTGGTCGAGGTCGAGGAATAAAACGGCGATGGATTGCTTCTTGCGGCCTGCCAATTGCAGCTCTCTTTCGAGCGATTCCTCCAGGAATCGCCGGTTGAACAGGCGAGTCAGCGGGTCGCGAATCGACTGTTCACGAAGGGTTTCGCGCAACTGCAGGCTAGCCAACGAAAGGGCGATCTGTGAAGCCGCGCTGACGGCCAGCCGCTGGTGCGAGTCCCGAAAAGTCTCGTTGCCAGACTCGAAGAGGAGGTCCGTTGCGCTGTCGAATTCCAGAAGCAAAACGCCAATCGTGTTCCCCTGCGCCACCATTGGCACGCATAAGGACTCATTTGTTGTGCTCTTGGCCAAATGTCGGCAGGCAATCTCATTTACCGGATGCCCGCTCCAGTAAGGTTGCCCACGGCGCAGAGACCAGCATGCGTCGGGAGGAAATGTTGGAGCCAATAGGTCTCTTTCTCCCCACCGAACGCCTGCCTCGAGGATGTCTCGTGACGATCGGAACAAATAGAGGGCCCCAGAAGGAGCGGCGGGAAAAAGTTTCTGCACTGAATTGGCGACGACGGCGCTGGCCTCCGTGACGGTCCCACAACACGCCAGCAGAGATCCCATTTCATTCAACAAGGTTGTCTGCTTTGTGCGGAGCTCCAACTCCTTCACGAGGCGGTCCAACGACTCCGCATGTTGACGCTGCGCTTCGCTCGCCCTGATCTGGTCCGAAATGTCTTCGTAGATCAAGTAGGCCCCCCCTACCTCATCGCCTAATGACAGCGGAACGCCCCGCAATGCCACGTCAAGAATCCTACCGTCCTTTCTTCGCTGGCGGACGGTCTTATGTAAAGCCTTTCCGGCAAAGATCTGACGAATCAATTGCAGGGAATCGGAAGCCTCATCGTCGGTCATCCCCATACACCCGATGTCAATCGAGGCCAGCTCGTGCCGCTCGTACTGAAAGAGCCGTTCAAAAGCGGAATTCGCCAGTTCGACAGTACCTCGCCGATCAAGAACGACGATCCCTAGGGGACTATTTTGGATCAGGGAATCTAGATACGTAGTTTTCTTATTCAGATCAATGGTTAGGCGGTGTCGCTCACTGACCTCCGATCCCACGATCAGTCCTACCGCAGACACCACCATCATGAGCAAAGCAACCCTGTTGAACACCACTACGGTCGGTGGGAACAAATGCATCGCGACCACGATTCCAAAATTCAACGCCAGCAGGCCGGTCACAACACGCCTGATTCCCTGGCGCATCGCAATCCAAACGATCGGGATGAAGCTCAGATAAAAATGATCGTAACGCCCGTCCCTGAATCCGAACATTACTAGGAGAACGGCGAATATCGTCACCGCTTGAGCAAAGGCTTCCGCGATCGCGCCGAGAGTATATTTCGGTCGAGTCGAATGTCGTCTGGCGGTCGGGAGCTGGGAGAGCACTGGTGTTAGCCAACGCCGAACATGTGGAAAGACATGGACGAGAAGAAACGGAGCGATGCCGACCAACCCGATTGCGTCACCTAGAAACCAACCTACCGCAGAAGATCTGTATTCACCACGGGCGATGTTGTGATCGGCAATCAGGGAAAGGACACCAAAAAGCGTTGCTCCCGCTGCTGCAGACGCACTCAAAATAACGTAGCGGACAACATCCCGGCGGCGACGCAGTCCGAGATCGATTTGCGTGGGCCCGCGTAATAGATAGGCCGCCGCGCCGTAACAAAAGGCGCTTCCCGCAGCACCGTAGATGCTACTGAAGGATGTGACCGACTGTCCGTATAGAACCCAACCAGCGAGAGCATCGGCGAAACAGACCAGTAGCGTATACCAGGGACTTATACCCAATAAAAGCGCCATTACCAAGCCGATGGCGGGATACCAGGTAATGAATCCAAGACGAGAGAGGAGAATGACTTCGGGCCGGTTCAGAAGTAGGTATAGCAGCACGAACGAAAGGGAAACAAGTGCGTGACGGAGGATCAGACGTCGCGAATGCATGAAATAGGATCTCAGTGAAATCAGCGCAGTTGACTTGAATTATTCTTGCAGCTGCCACGGAAGGTTACTACCGTGAAACGGACCGAAAGAGATCGCAAGAAACGTCACCACGCATAAATAAGGTCGGAGCCTTGATTGCCATGCGAACGACTTTATTCGACGATTGTGACGCTCGGAACGAACAAGATCTCTTGCACTTGGAGCACCACTTCCGACTTCGACGCTAAGTGATTGCCTGAGAGTGTTCTGCAGGAGATTGATCGAATTGAAGGAAGGGGTGACTGTGCAGATCCCGGATTCTTTCCGGCGTTCAGGACAGCCAGAACTCTCTCTCGTCGCAGTAGTCGGAGCTCGACGACCAACTACCAATCTGGAGCGTTCCGATTCGCAGTAGCTCCTTGCACTGGTTTCTGCTCGGAAAGATCGATGATCGAGAGGATCTTTCTGTCTCACACCTAGGTATGGGGGCTTGTGTAACTTACGCTGCCGCCCATTTGAGACCACAATCAAAAAGAGAACAATGACGGCGCGATACCGCGCTCGAACCACGTTCTACCCGTTGTGTCCTTCCTGAAGCGGATCCGCCCGTTGCTCAACCCGGAGCCATGCACAAAGGCACCGGCTACGGATCAAACAGATCAAGATCGATTGGAGTTGTGTCGTAACAGTGTCTGAAAACAAATCTATTCGTCTACTACTCGGTCTGACTCAACAAACGGCTGTTACGGTCTTACTGTTACTCGTTTCGGTTCATCTGCTCGCGAGTCAAACTACTGACGACTGGCAGCCCCAAGTTCGCAATGAAGTTGAAAATCACCGTATCGACGCCGCTCTAACCATCGTCGAGCAACACCTCGCCCATGCACCCGAAGACCTGGAAGCTCACGGTTGGCGTGGACGACTACTGGCCTGGAAAGGCCGCTGGTCTGAGGGAGAAGCCGAATTCAGACTTGTTCTGCGTAAATTTCCGGATGACGCGGAGATTTTGACCGCTCTCGCCGACGTCCTCCTCTGGCAACAGAACTACTCCGACGCTTTGCGGATACTGGACCGAGCAAGAAAGATCTCCCCCTCGGACCCTGAGATTCTCTCCCGCAGGGCTCGAGTGCTGGCTTTGTTGGGCCGAACTCCTGAGGCGCGCGCGGAATATCAACAGACGATTCAGATCGACTCGCAAAATAAGGATGCGAGAACAGGCCTAGCAACTCTGCGCGAAAGCACCAAACACGAACTGCGCATCGGTGAAGACGTCGATCTTTTCAACTACACAAACGCAGCCCAGACGCAGGGCGCTAGCCTGAACTCCCGGTGGAACCAGCGATGGTCGACGGCCTTGGGCGTCGACACCTATCAGAGGTTTGGTCAAGATGCCGTAAAATTCGCCGCGAGCGGAAGCTTTCACGTCACGGCGCGGGACTGGATCAGCCTGGGCAGCGCCATCGCCAACAGTCAGGGCGTGGTGCCCACTCGAGAGTCATTTTTCGAATATGGCCACGGTTTTCGGGTTGAGAATCGTTGGATCCACGGACTGGAAAGCTCTTACCAACAACACTGGTTCTGGTAT
>Ga0206911_1035_pt1 | contig 32764 bp, 33 predicted proteins | sample Alteio_BWOrgHeat_74_FD_152956 | JGI IMG/M metagenome (GOLD analysis project Ga0206911, IMG submission 152956) | Enriched cells from forest soil in Barre Woods Harvard Forest LTER site, Petersham, Massachusetts, United States -... | ecosystem: Environmental > Terrestrial > Soil > Temperate forest >...
ATGAAACTCGCTGGCTAGTGCCTTTCCATCGGAGCTGACGAAATTCCCGAAGGGTACAAAGCCCGCACCGATAGCGAGCAGGCCCAATATCAATAGAGGTAACTTCATAGTCCATGGCGCCTCGCCGTGATGTGCATCAGAGGTGTCGTGTGAATGATATTCTTTATTCCAAAATATGGAGAAGTAAAGCCTGAACATATAGAATGCGGTAAGGCCTGCGGTAAAGAGGGCCGCTATGTATATCGAGAAGTTATTGTGATAAGCTGCGGTGAGGATTTCTTCTTTACTAAAGAATCCGCTAAACGGCGGAACTCCTGCTATAGCGAGACAAGCAATTAAAAAAGTTAGGTGTGTGACCGGCATATATTTGCGTAAGCCACCCATGTCCTGCATATCATTGGAGTGGACATAGTGGATCACAGCACCTGCACCGAGGAACAACAAAGCCTTGAACATCGCATGTGTGAAGAGATGGAACATAGAGGCAGTGAAACCAAGGCCATCTTCACCACCATAGCCGGACACACCCAGTGCAAACATCATATAACCGATCTGTGACATGGTAGAATATGCGAGTACACGCTTGATGTCAGTTTGTGTGCAGGCAATCACCGCTGCGAAGAGAGACGAGAATATACCGACATAGGCTACTAAGTGGAGCGCACCCGGACAGGAGATAGCAAATACTGGAAATAATCTTGCTACAAGATAAACACCCGCCACGACCATAGTTGCGGCATGTATCAAGGCTGAAACAGGCGTAGGTCCCTCCATCGCATCAGGTAGCCATATATGTAGCGGGAACATCGCGCTCTTGCCCGCTCCACCTGCGAATACAAGTAAAAGGCCCCATGTCAGTGCAGAAAATCCGAGGAAAGATGCTGCGACCATGTGGTGTAGCTCAGGAGTGTCAGTAGTCAGCCGCTCGATCAGAATTTTAAAATCAAGTGTGCCTGCCCCGAAAGCAAGAACGAGTATACCAATGAGAAATCCGAGATCAGCGAAGCGCGTCACGATGAAAGCTTTTTTAGAAGCAGCGACTGCAGATGGCTTTTCGAAATAATAACCTATCAGTAGGAATGAGGACACACCTACCAACTCCCAGAATATGTATATCTGGAAAATATTACAGGAAAGTACTAGACCAAGCATAGAGAATGTAAACAGAGATAGAAATGAGTAGTAGGTGGCAAATCTTTCTTCCCCCTTCATGTAGCCCAGGCTGTATATATGCACCATGAGTGAAACAAAAGTCACGATGACGATCATCATCACAGAAACCGGATCGAGTAGAATGCCCATGTCGATGGAGACTCCCGGGGAGAAGGCGAGCCATGTGTGTTTAAGGAGTGTGATAGGCTGATATACGCCGTTTACCTTGCCGGATACAAAAAAGTACTGATAGGCTGTAAGCAGAGAGAGTATGGCAGAGAAAAGCAATGATCCTGTGCCTATCCAGCCCGCTATTGCGTTCAGGTGCTTGCGGCCAAACAACCCCAATAGCAGAAAGCTGGCCAGTGGGACCAGGGGTATCAGGGCTATGGTAGATGCACTTATCATTGATTGTTATTCGTTAGTATCCGCATTACTAAAACTTCAAAATATCAGCATCGTCAATATCTATCGATTGATAATTCCTATAAATATTGATAATGATCGCTATCGCCACCGCAGCTTCCGCCGCAGCTATGGCTATCAGAAATAAAGTAAAAAACACGCCGTCTAGTTTACCTCCATAGAGGTATTTATTGAAGGCGATAAAATTGATATTGACACTATTGAGCATGAGTTCCGCTGACATCAGCATGGTGATCATATTGCGGCGCGTAAGGAAGCCAAATACACCGATGAAGAACAGTGCAGTGCTCAGAAACAAAATATGTGTCAATGGTACTTCTGTCATGGGTTTAGTTTTCTCCTTTTTGTGAAGGCTCAGTAGCAGGTATCTTCAATGCTATAACTATACATCCTATCATAGCGGACAGCAGGAGCATACTCACTACCTCAAATGGCAGTATATAGCCATGTTCTGTCAAGCTTAGCATCTGTGTACCTATTCGCTCGACTGATAGTTCCACCGGAGCAGTACTGGTCGGAACGAAATCATTTTTAAAGATAACGAGAAAGCAAAAAGCAAATGATAGCAATACTGCCAGAAGTGAGAATACCATTCGCCAGAATTTTGGCCTTTCCATTTCGCTGCCCACATGATGCGTCAGGAATATAGAGAAGATAATAAGGACTACTATGCCGCCTACATATACTACTATCTGAACGGCAGCGATAAATTCATAGCTCATCCAGAAATACAAACCTGCGACCCCTATCATAGTAAATAGAAGATATATCGCAGCACGGAATATCTTACGCGAAGTGACTGCCAGCATCCCGCTTATCAGGATGAAAGCTGCTATGAGGTAAAATATGACAGATGATATGCTCAAGTTAGTTTTGGGTTTATTTATTCTACGCCTTCCATCAGTTTTGATCCCGGATTATCCAATCTCTTTGTCAGCTGTCTACGGTCATATACACTATGCTCAAATGACTGCGCCATCTTGATCGCATCAGTCGGACAGGCTACGATACACAGGTTACACAATGTACAAAGCTCAAGATGATAGACAAATGTTTCCAAAGCTTTTTTCTTCTTGCCATCAGGCTGTACGTCAAATCTGGTCACGATCTTGATAGTTGCATTAGGGCAGGCAAGTTCGCAAGCAGTACAACCTGTGCAACGATGCTCATTGTTTTCGTTGTGGGTCATCACTACTTCACCTCTGAAACGCTCCGGCAAAACCTGTTTGACTTCCGGGTACTGCTGCGTAATGATCTCTTTTGGATGCACAAAATAATAGCCCGTCATGCGCATACCTTTCAGCAGCGATCTTACTCCATTGTAAACAGTTTTTATGTAGTCAGTCAAAAACATCTTTACTCAGTTTCCAGTTTGTTAAAAGTGCCAGCCATAAATGGCAATCACAGTTGCTAATAATAAGTTAAACATTCCAATGGGCAATAAATATTTCCATTCGAGATTCAGTAGTTGGTCCACTCTTAAACGCGGGAATGTCCACCTGAACCACATGATCAAAAAGATCAAGGCAAAAGTTTTTCCTATGAACCATAGCGATGAAGGTATATAGTCCATGATATGGTTGAATGCTTCCCAATGCCCGATGTGAAAAGGCATCCAACCTCCGAAATAAATCGTCGCGGCGATGGCACATACAACGAAGATATTTACATACTCGGCGAGGAAGAACAATGCAAAACGCATCCCTGAATATTCTGTATGGAAACCTGCAGTAAGTTCTGACTCTGCCTCGGCCATATCAAAGGGAGCACGGTTGGTCTCGGCTGTCACGGCGATGATGAATATGACAAATGAAACAATGGCAGGGAGGTGGCCTTTAAATATCCACCAACCGTCTTGCTGTGAAGTGACAATAGTAGAAAGTTGTAGGCTGCCCGTGAGAACCACCATAGAGATGATGGACAGGCCCGCAGATAATTCATAGCTGACTATCTGAGCGCCGCTACGCATAGCGCCGATCAACGAATATTTATTATTGCTGGCCCAGCCAGCCATCAGGATACCGATCACAGACACCGATGAGATAGCCGACACATAAAGCACTCCGATATTTAAGTCCCACATCTGGAAGTTCTTAGCAAATGCCAGAGGAGCGAGTAGTAGCATGGCTGCGATCATGACGATAAAAGGCGCGAGGTTGAAAAGGAATTTATCTGCGCTATCGGGTGTGAACCCTTCTTTGATGACAAGTTTGAGAGTATCGGCAGCTGTCTGCGCTAGGCCTTTGTATCCGACACGGTTTGGTCCGAGTCGTATCTGCATATAGGCAGATACTTTTCTCTCCATAAATACCAGTACCAATCCTAAAACAGCAAATAAGGTTATCGCACATATACCCACTATCACCATCTCCACGATCAGTGTGATGGTCGGACTGAGGTGGTTATTCAGTACCTGATCTATAGTGTGAGAAATGTGTTCTAAGCTTAGCATCTATTTTTTGTCGTTTTATCTGTCAATATCGGGTATCACAAGATCTAAAGTTCCCATGGTCGCTACGAGGTCGCCTATCTTTGAGCCTTTGGTCATGTGATGCAGGGCCGAAAGATTAGAAAAACCCGGTGAGCGGAATTTAATACGGTACGGTGTCATTCCGCCTTCACTTATAATATATACTCCCAATTCTCCACGAGCGGTTTCAACTGTCGTGTAAAATTCCCCCTTTGGTGGCTTGAGCACTGCTTTGGTCTTAGCTTGAAAATCACCCTCAGGGATATTGTCGAGTAACTGTTCAATAATTGAGAGCGACTGTTTTAATTCCTTCATACGAACTAAGTAGCGGGCATAGCAGTCGCCACCTGTTTCTATTACCTCTTCGAATTGCAGTTTTTCATAGCCATCGTATGGTGCTAGCTTGCGGACGTCGCATTTGACACCGGAAGCACGAAGCACCGGACCAGTACAACCGAAGGACAAGGCATCTTCGCCTGATATATATCCTACCCCTTTCATACGCTGCTGAAAGATAATATTGCCAGTGACCAACGTATCGTACTCGTCTATTTTTGATTTAAAGAGTGTGATGAACTCTTTAACCTTCTTCTGAAAGTCGGGATGGAGGTCTGCCATGACACCACCCGGTACACAATAGTTCATGGTCAGACGAGTGCCGCATGTCTCTTCCATTATATCATTGATCACTTCCCGCTCACGAAATGCATGAAAGAAAGGCGTAAAAGCACCCACATCCATGCCCAGCGCACCCCACCAGAGCAGGTGAGAAGCCATACGCGTGAGTTCTGCCATCAGTATACGGATAGCTTTGCCGCGCTCAGGTACTTCGATCTTCATTGCTTTCTCGACTACCAGCGCACAGGCCTGATTATTGATATGAGAGGAAAGATAATCCATACGGCTGGTCACATAGATGAACTGGCGGTATGTCAGGCTCTCGCACATTTTCTCGATAGAGCGGTGTATGTAGCCTAGATGAGGTTCACAGTTTTTGACGGTCTCACCATTGAGTGTGATGACGAGGTGCAATACGCCATGTGTAGACGGATGTTGCGGGCCGACATTTATTATCAGATCACCTTCTGTGGTTGTTCCTACTTCTTCGATCATAAACTATCTCTCTGACGGGACTTTAACTATCTCATGATTTATTTGCTCATTCCGTTTAAAATCTTCTCCAAATCGCTTTTTAACACAGGTAAATCCTGTTGAATAGCTTGCCAAACTTCGCGAATATCAACTCCAAAATAGTCATGGGCTAAATAATTTCTAAATTGCCTTACTCCAGCCCATTGAACATGTTCGTTTTCATTTTTCAGCTCTTGTGATAATCTGCTACACGATTCAGCATAACAACAAAATTCATCAAAACCGCATCATATGTTTTCGTATCAGCCAGTAACTCATACCTGTCTGAAGTATCCTTTATATATTCAGCAATTCTCGAAATAGCTACTAAGCAATCCTCTAAGTTAGCCCTGTCGTCATTATGCATATATAGCGTGACTTAAAATTCTGTCTTTAAAATGTGGCTTTAATGATTCAGGGTTTGCAAGGTCTACTTCCCTGCCAAACTCTTTAATCAAATATCCTCTTAGGGCCGATTTTATTTCACGGTAATTCTGCACATCATCATCGATTACTACCAAAAAATCAATATCACTTTTTTCAGTTGCCTCATCACGTGCAAATGAACCAAAAATGCCTATTTCATTAACATGAAACTGCTCATGCAATAAACCTTTGTTTGCTTTTAGAAATGATATTATGTCTGATTTTGTCAGCATACTACTAAGTTACAATTTTATCATGTTCACTTCATCTACATAATCTTTGCGCAAAGGGAAACCCTCCCAATCATCAGAGAGGAATAGCCTCCTGAGTCCGGGATGGTTCAGAAATACAATGCCCATCAGGTCATAAGCCTCCAGCTCATGAAAGTCTGCCGTCCGCCATATTTTATTTACACTTTCTATTTCGGGATTTTTGCGGTCTGCTATTTTAGCCTTGACCACGATAGTATGTCCTAAGGTAGTAGACCTGAGATGGTAGACCATCGAGAAATGTGTCTTCCAGTCTACGGCTGTCACACAAAACAGGAAATCAAAATGGAGGTCGAAATAATTACGGAGCTGAGCGGCGAGGGGCAGCCAGTCCTTAGCATCTATCAGTACATTTAACCATTCGCCCGTCTCATCATATGTAACGGTGGGCAACAGTTCGGTTAGCTTATTTTTCAGCTCTTCATTCGTCATGCTCGGCTTTACATTTATTTCTTTACATCCTCTACTGTGAACTTATCAAATTTACCACCTGCCTTGATTTTCTGTTGTAATGTGATCATAGCATGTATCAATGCCTCGGGACGCGGCGGGCATCCTGCTATATATACATCGACTGGGATCACATGGTCGGCACCTTTGACCACACTATATGTATTATAAAAGAACGGACCACCCGATGTGGCACAGGCGCCCATAGCGATGACATATTTCGGCTCGGGCATCTGGTCATATAGTCTTTTTAAGACTGGCGCCATTTTATTAACTATCGTCCCTGCTATAATAATGACATCTGCCTGGCGTGGGCTGGCACGTGCTACTTCAAAGCCGAAGCGGCTCCAGTCGTATTTGGCAGAGGCGGTACTCATCATCTCTATAGCGCAGCAGCTGGTACCGAAGACGAGAGGCCAAAGGGAATTGGATCGTGCCCAGTTTAGCACGTCGTCCAGAGCGGTGACTAGGACTCCACCGCCCGGTGTCGGAACCACAGTGCCCGGAAAGGGAGCATCAAAGGCCCCTGTATCAGGAGTGGTAGTTGATGGGCTGGTGATATTGTCCGGTTCCATTTATACTTATTGTTTGAATTGAAAATCCTACATCCACTTCAGTGCACCCTTGCGGTGTGCATAGAGAAATCCCACGAACAGAATAAAAAGAAAAACGATGATCTCAACGAGGGCGACGATGCCGGTCTTTTTGACCACTACTGCCCAAGGGTAAAGAAAAACCAACTCCACATCAAATATGAGAAACATAAGTGCGAAGAGATAATAGCCTACATTCATTTGATTCCAGGTAGTGCCCTGGGTGGGGACGCCACATTCATAAGATTCACCTTTTTGAGGATTGTTTGAGGTCTTGGCCAGTAGCCGGGAGGCGAGTAGTCCTCCTCCTGCGAAAGCCACTCCCGCAAAGATAAGGAGGATAAGAGATGCTGGGCCCATATATTGATTACGGTTTTTGTTAAATCACAAATAATTCATACTCTTGAAAGCAAGTATCATAAAAAATAATGAGCTTCCAATTATTTTAGTAAAAAAAATATTCACATGTTTGCTTGCATCTTTGAAGGATTTGTCCAAAACGTATATATTTGATAATAACAACCAAAACAAAAAATAAAAATCATGGCGATCAAAATCACAGAAGTATGTATCAACTGCGGTGCTTGCGAACCGGAATGTCCCAATGGGGCAATATACGCTAACGGAGATAACTGGAAGCTGTCTGACAAAACCGAAGTGCATGGAGACTATAAGCTCATGGATGGCGCTGTCATAAATGCCGATGCATCGCAGCCTGCTGTGTCAGGTGATTACTTTTACATCGTCACTGACAAGTGTACAGAGTGTAAGGGATTCCATGATGAGCCGCAGTGCGCTTCTGTTTGCCCTGTCGACTGCTGTGTAGCAGACCTGGACCATGTAGAAAGCGAAGAATCTCTGCTGGAGAAAAAAGCCAAACTGCATTTAGCATAATTATTTTCAATACGACCTTTGCTTTCCTATTTAAGCATAGGACGGCAGGGGAGAAATAAAATAGGAATGGAAACAACATTAGAATCAAAAGCCCCGCGCAAGACTACTATAGAAGAAACTGAAAGCGTTGTAGTACGTTTTTCTGGAGACTCCGGAGATGGCATGCAGCTGACCGGAATGCAATTCACAGATACCAGTGCATTTTTAGGACAGGACATAAGTACTTTCCCAGAGTACCCGGCTGAGATACGTGCCCCTGCGGGAACTATAGCCGGGGTTTCGGGATTCCAGGTACATTTCGGAAGCAAGGAGATATTCACTCCCGGTGATCTATATGATGTGATAGTAGTGATGAACTCTGCTGCTCTCAAGGTGGACCTGCCACGATTGAAGAAAGGTGGCGTGATCATTGCCAATATCGCTGGCTTCGATTCCAAGAATATGAAGCTCGCTGGTTACCCTGAGACGGCGACCAATCCACTGGAAAATGGCTCACTCGATAACTACAGAGTTTATAAAATAGATGTAACCAGACATACTAAGGATGCACTGAAGGAATCAGGGCTCGGTATGAAAGAGATCGAGCGTTGTAAAAACATGTTTGTATTGGGTGTCCTGTTCTGGATGTTTGATAAGAGCATGGAGTATACCATTCAGAACCTGACGGAAAAATTCTCAAAGAAGCCGGATATCCTCAACGCAAATATTATAGCCCTGAAGAGCGGCTGGAATTACGGGGATAACACAGAGATATTTACTACCCGCTATAAGACAACTTCTGCAAAATTGCCGGCAGGTGTTTATCGCAATATATCGGGCAATCAAGCTTTGGCCATTGGATTAGTAGCTGCTGCTGAGAAGGCTGGTCTTCAACTTTTCCTTGGCTCATATCCTATTACTCCTGCTTCGGATGTCCTGCATGAACTGGCTAAATACAAAGCCAATGGTGTCAAGACTTTCCAGGCCGAAGATGAGATAGCTGCTATTTGTTCGGCTATCGGTGCGGCTTATACAGGTTCACTTGGGGTTACTACCACATCAGGGCCGGGCATGGCATTGAAGACGGAAGCTATGGGCCTCGCGCTCATTCTTGAGATACCTCTTATTATATGTGACATTCAGCGTGGTGGGCCTTCGACAGGTCTGCCTACCAAGACTGAGCAATCGGACCTCCTGATGGCTATGTATGGCCGTCATGGTGAGTCGCCGCTGCCTATAGTCGCTGCTGCTACGCCAGCAGATTGTTTCGATGCAGTGTATGATGCAGTGAAAATTTCACTGGAGCATATGGTTCCGGTTATCTTCCTGAGTGACGGATATATAGCCAATGGTGCTGAGCCTTGGAGATTCCCTACGGAGGATCAACTCCCGGACATCACTGTGAAATTTACCACGGAGAATAATAACCCCGAAGGGAAATTCCTACCATATAAAAGGGATGCAAACGGAGTACGTCCTTGGGTCGTGCCAGGTACCAAAGGACTGGAGCATCGTATCGGTGGACTGGAAAAGCAAGATGAGACGGGTAACGTCTGCTACGACTCTCTCAACCATGAAGTGATGGTGAAACTCCGTGCGGAGAAGGTGGCTAAGATCGCTGATTCGATTCCTCTTGCAAAACCTGATACCGGCAAAGAAAAAGCTAAACTGCTGGTGCTGGGCTGGGGATCTACTCACGGCGCTATCAAGACAGCTGTGCTTGAGCTGCTGGATGAGGGCTATGATGTAGCTCACGTTCATCTGCGCCATTTGAATCCTTTCCCGAAAAACCTCGGGGAACTGCTGCATAACTATGATAAGATACTGATTCCCGAGATGAACTGCGGGCAGTTGCTCCAACTCATCAAGAGTAAATTTTTACTGCCAGTGGAGGGCCTCAGTAAAGTGCAAGGGATGCCTTTTACAACTGAAGAGATCAGGGAGAAGATCAAAGAAGTGTATAACAGTTAATTAGTAAATAGAATAGCAGAATAATCAAAATAAAAATCAAAAAATGGATACAGTAACAGAGAATCCGGCCCCGGCAAAGTTGACTGCGAAAGATTTTACGAGTGATCAGGAGGTGAAGTGGTGTCCCGGCTGCGGTGACTATTCTATCCTGAAACAAGTACAAACCGTACTGCCTAATATGGGATTCGACCGCGAGAAATACGTATTCGTATCCGGTATCGGATGTTCATCACGTTTTCCTTATTATATGGCCACATATGGTGTCCATAGTATACATGGACGTGCGCCTGCCATAGCTAGTGGTGTCAAAATAGCCAATCCTGACCTGAATGTCTGGATGATCTCCGGCGATGGTGACCTGCTCTCTATCGGCGGCAATCACTTCATCCATATGATGCGCCGTAACCCGAATATCAAAGTGATGATGTTCAACAATGAGATATATGGTTTGACGAAGGGCCAATACTCACCGACCTCGGCAAAGGGTATAGTCACTAAGTCTACTCCTTATGGTTCGGTTGACCAACCATTCAATCCTGCGGAACTAGCGCTCGGTGCTAAGACTTCATTCTTTGCGCGTACGATGGACCGTGACCCGCTCCACATGCAGGCCATGATCAATCGGGCCAACGGCCATCATGGTACGGCCTTCGTGGAGGTATACCAGAACTGTCCCGTTTTTAATGATGAGGTGTTTGGGCTATTTACTGAGAAGGCTACCAAGAAAGATGAATGCATTTTCGTAGAGCATGGCAAGCCACTAATTTTCGGACAAACTGCAAATAAGGGAGTCAAGTTGAACGGCTTCAGACCTGAGATAGTCGAACTCGGTGATGGTGTCAGCGCTGATGATCTCTGGATACATGATGAGAATGATAAAATAAAGGCATTTATCCTTGCACAATTCCCTGAGTTTAGTACTGCTGAGCACCATTTCCCACGCCCGTTTGGGGTATTCTATAAAGAAGACAGGCCATGCATAGATGAGCAGATCACAGAACAAATCAATGCTGTCAAAGCTAAGAAGCCTAAAACATCACTGAATAGGATACTGTCAGGGGATAAGACCTGGACGATAGTGTAATTATTTTTTCTTTCATTATTAGCGCGGGCATCCGCTCCTGCTTTGGTGTCTCAGGAACGAGTGGATGCTCGGCAGTATGGGGTCGGCCCAAACAGAACAATTTATTTTTGTAACGAATGAGAATTTGGTCGATACATCCGAAATATTTAGACGCTAAAGGCCTTGTCGCTTTATGGCGTGAGACGCTGCTGGCTAAGCACGTTCTGGAAGGCAAAACAAAAGGGTACCGTAATCATCCACAGCTAGACAGGTTTGAGCAGACTAAGCGACCTGTGGATGCAATACATCAGTACCTCTCCGGCGTTTATGATGAGGCCCTGGCAAGGGGTTACAATTTTGACAAGACCAAAATAGATTGGAAATTTGTGCCGTCCAAAATGAGGGTAACAGACGGACAGATCAAATACGAAACAGAGCATCTGCTCCGCAAACTCAGGAAACGTGATAAAGCCAAATTTGATGAGGTTCGGAAATTAGACAATTTTGAACCACACCCTATGTTTAAAACCCGCGAAGGGGAAATAGAAAAATGGGAGATTGTCTAACAAAATATCCTGATGATAACCAAATACCGTGAATCCTCGTCACGAGCGGGGGACAAGTAGAGGGAAACATTATATTTGATTATCTTTCTTTTTTAAACCCATCACTATGCTTGATCATTCAAAAGTTATTGTATTCATCGGGCTTTTATTAGTCACCATTTCCGCAACGGCCCAAAGCCTCAATGATGCTGTTGCCAAGAAGGATACGGCTAAAGCGCTTCAACTAATCCACTCCGGTGCTATAGTAAATGAGTTGGATGCCAATGGTAGTTCCCCCTTAATGACTGCCTGCCGTTGGGCCGATATAGCTATGGTAAGGCTCTTATTGAATAACAACGCCGGAGCGAATGAGCCACGCAGTCCAAAAGGCCGTACGCCTTTGATGGTCACATGTGCTTATTATGGGGGTATCACTATTACTAAATTATTGATCAGTAATGGGGCGAATGTAAATGCCGTAGCCAATGACGGAACTACTGCGTTAATGTTAGCGGCTGGCAATGCCAAGATGGATGTAGTAGAGTTTTTAGTGAGCAGAGGTGCGGACGCAACATTGAAAGATTCAAAAGGATTAACAGCACTTGATTATGCGGCAAAAGCAGATGTAACCCCTTATTTGAAGGAGAGTGTCAAAGACTGTAAGATAGACAAGGACGCCGTCATAGCACTGCTAACAGCCTTGAAAAATTAATTTCGGGTCTTGGTGTTTCGGCTATGCATCTCCAGGAATATAAGTGTATGTGTTTGTTGTTAAAACAGCAACGAAGACTGAACAAACTTGAACCAAAATGATGAGAGTTTTAAGAATATTAGGGAGAATTTCAGATGAAACTTTAGGGAAGCTAAAGGATGGTAAATCTCCACCTGATAGCAGTACAGACTTTTTTTATTTTGTTGATTATTCTGCATTTGATTTTAAACTGGGAGAACATATGTGCGCGGTCTATAAACCAGATGGTAAATTATTAATTGAGGCTGACATAGAATTAACCTACATAACTCAAGGGTGGGGAGACAGTCAGAATGGAATTTACAAGGGTGCTCATTTCGGCTGTGGATTTATATTTTGTGACAAATCTTACGAAGCCATAAATAACTTTTTGCCAACTACAAAGCATAAAGAGTGGACTCCAAACAGGTATTTATATTTTTTAGGTAATCAGGACTCTATTCCTAAGACATTGCCTCTAGAGTTACTTGGCTATACATCGTCATAGCCACTTATTGGTGCAGACAGACGCTTGCGCCAATAAGTAGCCATACGATAGATTATCGTTTAATAGAAGAAATGCTTCTTTGCATTGTTTTTCCAACCGGCATAAGATTCACTGTTTACGAAGAATATCTTGACATCGGCATACGACTCACTACTGACATAAAAGATCTTTTTCTTTGCATAAGACTCACTGCTTTCGAAAAACCATTTTCCGTCATTGTTGCCGGCGTATGACTCGCTTGATTCTTTGTAAACAAGCAGATCAGCATAAGATTCGCTCGACACGACAAATACTTTCACATCGGCATAAGACTCGCTGTTGACAGCATATACCTTTTGTGAGAAACCGCTCAGGCATGTAAAAATAACGGCGCTTAAGAATATTGCTTTTAGCATAAAATTGAATTTGGGTTGTTATGGAATATGAAATTAAAGGTAAATGTTTTATTTTAATTGGCAAGGAGGGTTTTGGATTCGATATAAAAGGGGTGGTCTTAATATAGCCTTAATATTGAAGCCTTACTTATTATATTATTATGTATTTTGTATATAATTTATTATTAATCATTTGTGTTTTTTTATTTCCCCTCTACCGGGTGCAAAACCTGGATGGCTTCTTAACATTGGAGGACAGCCACCTCTCCTAAATCCTCTTCCCGATGAGACATCGGACTGACAGCCTAAGATGAAGACTTTTCACAGCCAGGCTTTCTCCTTTTTTTATAGTGTCCTGACGCTCCGGTCAGGATATACCTATCCAAACAAATAGGTAAATCTTCGATTAAATATTTTCGCTGAGTTAATTCAAATATTACAACTTATATTCTCTCTTAATGCGCATAAGCTTTTCTTTATTTTTGGACAATGGAGGGAGAAATCGTCCGGATTTTTTTGACTAATAGCGCTTATGGTTCGCGCCAATTTGCTCTTTAAACGACAAAAGCCTTGATAATCAAGGCTTTTGTGATGATTTGGTTGGCCCAGCTGGATTCGAACCAACACACACAGAACCAAAATCTGTAGTCCTGCCATTAGACGATGGGCCAAACTTCCGTTTCAAAGGGAGTGCAAATATAATCAGCTAATCATTTTATGCAAACTAATGGGTCGGAAATCTGTAAATCAGGCTTAAAGGAAGTTTTCTAGGTCCCTGCGGGACTTCTTAGTGGGACGGCCAGACTTGCTCATCCGCTTGCCTGTATTGAAGCTGAATGATGATTTCTGTGCCTCTATCAGCTCCGGTGGTGTTTTGTCGAGGTAGTATTTGACCGCCTCAGAATATTGAACACGGACTTCCAGTATCCCGGTCACTTCTATGACCCATTTGCGCGCTTCGGTCTTTACTTCATATTCGTCACCGATGCACACTATACGGGAGGCTTTGACATTGTCACTGTCATACTTGACCTTGCCGGCGTCTATCGCTGTGGCGGCCTGTGTACGCGTTTTAAACAGCCTGATGGCCCAGAGGTATTTGTCGAGTCTTACTTTTGGGGTCTCGCTCATAAATTCAATCTACCTTGACCATGTATGATTTAGGGCACTTCACAGTATATGACAGTTTCAGCTTCTTTTCCTTAGCCGGTTCCATATTCAGCTTCCAGGTCAGTTTGCCTGTAGCATCGTCCAGTTGTGCTCCATCATACACAGGGTTTTCTATTGTTATGTCTTTGTCAGTAGTGACAGGTATCTGGTCTTCTATCACGAGGTTGATAGGGAATTTCTTGTTATTTCTCACAGCGATCTCAAAGCCCACTGAAGCGCTTTTTTTGTCTGACAGTATCTGGCGCTTGTTGAACTCTTTTACTTTGGTTCTGGCCACTGTGAGTGCTTTATCGTGCCCGAGAGAGAGATGAAGGGTGTCTTCTGCATTTGACAGGCTAAATAATGTCTTGCCGAGGTATGTTCCTTCATAGTATAGGTTTACTTCACCTTCCAGCAGATTATAGTCCAGCCAGTTTGGTATGTGGGCTACGAGATAGACGCCTTTTTCAATTTTAGGTACACAGAAGTACTCAAAGCCTGCTGGGATATCTTCCTGCTTCATATCGACGGCCCTGTTCTTGCCATCATTTATCACAGTGTATGGGGTCGCCAGTTCAAAAGTCACGGATGTGGCATTTGGCTTTTCCTGTGAGTAGTTGACATTTGAGTTTTTCTCCTCGTCCATATACGATTTCCCCTTTGACCTCTTTTTAGAGATGCTTACACCCGATACACTTTCCAATCTGTCTACAGAGCTTGATTCAGTCACTGTCACTTCATTGAGTTCCCTGGCATCCTCCATGAGCGTGATATTCATTTTATCCGAGTAGATACTCAGGGTCTGAGATCTCATGCCTATGTAGGTGATACGTATCTGTGAGGAGCCTTGAGGTATCTGAAGCCTGTAGTTGCCATTATAGTCTGTAGCCGTCCCTATAGTAGTACCTACTACTAATATCGTAGCGCCGATCAGTGCTTCGCCTTTGTTATCTGTCACTCTGCCATAGATCTCCTTTACACCGGGATTAATGGGGTATTTTGTTTGGCTATAGCTGATATTATTATTGCGCAGCATCAGGGGAGTCAACACCGGCGCGATGCCTGATTCGTTGGGGTTCCCGTTTGAGAAAGTGATCTTTATGTCCTTCCATTCCTCACCTGTATTTTGGTATACGTTGGCTTTGTAGTCCAGTGTGAGAGGTTTGGTCACATCATCTACGCGCAGGTCATACGATGGGTACCATCCTGCATTTTTTACCACATAGCTCAGGGCGAAATTGCCGTTGGTCGCCTCAGTAGCATATATGTTTACTATGACATCGGTGGTGGACAGATTATCAGTTTGTTTGGTTAGGTATATCTGGGCATCTATGAGGGAAAGGGTATCCTTTAGTTTTTTGATCTTCGCGTTATAGTCTATTTCGAGTGACTTGAGTTCAGTCAGCCGTGTCCTATGCAGGTCGAGGGCTGCGCTGAGATCGGCAGCTTTGACACCTGTATTCCCGCCGCCTATTTTGGTATTGGCTTCCAGCATACGCTCCTCTTTTTTGTATACATCCAGGTATGCTCTCTCGAGTATGATCTGCTTGTTAAATTGCTCTTTTGATCTTTGTATTTCCTGTATCTCTTTTCTTTTCTTTTGTTCCTTGAGTTTATTGGGCTGTGGAGATACAGATAATATCGTAAAAGGACCGGTGCCATTCAGCTGTATGCTCGAGGGGTCTGCATACGGGGACAAGCCCTCAAAAACCAATTCGGATTTGCCGGCTGGTATCGCGGACTGTCCTGTACGTATCACCTGCGCCCCTTCGGGAAAAACAGTCACCTTTATGACCTTTGACTCTATAGGTTTAGAGGGTATCTGGGCGATGCCTGAGTTTGCTATGAGGATTATCAGCAGTAGTTTGATGTACTTCATATTTGAGGGTTTAGGTATGAGGCGGTTTATGTTTTTCATTAGGATTGGCCATGAATGTTGTATTAAAACTGACAACTAAAGACTAAAAACTGTAAACTGACGATCAATCTATTTGCAACCTATATGATTTTGGATATTTCACAGTATAGGATAGTTTCAGCTTCTTATCCTTCGTGGGCTCCAGATTTAGCTTCCATGTCAGTTTGCCCGTAGCTTCCTCGAGTTGAGCTCCTTCATACAATGGATTTTCGACTGTGATCTCCTTGTCTGTGCTGATCGGTATCTGGTCCTCTATGGTCAGAGCGACAGGAAATTTCTTATTATTCCTGATAGTGATCTCAAATCCTGTGGAGGCACTTTTTTTGTCAGATAGTACCTGCCGCTTGCTAAAATCTTTTATTTGCGTCCTGTTTACTATGATCCCTTTATCCTGTCCCAGGGATAGGTTCAGGGTATCTTCAGTATTGGCCAGGCTGAAAGCAGTCTTGCCTGTATAGGTGCCTTCGTAGTATAGGTTTACCTCACCGTCCATGAGGTTATAGTCGAGCCAGTTCGTAATGTGTGCCATGAGGTATGCTTTCTTTTCTTTCTTCGGCACGCAGAAATACTCAAATGTAGCGGGGATGTCTTCCTGCTTCATATCCACGGCCCTGTTCTGTCCGTCATTGATCACTGTATAGGGCGTGGCCAGTTCGAAGGTGATAGAGGTAGAGTTTTGCGTCTGTGTACTATAATTGATATTGGATTTCTGGTCTGCATTCATATAGCCACCGTATGATGGGGCATATCTTGTCTCAGTCCTTTTATTCCTGCCTGAGCTTTCATAGTCTTTCGCATCGGATTTATAGTTCAAACCATTATAGTTCCCTGCTAGCAGATTGAGTACATAGAGTGGATTCAATATAGGTGCGACCCCCGATTCGTTGGGATTGCCGTTAGAGAAAATGATCCTGACATCTTTCCACTCCTCTCCGGTGTTTTGATGGACATTGGCCTTGTAGTTTAGTTTCAGCGGTTTCGTGATGTCATCTACATGCAGGTCATAGGATGGGTACCAGCCCGAATTGCTGACCACATAGTTGATATTAATATCGCCGCTTACTGCCTCCTTAGCCATTACACTCAGGATGATGTCGGTCGTGGAGAGATCAGAATTAGCGTTCAGTACTCTTATCTCTGCATCGATGTGTGACAGGGTGTCCCTGATTATTTTGATCTTTTCAGCATAGTTTATTTCCAGGGATTTCAGCTCCAGCAGCCTTGTCCTGTGCAGGTCGAGAGCTGCGCTCAGGTCTGTAGCTTTGAGGCCGGTATTTTCACCGCCTACTTTATTATTGGCTTCGAGCATTTGCTCTTCCTTGGTATATATTTCGAGCGTTGCTTCTTCCCTTGTGAGTTGTTTATTAAAATCCTCCTTAGACTTTTCGATCTCTTCTACTTCCTTACGTTTTTTTTGCTCTTTTAGCTTATTGGGCTGGGGAGAGACCGACAGGATGGTAAAGAGCCCATTGCTCTCGACCTGTATACTCGATGGGTCGGCATAAGCCGACAGCCCGCCGAATACCAATTCAGATTTCCCCGCCGGTATTGATGCATGTCCTGTGCGTGTCACCTGTGCACCCTGAGGGAATACTGTCACCTTGACGACTTTTGACTCGACGGTTTTGGAAGGCAGCTGGGCGATAGCGCTGTTTGTGATAAGGATTATCAACAGCAGTTTGATGTACTTCATATTTTGGGTTTAGGGGTATGAGGATATCGATGACCAATTTCCATAAAAATGTCTCATAAAACGAATAGGCGTAGCACTTTATTGTCATTTTTTAACGGCACTTGACCGCACTGGTAGATTTGACAACTTTTTAAATCTGTCAAATCTGCGATGACGAACTTATTTCACCTCACATGGATAATCAAAGAGGCAGTTGGCCTTAATAAAGTCAGCTACCAGAGGGGGTACATACTGCTCCCATCCCTCAGCGCCGCTTTTGATCTGCTGTATCACATCATTGGAAAAAATGTTCAGTATCTCCCTATGATAGCCATCCAGGTCTAGCATGAAGCCACTCGACTTCAGGAAGTCGAACAATGGACGCAATGAATCGGATATAGGGAAGTTCTGCAGGGTGATGATATCACTCTCAGCCGTTGGCTTATAGGGATAGACGAACATCTTTGTATTGGCCTGGAATATCTCACCGAAGTAATGTAATATCTCTCCCAGTGGATCTGCATATTTCGACTCATTGAGCAGTTCCATGAGGTTCATCACACCGAGTACGATGCCTATATTCTTAGGGCGGCACCTTCTCAGGTAGGCGAGGAGCATATCATGCTTCTGGCAGTTAGAGATCATGACCGTATGCCCGAGGCTGCATAGTATATCAGTGCGGTCGAGAAAGTCTTTATCATCGAAGTCGCCATCTGATTCGAGATTATTGATGGTCAACTCTGATATAGCGAGGAGCTGGCTATCCTCACATGGGAATTGCTTTTTGAAAGATTCCAAACCACACTGAAACATGTCTTCGCTTACCTTGGTCACAGGCCTGAACCTGCCACGCAGGCATAGTACATTCTTTTTGTAGAGAATGTCCTTGGGTTGGTAGACTTCCTTGTCAGGGCCGAAGATAGTACCACTAGTGAAGCCTTTCTTCACGAGCATGAGAGCGAGCAGGCGGTTGTCCACAGTGCTGAAATCAGCCCCTTTTAGCCTTATCATGTCTATCTCTGCCTGGTCAGTGGTGATATTGTCCATCAGCGACTCGATGAAAGAATCCATATTATGTTCATACCAATAGCAGGCATACATCAGGTTCACGCCTATGCCTCCTATGGTCCGCTGCTGTAGTAGTGAGTCGTTTTCTTTCAGCCGGATGTGTATGATGACCTCATTGACCGGCCCCTGTGGTATTAATTGAAATCTCAGGCCGAGCCAGCAGTGGGGATCGTTGTTTTTGAGGAAGTTGATAGTGCTGCATGTATCGGCAAAAGCAAAAAAACGGCGATGGGCATATCTCTCACCGCCCAGGCGTTTTTGGAGCAGGTCGTACTCATGCTCCAGCATCTTGATGACGCGGGACTCGCTGACATATCTGCCGGAGCCTTCCTCGCCATATATAGAGTCGGAGAAGGCCATATCATAGGCCGACATGGACTTGGCAATAGTGCCAGATGCTCCTCCCACCTGAAAGAATGTGCGGGCCACCTCCTGACCGGCACCGATCTCCGCAAAAGTCCCATATATAGAAGGTTCCAGATTGATCTTGAGTGCCTTCCTCTTGATCGATATTACGTCATGTTCCATGATGAAGCAAATATAAGGATAGTATTGCGTACTTGGTATTATGATAGTGCTAATTCTGGTGCCAGACATGGTTTTTCCCGCAGGCATCTTTTTGATATATTTGCATTGTGTCAGGTGAGTACTCCCTCACCATGCATCCCGGATAGTGCAGAGAAGTAGAGAACGTCTTAGTCTTTGCCTTATCTGGGTGTAGCGCAGCCTGGTAGCGCGTTTGCATGGGGTGCAAGAGGCCGCTGGTTCGAATCCAGTCACCCAGACATACAGCCTGCTCGTGAGAGTGGGCTTTGTTTTTTAATGTAGGATTGAGTATGGGTACTGAGGATACCGAAATAGCGTCCAGAAAAGTAATAATCAGGCAGGCGAATTTACTTTCGATAATGAGCTATTCGGATTTATTCTGCCAGTGATGGGCGATGTAGTAAGTGATCATGAATCCACCAAACCCCGCCCTTGCTTATTGACGAGACCTTGCTCCATGAGCTGTATCTTGGTTTTGTCGAGCACTCCGTTTACGAAGTCTTTGCTTTTAGGGGTGCTGTATATTTTTGAGATGTCGATGTATTCGTTGATAGAAACCTTGATAGGTACAGTGGGGAAATACAGCAGCTCGCAGACGGCCATTTTCATGAGTACAAGGTCCAGCGCGGCTATGCGGTCCATTTCCCAGTTCTTGAGGTTGGGCTCGATGTATTTCGTCAGTTCTTCATTATTTTTGTAGCACTTCTTTAGTAGGTCGATACCGAACTTCTTCTCTTCCTCCCATGTAGCTATACTGCCGATGAAAGCATTTTCATCCTCTTCTAAAAAACCTTCCACATATTTCTGTATCAGGTGGGTGAGCAGTAGCTGGTCATCATCGTAGTTGGTAAAGAGGTCCTCCACATGCGCCTCGAATTCTTTGTTCTTTTGCAATATCTTTTTGCAGACCAGGCCCATTACTTCCTTGTCGTCATCGACCGTCGGTGACTTGATGGCTACGTATTGTTTATAGGAATATTTATCACGCAATACATTGAACATGGCCTTCACCACCTCCTGATCTATGTAGTTGTGGATATGGTATCCCTTATAGAGTTTCTGGTATTCTTTGTGGCCCTCGATGAAGGTGACGATCCTGTTTGCCGCGATCTGTGTGCTCACATTCTCATCTTCTTCCGTCTTTATGTATTTGGCCATACGCCGTGCAGCATCTACTGTAGAGTATTTGCAGGTCTCGATCATGTATGCCAGATCGACGAGGTACAGGCTGACGGAGAGGTCTATGTTTTTCTCCAATAATTTCTCCAAAACTGACAAAGGCTGCTCCGGATTCATCTCCAGGCTGAAAAGCACTTGCATTACCTTCGTTCTCAAACTCCTTCTTCCGAGCATCTTTTACTTCTCCTTATAAAATATCAATCAATGAACGCAAATCAATTCTTAGCACGCAGGATCCTTTCTTTGGCTATCCTGATCGCCGCCTCTTGTGTAGGCACTTTTTCTTCCTTAGCCCGTGCGAATATCTGCAATGTTTTGTTATAAATCTCATCAATGTATTTCATAGATTCCTGTTCACTCAGGTTTTTGACTTCTCTATAACAGTTTACCACACCTCCCGCGTTGATTAGGAAGTCCGGAGCATAGACTATGCCCCTGTCCAGTAGCATCTGCCCGTGTATCTGTTCATCTGCCAGCTGGTTATTGGCTGCTCCAGCTATCACGGCACATTTGAGGCGGCGGATGGTGTCGCTATTGACTGTAGCTCCCAGCGCACATGGCGCATATATATCTACATCGAGGTCGTATATCTCATCGGTACCCACCACGGTGGCCCCATATTCATTAGCTACTGCTTTGAGATTCTCCTTATGTATATCTGTGATGTAGACCTTAGCACCTGCCTTGGTCAGGTGGCCTACCAGGTATCGACCCACATGCCCTATGCCTTGTACTGATACCTTCCTTCCACTAAGGTCATCCGAACCGAAAGCCTCTTTCGCACTGGCCTTGAGCCCCATAAACACCCCATAGGCGGTAAAGGGTGATGGGTCACCCGCGCCACCCGCCTCGACAGGTTTTCCCGCTACGTGCTTGGTCTCCTGCATGATATAGGATATTTCCTTGGTCGAAGTACCGACATCCTCTGCTGTGATGTATTTACCCCCCAATGTCTCGACCTCTTCGCCAAATTTGCGCCAGTATCTTTCCGTCCTTTGTTCTTTATTACTGCTGAAGATCACAGCCTTACCACCTCCGAGGTTGATACCGATGATGGAGGATTTGAAGGTCATACCTCTGGATAACCTGAGTACATCCAGTACGGCATCAGACTCATTTTTATAATTCCAAATACGGCAGCCGCCGAGAGATGGACCCAGCGTGGTATCATGGACGGCTATCACACCTCTGAGGCCGGTTCCTTTATCGTTAAAGAAGAGTAGATTCTCATGCTCCATCTGCTCCATGAGCCCGAGAATATTTGATTCCGCTTTTACTTCGGTTGTTACAACACTCATTCTTTATTTATTTAATAAATTTGCGTTTTCAAAAACGGCGGTCAAACCTAAAGTAAAAATTCGTTTCGTCAAAGGATAAAACGGTAAACAGGGCTGACATAGTATGACGGGGACAAAATGTCAGAAAACGGAAACATACTATGACAAAGGAATAGAGCACATATAGTGCCATTTTCGCTGTGGAAAAGTATTGATGGCGAAACAATATATTTGACCGCTTCATATCGGCCAGGTATGATGTATTAAGAATAAGGATTAAGCGGTTTATCAGCCAATAAATGAGGAAGGTTAAGCATATATGAAGCATCTCTTGACACTCGGGAAATATTTTGCCCAGCATCGATGGCGTGTGCTGTCGGGATTCGTATTTATCATCCTGGCCAATCTCTTCAAGACCTACAACCCGTCTGTGGTCCGCAATGCCGTGGATAATGTCATCGCGAAACTCAAAGTCCTTCACACCACAGTAGATGGGAAGCACGATGTATCCGCCCAGCTTGCGATGACCTTACTTATATTCCTGGGGACCTATGTAGCCGTGGCTCTGCTGGAAGGTTTTTTCACCTTTATGATGAGGCAGACTATCATCGTCGTATCACGGCTCATCGAGTATGATATGAAAAATGACATGTATGCCCACTACCAGAAGCTCGACCTGGCCTTCTATCGCAAGAACAATACAGGTGACCTGATGAACCGCATCACGGAAGATGTCTCCCGCGTCAGGATGTTCATTGGACCTTCGCTGATGTATTCTGCGAACCTTGTCTGTATGTTTGTGCTGTGTACTGTCGCCATGATAGCCGTGAATTGGCAGCTTGCGCTTTTTGTATTAATTCCGATGCCATTTCTGTCGCTGCTCATATACATGCTCAATAACCGCATCAATAAAGGCAGTGAGGAGCTACAAGGCAAACTATCAGACATCACTACCAATGCGCAGGAATCTTACTCGGGTATCCGTGTCATACAGGCATATGTCCAGGAGAAGGCTATGCTTGGGTTTTTTGAGAAGGAGAGCGACGAGTATAAGCAGCTATCTATGAAGCTCGCTAAGATCGAGTCCTTTTATTTTCCACTTATCACTTTCATAGTGGGTCTGAGTATGTCGATCATCGTCTACGTAGGTGGTATCTATGTCGGCCATGGCAAGGTGAGCATGGGCAATATCGCCGAATTTATCATGTATCTCAATATGCTGACATTTCCTGTCAGTGCACTGGGCTGGGCGGTCTCGCTCACACAGCGTGCCGCAGTATCTATGGAGCGCATCAATCAGTTCATGCATGTGCAGCCTACTGTGCTGAATGATGATGGCGTCAAAGCCACTGTCAAAGGTGCTATCGAATTTAAGAATGTCGATTTCACTTATACGGATACGGGTATACAAGCTATAAAGAACGTCTCTTTCAGGATACCTGCCGGGCAGCGCTGGGCTGTGGTAGGCAAGACAGGCTCCGGCAAAACCACCCTCGCCGATCTCTGCATTCGTATGTATGACGCCACCGGCGGCGAGATCAGGATAGATGACATCGATATCCGCGACTGGAATACAGGTCAGCTCCGCCACCAGATAGGTTTCGTACCTCAGGATATATTCCTGTTCTCCGAGTCCATACAGGATAATATCAATTTTGGCGCTGAGACGTCGACATTCGAGCGGGCTGCTATATATGCGGACCACGCTTCCATCCATGAGGAGATCAAACAGTTTCCGCAGGGCTATGAGACCGTAGTAGGTGAGAGGGGCGTGACACTCTCCGGTGGACAGAAGCAGCGTATCTCCATAGCTCGCGCGCTCGCCAAAGAACCCAACATCCTCATACTCGATGACTGCCTGTCAGCAGTGGACGCGGCCACTGAGAAGCAGATAGAAAAAAACCTTGATAAGGTGTTGGCAGGAAAGACCTGCCTCATCATCACGCACAGGATATTCTCACTGATGTACTTTGATAATATCCTCGTGCTCGACAATGGCGCTATAGCTGAGTCAGGCACTCACGAACGACTCGTAGCCGCAGGCGGTATCTACGCTGAACTCTACGAAAAACAAGCTGCAACCGAAATGGCAGAGAACTCTTAGTTACTTCAATGTCACAGTGACGATCTGGTCTGTTATATCAGATATCCATGAAGCCCCTTCCGGTAATTTCTGTTTGGATTTCTCCTTATTTATAGTATAACCATATGCGACCTCAGCGATCAATGTCTTGCCGCTAGCAGGTAGCATTAGGTTTATAATTTTGTCAACGCCCTTTAAGATAATTTTATCGGTTTGTTTGCCGTCAAAAGAAATTTTGGAAAGGATAATATTCCTAGGCACTCGATCCTTGGTCTTTTGTGTATAATCTGGGATATCGGATAAGACATAAATACAATCATTGCCAACCAGGAAGGGCCTGTATTGATCTTTAGTTGTATATTTGTTGAAAATATTTTTTGTCCATATCAACTTACCGGATGCATCAATATAAGATGCTATAAACCCATATTCATAAAAATCGCTCGAATAAGCCACATGTCCCCAATAGCTTGATCCTATTAAGATCATACTGCCATCTTCCCGGCATATTATCTCCTGAGGATGTAATTTATCTTTCCATTCCATTATTGGGCTATTCTTATTGCCTTTTGATCGCTTCAGTATCGTTAATATTAAATATTTTTATATTGCAACTTATACATTTTTTAAATCCATATTTCAACCGTTAACCCCCCATGTGTGCGAAAATAGAAAAATGCAACAATTAGCATTATATACATAAAATAACTTATTATGGAAGAAAAATGGAATGTATAAGTGCATTTTTTAACACTCTTTTTTTACCCCGAAATCTGTTATTCCTCCTCCCCATCACGGCGTCATTCTTCAATGGATTCATTATAACCGTCATACTAACTGCCGGAAGCAGAGGGCAACCGCAAGGGATTGCCCCTACAAAACAAATACAATGTAGGGGCAGGGCTTGCCCCTGCCCTGGTCCACCAGCACAAAACTAGTTATTTAAGCCCTCTCCTGTGAAGAGGTACAGCTGTCAAAGAACCAATACAAATATAGGCATTATTTGCAAAAATAGCATTATTTGTATTAATCATTTTCCGCGCCGCCTATATTTATCATGTTTAATTCCATTTTGATTGCTTTGATGTGGCGTTTTTGCCTCACCCCGACAAAGTCGGAGTGGACGGGGTGAGGCCGGCACAGGAATGTAAAAAATCTATCCCTGGAGAATGTCTGCAACCGATATGTGATAACATGCGTCTTGACTCTAGGTTAAATTAACATCAGGTGCAAAATTTTAGCATTTTTAATTAGGCGGAATTCAAAACATTAACATAGATTTGTCATATTCGGATTTTTAACTAAACAAAAAACAGCGTGGAAAATAACGGCGGGAAGTACAGTGGTTTTTTTAGTAAGAAATTGCGTGCGGGGAAGAGGAGGACTTACTTCTTTGATGTGAGGAGCACCAAACAAGGTGATTATTTCATCACTATCACCGAGAGCAAGAAAAAATTTGACAGCGACGGCTACGAAAGCCACAAAATATTCCTCTACAAAGAAGACTTCAAAAAATTCGTTGAAGCATTGAATGAAACCCTCGACCACGTCAAGACCGAACTCATGCCGGACTATGACTACGACTCCGAGAGACAACCCAGAGAAAAGGAAGAAGGTTTTGAGTCCGATCATCATCATACGCCACCACCTCCGGCACCCGATGGCCCGGACACCGATTACAAATCTTCATCAGGCATAGGCGATGATGAAGAGATCAAATGGGGTTAATCAATTGATAATTTACAATGGACCTGCCTTTGCCGGCAGGCAGGTAATTGATAATTAATCCATTATTCTAACGGCTGTTATTCCCCCTTTATAAAGGGGGCTAGGGGGATTTCCTCGCGGTAGAACAATGTATTAGAGACATTTTCAACCAAACTCTCAAACAATCCTCTTTTTGCTATAAGCAAAGTATAAACCTGTCACTAGCCCCAGGATGACGAGATATATCCATACTATTATTATTTTAGATGCTATCACCAGTATGAGTAGGCTGGAGGATACCACAGAGAGGACGCAGAGGCTATATAGTAGCCACCTCGGCAGGCGGATATAGGCGGAAGCATATTCTGCTGCCATTTTCGCGGGCAGTCTGAGTGCTGCTATGGACATCACGATGGTCATGATCATGATACCGAAGATGGCGAGGAATGCATAAAACTCTATCACATCCGGTCCGAAGTAATTCTCGATGAATCCTGCATATTCGAGAGCATTGCCGATAGCTAGAATCACAAGCACGATGCCAAAAAACAAACCGACAGCACGTGACGGATTGCCGCCCTTATCTACATGCTCGAAGTATTCCGGCAGCGCTTTGGCACGCGCCATGGCATATAGTTCTCGTGGTAGGGCGACCGCTCCGCCGCTGTATGATGCCAGTCCCGAACTGATCACCCCAAGCCTGATAAAGGCAATACCTGCTGCACTGTAATAAGGCAGGGCCGTGCTGATCAGGTTGATCTTCTCGCTGGTATGCATCAGCCCTACACTGGAGATATACGCAAAGGTAACGCAGAGGTATACGAGTAATACAATGCTGCCACCTATCAAAAGTGCGAGAGGAATATTCCTGCCAGGGTTTTTCATTTCCTCGCCGAGTTCGATGATGATCTGGAATCCCAGGCAAATATTAGAGGCAAAGATGACGGCAAGGATGAAATTGGGTGTCTCAGGCAGGGTAGCATGAAAGACGAAATTCTTAGAGATCAATATCGGAGTGAAATACATGAAGAGTGAAATGAGCAGCTGCAGGCAGAGCACTACCTGTACCATCGTCACTATCTGCAGGCCTAAGAGATAAAACAGATAGAATGCCGCCACGAAGCACATGGCTGCGATATGGGGCGGTAGAAATGAAGGGAGGAACTCTTTGAACTGCTGCATCAGGCCGGTAGATATCAGTGATAGGGTACAGGCACCGCCTATCACAGCCAGCCAGGACACCAGAAAGCCGGCATATGGACTGAGCAGCCGTCGGCAATATTCAAATCCGCCGCCTGCTATGGGCATAGCGCTTGATAGCTGAATGATGGGCAATATGCTAAGTATGGATACCACCAGAGCAGCTGTAATGGCCAGCCATGCTGCCGGGCCGGCCTTGTCCACGATGGCAGGTATCAGCACGAATGTACCCATACCGATCACTCCACCGACTACGATGCCCACGGCGCCAAGCAGTCCTATTTTATTTTTTAATCCTAAACTCATTTAATGGGGATGAATGGTGAATGAAATAGATTTAGCAAAAGTAAAACCCGAAGCATCGGATATTTTAAATGTATAAGTTTCTTTTTTGTCAGTCATATATACCCCGGATGTAAATGAGAAGTTCCTGTTTATAACCGTGGCCTCAGAATTTATAAGAATATATGCATCCAGCGCTACCGGGCTGAGCGTATCTATGGTGCGCGCGACCTGTAGATAGACCATGTTTGAATTGCTCCGTGTAGCGGTGAAACCGATCAGTATAGGCGATGCCGTATCTATAGTAGCGCTATCCTGTGTATATGCTCCACCTGCGAGAAATTTCATCGATGGTGGTATAGGGTTATGTTCCTGCACACAGGCTGATAGGGCGGAGATGATAACGAAAGCCAGAAGAATACCCGGGAAACGCATATTGTGATTTAGGATGATAAAGATAGGAAATAGTCTGTGGTGGGTAGTAGTACAGTAAGTGGCCTTAATCTCAATCCATTTGAACGTAGTCATGTAAAATATTATAATTCAATGCCGTAAAATTATTTTACCGGTGGATGCAACCTTACCGGCCCCTATGCCGTACAATACAGCAGAAAAACTACTACAATGAAAAAATTAATATACATATCCAGCATCTTTATTACTGTTTTTATGTCGGCTTTCAGCACTTACGCTACTACAGCCTCGGTCGAAAAGCACGAATTCAAATCTACTGACAAAGAGATCAACTTTGACATCGAAAGGAAACAGGGTGAGATCACATTGTATTTTCAATCATTGGTTTTCGGTTCTTACGATGAGATAATAGTAGAAAGATGTGCATCGGACAATGGCATCTACTCTGTTTGCAAAACCATAGAAGTACCTCAGGTGAAAATAACAGATGGTTACTATAAAACTACAGACAAATATCCACTGTCGTCACAGAAGGACTGCTACTATAGAATAAAAACTGTATCAAAAGAGGGGATCATTAAGACCTTCCCACCAGTGCTCTTATCAGCACTCATTCAATAGTCTTCAAATCAGGGTTTCATAAACAGGTGGCCTCCCCGTAAGGAGGCCTTTTTTTATGCCTATAATCGATCAATACTTATTGCCGTTGTTTAATATGATGCGACGATACGGGACAGGGATCAAACAGATTTTTTAATTGAATCAGTATTACCTGCCTGCCGGTAGGCCGGTCTGTGTAATCCGTGTCCCGCTTTCCCGATTTGGCATTGTATTTTTAATAAGTCCGAACGAGTACTTTGTAAAAAACCATATAAAAGACCCGGAATAATCGTAAAATTGCGAGCCAAATTACAATCTATATGACCAAACATCTCCTTGTCGCCTTGTTCGCTATCCTCATGCTTGCTTCCTGCTCTCCATCAGCCTCTAAAAAGGCCGCAGAGATTGAAAAACTCGCGAATGAACTCAAAGAAAGTGGAAAAGAGAATGTCGGTAAAAATGCTGATGATAACAAAAAACTCAAAGAACTTATGAGTGACTACCAATATTACGTCAGGACATTTCCTGCTGATAGCCTGACTCCGATATATCTGATGATGGAGGGAAAGTTATATACTCACTTTTTACTTCCTGATAGCGCCATCTATTGTTATGACCAGGTCTATACCAGATTCCCCACGTATCTGAATGCCAACGAAGCTTTATTCAGGGAGGCTTATATTTTAAACAATGAAAAACACGATTTCGCAAGGGCAAAGACACTCTACCAGGAGTATCTCTCGAAATACCCAAACACCCCAAGGGCTAAATCCGTGCAGCAGGAACTTCATTTCCTCGGCAAGACACCCGACCAGATCATGGCAGAAATCGATAGCGTGAAGCAAACACACAAAGATACTGTATTGAGAAGGCCTTGATCTAGCTTCTCCTACCCGTGGTGCGTGTCCTCACGCATCATCTCTCAGGGTTTCGGTTCGTGGGGACACGAACCGAGGGAATGGGGCCTTGATCTAGCTTCTAAAAATCCAACAACTCTATCAGCTCATATTGATTCAGGAGACCCTTGATGTCAAGGTCCTTGCGACAAAAGCCAAGTATAAAACCACCACCGCCCGCGCCGCATATCTTCAGATAGAACTCATCATTGATAATACCTTGTTTCCAAAGTGACTTGAACTTGTCCGGGATGAACTCCGGCATGTGATCATATTGTATTTGAGAGATGAGTTTGAGGGATTTCCAGAAGGTACGGTAGCCGGGATCGAGAAAGGACCTGATGCACATATCATTGGCCTTGATCAGCGACTCTTTTAGCATGTTGTCAAACTTCGGGTCTTTGCATTTCTGCAAAAAGTGTTTCACATATTGCCCTGTATTCCTTGGTTTATTGGTATTGAGCAGAAATAGTTTGAAAAATGTTTTCTCCGGCAGGTGAAGGTCAAAGGCTTCGGTCACTTCTCCTTTATCAATCAGGACAGCTTTGTTCAGAAAACAAACCAAAGGATCGAGACCGGAACTTTTGCCATGGAAATGGCTTTCCAGGGTAGCCAGTTCTTGCTTGACTGCTGTGAGGTCTTTTTTATTGATGGGTTTGAGGCGGTAGGTAGTGCATAGTGCCGCTACCAGCGCTCCCGAGCTGCCCATGCCATATCCCTGCGGTATATCAGACTGAAAATATAGCCCATGCTCCAGATCATCGAGGAGTCTGTTTGTATCATATATCGGTGCCAATGTATTATCGTATATGATATACTCGGCCAGCTTTTGAATATCGCGGTTTGATGCTACTGCGACTTCATTCCATTCCTCCTTGATAAAATCAAAATGGCCCGTGAAATGGTCCGTAGGTATAGCGAGCCCCTTAGCACCCCTATTGATGATATGCTCACCAAAGAGCAGCAGCTTGGAGTGGAAGAGTTTTTTTGAGATTTTTTTTTTGGCAGGCACCGTGCTGATTTATCTTTATATACGCTTCATCACCCCACCCTGAAATCCGTCAGCACCCAGTTCTTATTGAGGTCTATGACAGGTTCGCCGCAGTAGGTACAGACATCATCAGTAGTATCGTTGTATGGTGCGCCACAAGAGGAACACTCATAGCTATATACAGTTTCCTTAGCAGGTGTTTGGAGCGCTTTGAGGTTTTTGGACAGCACCATAGTGTATGGATGCGTGGTTAGGTCGCTGTCTATCAGGCGCAGTTTATCACCTGTGACCTGTATACGCTGGTAGGTAGCTGTGAGACTAAACTCGAGGTTCAGTTTCTCGCTCTCAGTATTGAAATCCACAAGAGATACATCATTCAGGAACAGGCGGTCAAATACGAAGGTTCCGCTCTGGGCCTTGATCTGGCGTATTTTCTCCGCTGTATCTTTGTCCGCGAAGCGGGATAGCTTTTTGTCTTTATCTCCTGTCAGCACCTCCATGATCTGCATAAAGACATTAGATGCCACATCTTCTATTCGCTGTACCGAGAATAGATCATCATGTTTGGTCAGCTCATGCAGTTCCTGATTTTCTACCATGCTATCATCGCCCTGATAGTCGTCCTCCTGAGTGATCTCGCTGAGTACCCAATCGTATGAAGCATTATTGGTCAGTGTACCGCATCCCCCACATCGGCTGATCTCGCCCATCTTTGTTTCAAATGGCGCTCCGCAGTTAGGGCAGTTGGCAGTACTGTATAGGTCCTTGCCCGCTTTGGCATCATTGCGTTTGATAAAGGTCCAGTACTCCATGCCCTCATCGCCCGGGAAGCTCTCATTGAACTGAGGGTACTTATCACTCACGAAATAGTCATCCATCCTGAATGCCACAGCTACATCCGCAGTTTGATAGGCGCCGTCGTTGGAGATTTTGGCCAGCCTCATGCCCCTGATCTGTATGTTGCCGAGCTTATTAACCTGCGAGAGTTTGTTCATCATCCCAAACTGGGCAGTGTATCGCTGATAAACTCCATCTGATATCCACCGGCGCACATTTTTCAGGTCTTTCTTCTGCCATGCATCCTGTATACTGAGAAATGAGTTCTGTACTTTCTGTGCATTAAGGCCCTCAGGGAATGATCCTCCGCCAGCTACAGGCGGCACCGAGCCATCTCCGTCTCCTGTCATATCACCACCTTTTTTAGAAAAGTAACCGAAGGCCACTATCACAATGATCACAATGAGCGCCAGCAGGGGATGGCTCAGCAGGAAACCGAGCAAGAAACCGAGGCCAAAGCCACCACCACCTCCGCCACCTCCATGACTGCTATAGTGGCTATTGCCGCCGCCGCCGCCTGCGCGTGCCCATATCTCTGTGACAAAAATCAGCTGGAGGGCTAGTACTGCGAAAGTCCTGTATAAAGAGGAAGTGAATGATCTCATGCTCAGATTGTGATTGGGTTAATGTGGGTCTGTCGTTTTGTATTATCCTACCGGTGGTGGGGGAGGAGGTACGGTGTTGAAGATCGGCGCGAGATCTGATAAGGTGCCAGCCGGTGCCCACGCACCCATTCCTGCCTTCCATACCAGTGACTCCCGTGTCAGTGAACCGCTCTGTGCCATCTGCGCTAACTGCTCTGCGCCAAAAGGGCCTGTCTGCTGGCCATTTACAGCCATAAAGAACTGTACAGGCTGCGGAGGAGGAGGGGGAGTCTGGTTCTGTGCATTCGCCTGATTGAAATTATTGGTCACCATCTGGCCCATGCCCAGTCCTACGCCCAGCCCTATGCCTGCGCCGCCTATGCCCTCATTGGCTGCAGCTGTTTCTATGCTCTGGGCAGATTTAAACTGTGTCAGCTTCTGCATATCCAGTTTATTGAGGCGGGAGTACTCGAATATTTCTTTCTTGAGATCGTCCGGCATCGAGACATTCTCGATGAGGAACTTCGTGATCTTGAGGCCGTACGAGTCAAAATCTGCGTTTAGTTTATCCTGAATGAGTGTGGAGAGTTCCTCCAGATTAGAAGCGAATTTATCTATCGTTATATTGCCGCTACCAGCAGCATTGGAGAATTTATTGACGATGAGGCTCCTGAGCTGGCCTGTCACTTGCTCAGTAGTATATTCCCCCTCGGTACCTGCTACTTCTTTGATGAATTTACCTGCATCCACTATACGGAAAGCGAACGAGCCGAAAGCCCGTAGCTCTATCATACCAAAGCGGTCATCATTTATCGTCAAGGGATTTTTAGTGCCCCACCTCTGGTCTATGAACTGCCTCGTACTGGCGAAGTATACATCAGCCTTGAATGGGCTGTTGAAGCCATATTTCCATCCTTTCAGCGTAGTGAGGATAGGCATGTTCTGCGTCTGTAGCGTATATAGACCTGGTTGGAATACATCCGCTATCACACCCTCATTGAGGAAGACCGCCTGCTGTGACTCACGTACAGTGAGTTTTGCATTCATTTTGATCTCATTCTGGAAGCGCGGAAACTTCCATATCAGTGTATCGTTAGTATTGTACACCCACTCGATGATGTCGATGAACTCATTTTTAAAGGCATCTAATAGTCCCATTTTGATTTGTATTTATTACTACAAGTTTATGAAATAATATCTCAAATAAAGACGAAAGGACATTAATAAAATTTGAAGTTTTAATATCTGTTAAAAGCGGTGGGCGATTACAATTTCCATGGATATATACGGTGTGTGGCGCTGGGGGCTGGGGCAAGCCCAGCCCCTACATTGGATGTTGCGTTCGTAGGGGGCAATCCCTTGCGGTTGCCCTCCGTATGC